>Ga0224747_10214_pt1 | contig 11901 bp, 7 predicted proteins | sample LIM_F_Water_Pos_FD_182999 | JGI IMG/M metagenome (GOLD analysis project Ga0224747, IMG submission 182999) | Enriched cells from gastrointestinal tract of the lab mouse from Pacific Northwest National Laboratory (PNNL), Richland, Washington... | ecosystem: Host-associated > Mammals > Digestive... | reverse complement strand
CATCCTTGCGTGGAAGGGGTGAGAACACTCCAAAGTCGTGTTCAACATACTGACACCTGTGGCAAGGCTTCGGATTAACTATCTATATCTTAGAAAATTTTGACCTTTTAGACAACATATTGCCTATGGAGTTATCGTTCCAGATTGTTCCGCTCATCGTTCCGCATTGTTCCGTTGGTGCCGGATTGGTGACACAATCGGTGCCATGATTGGTGCCATCGGTGCCATTATTGATGACAACAAAGAATTTATTGGCGACATTTTTCTATGACATGAGACGATTTACTATGACATTATCCTATTTACTATGACACCAAACCTTTGCGTGGCTATTTTCGGCACTAAAAATATTCAGAGTAATTTCTTCAATTCTTCAACATCCGGCAATGCCTCGCGCAATTTTTCCGGCATATCCTCACTGAGACGATATGTTGCCACCCCCATAGGCTTGGCGTAATCCTGAATTACATATTCGACGAAATCTTTATTGGCGTTCTTGCACAGCACGATACCGATTGAAGGATTCTCGTGCGGCTTCTTCACCTTATCATCCAGAATGCGAAGATATGTCATAAGTTGAGCAAGATAACCGGGTTTAAAATCTCCGGTCTTAAGCTCCACAACGACAAGGCAATTCAATTCCCGATTAAAAAACAAAAGGTCGGGAAAGAAGTCCTCCGAAAATGCTTCCAGATGATATTGGTTGCCGACAAAAGCGAAGTCTCGTCCGAAAGTCATTATGAACTTCTTGATATTGTGGATTATCTCTTTCTCCACAACTCGCTCGTCAATATCTGCAAAGTCTCGAATACCGACTTCTTCAGTGTTTATAAAGTCAAGTAGATATTCGTCCTTGAACATATTGAGAGCTTTGATTGCATCGCGGCTATCCTTGATTGTTACGCCAAAGTTTGAAGGCATCGCCCCATACTTGTCGACAACATTTTCCTTTATTTGTGCTTTGAGAAAACGCTTATCCCATCTATTTTCAATTGCCAGACTGATGTATTTCCAACGCTTTTCAATATTCTTCTCTTCTGCCAAGATTATAATATGGTGGCTGAAACTTAAATTGAGAAATTTTTCCAAATCGTCAACCACGGCTGACGATTTAACAGGCAAAAGAGAGTCTGTGTCAATATCGTCAGCCGTGGCTGACGATTTAGGGTTCTTGGCTTCGATAATCGGTGACCATTCCTCATAAAAAATTCTCATGTATTTGAGATTGGTCTGAGAAAAGCCCTTTAGACCCGGCAGCTCCTTGCGAAGTCGCTCTGAGATAGTTTTTATGGCTCCAGTTCCCCAGAAGACCTCACGAGAGTTCGCTGAGATATACCTGCCAATTCCATAATACAGTGAGAGCATTTCCCGGTTGACCAACTTCGCAGCCTGATACTGACTGCGAAGAATAGCTTCTTTTATTGTCTGAATAGCGATGTTATAATCTGCTGCGTTATGCTGAATAATTGCTTCCTTTGTCATAATACTGCAAATTTACTGATTATTTGTCGGTTGGTCAAATTTCCTTCAGAATCGCGCACCGAGCCAAGGCTCGATATGCGCTATTTGCTAACTCGCGAATAAGATTATCTGTTGATTGCCGAAATTACAGCCATTATTTGCTCCGGGGTCATACCCTTTAGCAATTCGATTGCCTGCTCTTATTTTGTCACTCCTGATTCCTCCGGTGCTGTTGCCGAGGATTGTTTCTTGGCGAAGACATTGCGTAACGTTTTATCAGTCTTGGAAGTGTCAAAGACATGTTGGGGAAAAATTGGGGGATGTTGGGGGGAATGTCTGATTTTTCTATCTGATTCTGATTCCGATACCGAGCATTAGGTTCTGCGGATCTTTGAAACTGCCGAGACTATAACCCGCGTTCAGATAAAGATTACGGGTTACGAATGTCTTTAGAGTCAACGACTGGTAAAAGGCTTTGTCTCCCTTCGGATTGATTATGTCATATCCGATTCCGACATTTACCGAAAATATCGGCATAGTAAGTTCTGCGTGTGCTGACAGCCCGACACCTATCTGTTTGCCTATTGGCGGTCTCCTGAACTTAATCATATCTCCTGATGTGCCTTCAACCCAGTATGGGGATAACCCTGCACTCTCATCCCACTGAACGTCAAGCGACGGACCTATTGCTACCCATCGGTTAAGAGAACGCATGGGGGAAAACTGCAGTCCCGCGATTCCGAACTTCCCCGGACATAACTGAGGCTCTGACGGATTTCCAACTGAAACAACACGTTTACGCCATGCTCCGTAAGCCATAAGGTCGTAGAACCATCGTCCCCGATCGGCTTCTTCAATAATGCCGCTGTCGAGAATGGCATTGCCGCCCTTTTGCGGATTGATGGTATAGGTCAGTCCTATAGACGCACCTATATAATTCACCCCGGCGTTTGGCCAGGATGTGTTTCCGTTAGAATAATGGTTTGCAGAAATGCCGAATGACATTTGCCATCTTTCCGACAGAATATATTGCAGTTTCAAACCAAGACCCATGTGTGCCGTAACAGCTGTGCTAACAACGGCATTGTTGTCGGCTGTTTCCAGATCATAATGCTTCCAACCGAACGCAGCGCCAAATTGCCATTCGTATGCAAGCCTGAGACAATCATTGAAATATACGAACGGGGCACCTTGATAGACGTATGCTGAAACAGGAGTTCCGAGTAAAGAATTTGAAAAAAATGTTGTCGCGCCCAAACCTATTCCTTGATATAATCCCTTATATAGCATCCCCTCCCGCGTAGATTGGTCAAAATTGAAATCAGCCCTGACGCTTCCGGAGAATGCGGCGTTTATATGCTTTCCGGCGTTATTGTTTCCTTTAAGGAAACCATTTGAGCCCGGCACCCATGCGGGGGTCAGTTCAGCCCCGACATTCCAATGCAAAGGTCTCGAGAAACCGGACGGAACGAAATCTGACGCCGTTATGGAAAGGCAAAATGCCATAGCCGATACAAAACAAGATATTCTATTCATATTCAACACTATATTCATAACTTGTCGCATAAACGGAGGTCCATGTTGCAGGTACATCATAAGTCTGTTCGGCTACGCTGTTGGAGAAAATGATTACACCATCCTGCGTGGCTCGTGTATAGTTCAGTTTATATGACACTTTTGCCTTCTTGTAAGGAGGGACTTCCACAACTATTTTATTATCCCAATAACGGCTGGGGGTGAAATCGCGACGTTTGCCAAGCTCTATGTCTTTATATTCCTCCCATGTCCACTCGCTGCCATCATATGTAAGCATCGGGATGTCAACTGTCACGCCACTCGCCCAGTTTTCCGCAGGCATTACCATATCGCTGCACTTTGAATCAAGAAAAGGGTTTAACTCAAGTTTCTGGGTAATCGAGCTATTGTTGGTCATACTTGTAGCATGCACTGACTGACTAAAATCTTCTTCAAGTTTAAGACTGCCGCTTGTTTCCCAGAAGACCACCGATAATTTACCTCCTTCAGTAACGGTGACATTGATGTATTTGGTATCGCCATATTCATAGTCGAGGCGGATAGAGAAAGCCGCGTAACGCGATGCATTGTAGATACTGTTGATATAGATCATCTCACCCAGAAAACCGATGGAATACCATGTTCTGGGATTATCATACACAATGCTCCCCAGCTCCGATGCCGGGCAATCGGAGTTTACCTCATTGCCTTGGGAATTGTAGTAGCGCACATATTTCTTATCATTGGAGCTATAGTCAATCTGTATTTGTGCCAGTCCTTTTCTGGAAAATGGAGACGACCATTGTCCGCCTTCGCCCTCGATTGTAATATCCGTTATTTCGGGCAAGTCGGAATCATCTGTAAATATATCGTTATTGCAAGAGGTTATAAACGCACAGGTCAAAACCGCAAAAAAATAAGTTATGTATTTTTTTATCATGGGTCAAACAGCATTAATACTTAGAGTGTGTTTGAATTAACGAAGCTTAATGATGAAAAAAGTTTAAATCACTTCTTATTATAGCTTACAAATCTACAATAAAATCTGAGATGTCACAATAGCTCACAGAGATTTTATGTTAAAAATTATGCATATATTATAAATTTTAAAAATAATCGCTATATTTGTGCCAAAATTTATTATAAGGCGATTATAAGACAAGTCGGGCATCGGATTTTGGATTTGCAATACAGGCATTTAAAACTCCCGAAGATTTGATGTCTGACAAAAATAAATAAATGATTTGGCATTATACCGAAATTTTTGAATAATCCTATGCGGTATATTTGTATTCTAAGAGAGGTGAGTTTTTATTTACACGCAATGGCTATCGCCATCGCGTGTAGCTTCATGTCCGGACATGAAGCCAGCGCCTCAGACTTTTCATCCGATTCGTCCAGAGTTGTTTTTCGTGAAAAAATCTTTTTTCACAGAGCCTCTTCCGACATTGACTCCGAATATGCCGACAACAGAGTCCGCCTTGAGACGATAAGAGAGTTTCTGCAGAAAAACCGGAATGACAAAAATAATGTTTTGCGTCTCGCAATCAACGGTGCCGCATCACCTGAAGGGGACACTCCTTACAATGAAAATCTTGCATTCGACAGGGCTGCATCACTGATGAGTCATTTCGGAATCTACAACATCAGTCTCAAAGGAACGGTAATCACAGAATCGGCAAAACGCAACTGGCCTACATGCAGATATGCGGAACTTTCTGCCTATACCACAGATCCGTCACATACGCAGTTTCACACAGCAGCGCCGGAGACACCGGCAGAAGCGACTCACGCCAACGGCAACACACACTGTTGTGACATAGCCCGGTCTGCATCGGAACGTAATATTTACGGAAATCAATCAGACAGCCACGCCACTACCGTGCAGGCTGCAGATGTCTCCGCCGCCGACACAGTCATCACCTCTGAAAAGCCTGATGCAAAGACTTTCCGACTGATGATCGGAACAAACATGCTCTACGACGCCGCACTTGTGCCTAACATCGGCATCGGAGTAATGATCGGAGACAAAGTCTCTTTATGGGCAGACTGGATGCATGCCTGGTGGAGCAACCGCGACAAGCGCAGATACTGGCGCATATACGGCGGAGACTTCGAAGCGCGCTGGCATTTCGGTCACGGACGGAGCGCCAACCCCCTCTCGGGTCATCGTCTTGGCATATACGCCTCGATTCTCACTTACGACATACAGTTCGGACGATCACACACCGGAATAATGGGCGATAAATTCAATTACGCCGCCGGAATATCTTACGGCTACAGTCTGCCGGTTGCCCGGCGTCTTAACATCGATTTCGCCCTCGGAATCGGATATATGTGGGGAAGATATATGAAACAGCGACTTATCGACACCCACGATGTGTGGCAGTCTACCCACAACCGCCGCTGGTTCGGTCCCACGAAAGCCGAAATCTCGCTTGTGTGGCTGATCGGTCCGGGGAATATCAACGAAACTCGCAAGAAAGGGGGTGACCGATGAACAAGCTTATCTTCCGCGCGGCGGCTGCCGTCGCATCGCTTCTATGCCTGCTGCTGACATCGTGCAACCACCGCGAGCTCTGTTACGACCACGAGCACTGGATCGACCTTCAGGTCGCCTTCGACTGGTCGGAAGAGCCCGCAGCCGCCCCCGCCACCATGGTAGTATGGTTCTTCCCCGCTGATGCGGAGACCGAAGGGGGCCCGCGTTCCTACGAATTCGGAGGAAACCGAGGCGGAACGATACGCATACCTGCCGGTAAATACCGCGCCGTATGCTTCAACGGAGGCACCGAGACACTTCTCGAGCGCGGCTCGGCATTCGACAACCTGCATCTCACCACTGAAAGCCAGAGCCTGCTCGAACCGATGCACCGCTCCCTGGCAAACGCACCGCGTCCAGAACCCGGCAAAGACCAGGATGTAAAAGGCTCGCCGGAGACACTATGGAGTTCCACACTCGACGTCATGGAGTTTCTTCCCGCCATCGCCGGACAGAAAGTCACGTTCACACCCACACAATCAACCAGCAGCGTGCATGTTGTAATCACCGGAGTTGAAAACCTCACCTCCGACATAGCCCTGAGCGCGGCAATTACGGGCGTCTCCGAATCATGGCTCGTATCGGCGCAGCGCGGTCACGGCAAAGATGTCACAATGCCCGTCGCCATAAGTGCCACCGGAGACGACACTATCGAAGGAGAATTCAACATATTCGGACATTGCCATGCATCGGAGCTGACGCACATACTGACCGTATACACATCAAACAAATACTATTTCAACTTCGATGTCACCGACGTCATGCATGAATCGCCATCGTCCAGAAGCATCGAGATACGCCTTCACGGTCTCAGGCTGCCTCATCCCGACGGCACAGGCATGAGTCCTTCGATCACCGACTGGGGCGACGGCGAACGGATAGACATAGACATGCTCTGAGTCAGGACAGGTCACAGCAGAATCAAAAAAAATAACAAAATAAAACAACTGAATTATGAAACTTAGGACAATAGCAATGGGCATGGGAGGCATACTCCTTGCCGCCTCCTGCACCAACGATGTAGTAGAGGAGGTGAACATGGGCCAGGAGATCTCCTTCACCACGCGAATGACCCGCGCCAACGCGGTCGACAACGTTGACGCGCTCAAGCAATTCCGCGTATTCGCAAAAGCGGAGGGATATACACAGATGTTCATCGACGGAGAAGTCGCAAAACAAGGCATTGTATCCGAAGGAAAGAGAATTTTCTCGATGGACCACGCATACCACTGGCCTACGGGAACAAACAGCATACAGTTCTGGGCATATGCTCCCACAGACCCGACAAAGTCAAAAGACAATGACATCATCAAGTTTTCACTTACATCATCAGGTGCTCCGAATATCACGGATTTCACCCCGGCAAGCTATACTGCCGCAGCTGCCTCAGCTCCTGTAAATTCCCACAACTCCGGAGTAAGCCATGAAGACCTTCTTCTTGCGTATACAAAAGCGCAGAGGGCAAACGGCACATCCGCGATATCATTGAATTTCGAACACGCCCTGTCGCAGATAGAAGTCAGAGCTACGATAGGCGGAGACAAAAACACACAGCTTACCGGAAACAAATACGATGTCAAGGTGAAAGGTGTATGGATCGCCAACGTCAAGAGTTCCGGAAATGTGACATTTGATGAAAACAAAAACAACAAACTCAGCTGGAGTGTAGGCAGCAGCAAAGTTGTATACGGCTACGAATTCGACACTCCCGTATCGCTTGACCATACAAATTCCGGACTGCTCGTAAACAACGACAACGCGAAGTCCAGCCTCATGCTTGTTCCCCAGAAGCTTGACATATGGGACATCAGCAAGGACAACAACACTAAGGAGAAGAATCCGGACGATGGCGCATATATTCTCCTTCTCTGCCGCGTAGAAGCCACACACCCCGGTGCCGAACATTCCGGTAATAATAGAGATCTTGTGTTGGGTGGAGAATCCACACACATCCACCAGATGTTCCCGGTAAAAGACGGTGAGTCTACATTTAACGATAAGCTTTACGGATATGTATGCGTCCCGGTATCCACCGAATGGCTTCCCGGCAAGAAATATATATATAATCTTGAATTTTGCGGACTGGAAAGCGGTGCCGGCATCTATCCTCCGGAAAACGACATGACTGATCTCAAACTCCCTGATGGAAACGGAGATTACGAATATGTGAAGACCATTCCGGCAGATTCCGGAAAAAAACCCGGAGACCCGGTGCTTACAGACCCCATAAAATTCAGCGTATCCGTATCTCCCTGGGACGAGGCATGGAAAGACGGGAACGAGGGCGACATACCCATGAAATGATAACCACACGATCATAACCAGATCCGCAGGCGGCGGGATAAACTGCCGCCTGCGGATATACAATATCACTGCAAAAGAGTGAACGGCAATAAGGCAATAAGAGGAATACAATGATTTTCAACGCATCATCGAAATATTTCAATAAGAAGGCACTTGCAACCGTCGCAACGTGCGTTGTGCTGGCAGCAGGATGCACCGATGAAATGATCCGTTATGACAACGGCGACGGGCGTCTTCGCTTCGACATATCTCTCGATTCTTCATGGACAAAGGGAGGCGTGACAACACGCGGCGCCTCCACCGATATATGCATAGAAGAGATCGACGCCACGGAAGACGGCAGGCAGCTATATCTTATATCGGAATCCGAAGATCTCGACACGTATCCCGCAGCCGAGCCGTGCACACGGGGCACATCTACCACCGAAGCCACCTTCCCCACCACCTTCGGCTTGTCGGCGATATGCTACAACAGCAGCGAGCCAGCCTCCGACCTCTCATCATTCACGGCAAACTTCGCCTGCAACATGGAAGTCAAGAAAAGCGACGGGGTTTTCCCCGGTCTTGACTGGCCCGGCTCGGGACGCATCCGGTTTCTCGGCTACGCGCCCTATGCCTCGACAGCAAACGGAATAACACATTCCGCCGCCGGCGAGCACCCTCAGCTCGACTTCACCGTCAGCACTGATGTCAAGAACCAGGTTGACCTTCTTCGCGCAAGCGCCGACACCGACGGACGCGGCGGTTCCGCGGTGAAGATGGAATTCCGGCACGCCCTGTCGGCAATCACAGTGCGCACCGGCGATGCGATGCTGTCTTCAGAGATAACCAATGTCACCATTTCTGGTGTCAAAGGGAAAGGTACCCTTGTTCTTTCCTCCGGCAACTGGATCACAAAGGGTGAGAACCAGACATATTCCGTTGCCACTAAAACTACAGTCTCCGGAACTGCGGACAACAACCCATACGCCTCCTCGTCGCTGAACATTGCAGGGAGCAACGATGGCCTTACATTCTTTTTGATTCCGCAAGAACTTACAACTGAAGCAAGACTTTCAATCACCTTCACCGATAAACTCACTAAAACGAAACGCACGCTCAGCGCCTCGATTGGCGGAAGCGGCAAAAAATGGGAATCAGGCAAACTGTATTCATATTCCGTATCATCAACAGGAGTAATCATTACTCCGATAGTTGAGATGACCGATACCAAGGGCAACTCACTTCCAGACTCAGTGCCCTATACCGGCATGCTACATGATGTCAGATTAAAAACATTTGTGCGGGTAACCCAAAGCGGAGTAGAAACCAAAAACTTGGCAGTGCCGGTGAAAATCATGGCAAAACCTGACAATTCAACAGATTGGGAAGAAGTGACCTGGCTGCCCGATGATGAGACATCAGGCACGAAGCCGTCATTATCATCCAGAGACGGCTCACTGATTCTCCCCCCCGCAACCGGTATTTAAAAACACCCTTCACAAATATTTCGAAGGGAAAGAAGAACTTGCGGATACACGGGATCTCTCTTCCGCCGAATCTGCAAATTGCTATATGATCAGCAATCCCGGCACCTACAGATTCCGTACAGTATACGGCAATGCCTTAAAGAACGGCGAGCCGAATACAAGCGCCTACACAATCAACAGGACAGGACCGGATCCAGAACCAGGTATGAAATGGTTTGTGGATCATTCAGACAAAAAAATTGAAACTCCATATATAAAAGAGCAGATCTCCAAAAATGGCGAGACATTGAAAGACGCCTTCATTCTATGGGCAGACTCCCCGGAGCTGATAGATAACGTGACACTTGAAGATAACGGAGATTACATAAACTTTCATGTCGGCAGACACACCATAGCCCAGGGAAACGCAGTCATCGCATTACGCAGCGACAAGAACAATATCGTATGGAGCTGGCATATCTGGGTAACAGAAAAGGACTGGTCGGAAAAACGCATCACGACAACCGATGCCTTAGGCAATACTTATGTTTTGCCCCAGACCACTCTTGGCTACTGCAACGCACGAGGAAAATCACCCAAAAGGAGCATAAAGGTGAAATTCGTATTTGACCTTACAAATTCCGGAGGCAAGAATCTTGAAGTAACCAGTCTGAACGGCAAAGACATCGAATTCGGACAACGGGAGATCCTTGCATCAGACGCAGGTGACAACCCCTATTACCAATGGGGACGCAAAGATGCGATGGTGCCCGGAATATACGACAAAAACGACCATCCCACAGAATCTCCGTATTATTTCGACAATGGAGCAAACTCATTAGGAGAATTGTCCATGGTCAACAAACCTGTCTACGATTATGATCCGGAATACAGATTCACACGTTCCGTTATAAGAAGCGGCGCTTCATTGGGGCAATCAATCTCATATCCCCACCATTTTATAATGGGAGATGTTGTGGGGAATGATATGACCTACAGACAGCACTGGCATAACGACAGCAAAGTCAGTGAGAAGTATCTTGAATCCGGAAAGAAAATGTATAACGCATGGAATTCTACTGCTTCCCATTCCGGAGTAGGGCAACCTGTAAATTCTTCGTTAGATCCCAAAAACTGCATTCCGGTCACAAAGACCATTTATGACCCGTCACCCGCAGGATACCACATTCCTTCGGCAGGTGCCTTCAGCGGCATGATCAACTGGGGTGGCAGCAGCTACGGCTTGATTGAAATCTATGAATCAAATATCCCTCAATGGGATGAAGCGCGCCGCTGCTGGACCATGCACAGCAATTCAGACGGTTCGGGAGACATTGTGACTCTTTATGCCACAGGAATTAGAGACATGAGTCTGAAAGGGGCTATAGGAGCAGACGATTATAATGCCTATTACACGAATGAATGGCTTAAAACAAACACCTGGCCTGCGTTCCGGACCACAACATTTATTGCATCCGCAACACTGACAGGCACTCAGGTCATGATTCTTTACTGCGACACAAGAAACTTCAAAGTCACTCCCAACACATTGACCGGAGGACAATCGTTCGGAACCATGGCACAATCCAACAACTCATACGGCTTCACGGTATGGCCGGTGGCTGAGTGAAGACTCTTCGCGAAATACATTTGAAAAGACAGGAACGGCACCCGGGTGTCATTCCTGTTTTCCGTTTATGAGGTTCAGGAGCGCGGTTGCATATAAGCTGATTTTCCATACTTTGCCATGAGAAAGGCACAGAGAGGGAAGTGTTATATAACGTGATATATATAGAAGAAGTGTGAAGAAGAAGGGAAGCAAGCGACAAAAATTTTGAGGTTCTAAATTTCCCATCTTTTACAGTCCAAAAACGAGCAAACCCTTTTGTACATTGGCGTGAAGCCATGTGCAAAAGGGTCTATATATGTAGCACTGGAATGGGGTTATCTATATTTAACCTTTTTTAATATTAGCAATAATCTGTTTGATTTTCTGACGAGTAACAATCTCGGTGTCGAGTCTGAAGCCGGCTTTGGCATGTAGGTCATCTGTAAGATCATCCCGTGTGAAGTTAGGCTTGTAGCCTTCTCCCTTGACTATGTTCATAGTCATTGACCGTAGTTTCTCAATTATAGCTGAGGATGTGTATTTATAGTTCAGTTCCTTTTCCATTATTCTGAAGAGCAGTAGTGTGATAAAGCAGACAATGAAGTGGGCCCTTATGTGTTCCGCCGTCCAGACGAAGACGGGGCGACCCTTGAAGTCAGTCTTGATGACCCTGAAGGCATCCTCCGACTCCCAGCGGTTATGGTTCAGTTCGATGATTTTCGTCACATTGTCAGACAGATCCGTACATATCGCATAGAAGCCGTCATATTTTTCTTCTTCTGATATGGCGTCAAGATTCAGGGAGACGGTTCTGAATACCGCAACCTCGCCGTCTTCTGTGGCGTAGGTCTCGGAAAGGAACCTGTCAGGGCTCTTATAAGATTTGGTCAATGTCCTGTTTCCACGTGCATTGCTGTCAGCCTTGTCAATCTCGCGTTGACGCAGGAATCGGAGGTAGTCGCGGTATTTGTATGAAAATGTCACAATCAATCTTTGAGAGAACTTTGTCTTTTCATTGACAA
>Ga0224747_10213_pt1 | contig 11903 bp, 8 predicted proteins | sample LIM_F_Water_Pos_FD_182999 | JGI IMG/M metagenome (GOLD analysis project Ga0224747, IMG submission 182999) | Enriched cells from gastrointestinal tract of the lab mouse from Pacific Northwest National Laboratory (PNNL), Richland, Washington... | ecosystem: Host-associated > Mammals > Digestive... | reverse complement strand
ACCTGACGGAGAAATCTCAAGGAGGCACCTTGCGGAAACGCGGTGGCAGCAAGCTGCGCGGCGATGACCTCCAGCAGATCGGTGTCAGGATACTCAAGTCGATGCTTTCGGATGCAGTCTGGAAAAAGGTGGTCCGCAAGCTCGTATGTTCCGAGATTCACCATCGTCACGCTGTCTCCTGATAGAGCGCGTCCTGCATTTCGCGGACCGCCGCCTCAAAACCCTCCTTGCCGCCGAACGCCTTGATGAGTTGCACGACGCTGCCCATCGTAGTGAACGGCGTCACCTTCAGCACATTGGCGTCGTCCAGATTAAGCACGCCCTCATCGCGATACTTCTCCAGGAGTGCATCGAGCACAGCCCGGGCCTGCGGCCCGTATTTGGTGAACACGTCGCGCTTGCTGACATTCTCTGCCCGCTCACGGCGTGTGAGCGGCTTCTTGTCGAAGGCGACGTGGCAGATCAGATCGAAGGGATCGAGGTTCTTGCCGAGTTCGTCCGAGACGACGTCGAGCGCCAACCCCTCGGCCTCCAGTTCCTCGATGATCGCCTGTTTGCGCTCGGCGGATTTCCAACGTTTGAGGAAATCGTCGAGGCTGGCGAAGCACTTCCTGAGCGTCGTCTTGGTGAAATCGCGCAGGGATTCGGTGACAAGCTTACCGTTCTCGTCGAGATATTCGACGCGCTCGGCGAGTATGCGGGCGCCCACGCCGTCGACATAAATCTTACGGATGGTGCCACTGGGAGACGTGACAGGGCCTGGTTCATCGACGAGGGTTTCGTCCTCTCGAGGCTCGTAGCGCGTCTGCTCATTTTCCCCGAACCCATCGGGCATTTCGTCTGGCGGGCTGATCGGGTCGCCGTCGTCCGCCTCGTAAATCTGCACGGGGTCACCGTCGAACTCAGGGTCGGCAAAATGGCTGGTCGCGCCACGAAAATCGATCAGAGTGAAGAAGAATTTCTTGGTGTCCTCATGAACGCGCGTGCCGCGCCCGACGATCTGCTTGAACTCGGTCATCGAGCCCACCGCGCGATCGAGCACAATCAGCCGGCACGTCTGCGCATCGACGCCCGTCGAAAGCAGCCGCGAGGTCGTGACCAGTACGGGATATTTCGCTTCGGGGTCAATGAAATTACCGAGCTGTTCCTGGCCATCCTTGTCGCTGCCGGTGATGCGCATGACGTAACGCCGGTTCTCGGCTACCAGATCGGCATTCTCGTTGACGAGCGCCTGACGCATCCGCGCTGCGTGCTCCTCATCGACGCAAAACACGATAGTTTTCTGGAATCGGTCGCCACTCACTTTGAGGAATTCAGTGACCTTCTTCGCGGTCAGTACCGTGCGATCGTCGAGTACAAGGTTTCGGTCAAAATCCTTGGTATTGTAGATGCGGTCCTCGACCTCGTTGCCGTCCCGGTCGAGCTGGCCGGGTTCCGGGCGGTAGCCTTCCACGTCTCGGTCGATGTGAACCTTGATGACTTTATAAGGGGCCAGGAAGCCGTCGCTGATGCCTTGCTTCAACGAATAGGTGAAGACCGGCTCGCCGAAATAGTCGGTGTTGGAAACGTATTCGGTTTCCTTCGGCGTGGCGGTGAGTCCGATCTGCGTCGCGCTAGAAAAATGCGTCAGGATCTCACGCCAGGCAGAATCTGCGGCCACGCTGCCGCGATGGCACTCATCGATCACGATTAGGTCGAAGAAGCCAGGCGAGAACTCGCGATAGAGCTTGTGGCGTTCCTCCGGGCCGGTGATCGCTTGATACAGCCCAAGATAAATTTCGAAGGCTGTGTCGATGCGCCGCTTTTTGTTGAGTGCCAATGTCAGATCGACAGTGGTGCCGTCATGCCGTTCGATCGTCTTGGCATTGGTGGAAAGCTTCGCCATCGCCGCGCCGAAGGGGCGGAAGTCATTTACCATCGTCTGGTCGATCAGAACGTTACGATCGGCCAAGAAAAGGATGCGCTTCTTGCGGCCCGCCTTCCACAATCGCCAGATGATTTGAAACGCTGTGTAGGTCTTGCCGGTACCGGTCGCCATCACCAGCAGCACGCGGTCGCGACCCTGGGCGATGGCCTCGATCGCGCCGTTCACGGCATTCACTTGATAATAGCGAGGGGCCTTGCCGCTGCCGTCGTCGAAATAATCTTGGAGCACAATCTCTTCGGCTTCGGTGTCGAGGCCCTTCCAGGCGCAATAGCGCGACCACAGATCCGCCGGCGTCGGGAAGTCGTCGAGCCCGATATTGGTTTCGATTGTGGTACTTCCGCCAGTGCGGTCGTGGAATACGAAGCCATCACCATTTGAGGAAAACACAAAGGGAATATCCAGTGTCGCGGCGTAGTCGAGACCTTGCTGAATCCCATCGCCGACTGAATGATTGTTGTCCTTCGCTTCGATTAGCGCGATCGGGATATTCGGCTTGTAGTAAAGAACGAAGTCGGCTTTCTTGGCCTTGCCGCGCGTCACCAGCTTGCCGCGCACGATGATCCGGCCCCTGGTAAAATAGACTTCCTCCCGAACCTGCACCATCTCGTCCCAGCCGGCGCGCTTGATGGCCGGCAGGATGAACTTCGTGCAGATGTCGCGTTCGGTGAGTGCTCTCTTGTCCACGCTTCCCCCACCGGACTTATCGCAATACCCAGGTGGTTTCGCAAGAACGGGTCAAACCGCTGCCGATCTAGCCTTTTTCCGTCTGTTGAGTGAAGGCCTTTGGACCGAGATCGAACGATCGGCAGCTATCCGCTCGGTGTCGACCGAAAGCTGCCTTTCCGGTTCCGGCCCCCACTATCTCTCTACTGGCCATGTTGGCCAAAGGGAGAAATGTCATGGGTATCTCAAGGTACGACCCACTCGCCAAAGGTCGGCCGGCCTGGAATGCAGGCAAGCAGGTCGGCGCCAAACGAGCGCTCAAAGTGAAGCAAATCTGGTTGATCCGCTTTTTCCTAGATAGCGAAGGGCGGATGCGCGACCGGGCTTTGTTTGACCTCGCAATCGACAGCAAGCTTCGCGGTTGCGACCTCGTCAAAATGAAGATTGGATCGCTTGTTTCAGGCCCGGCAATAAGGGCCCGATCAATGGTGATCCAGCAGAAGACCGGTCGGCCGGTCCAGTTCGAGATCACCGCAGACACGAGAGCAAGTCTGCTCGCGTGGCTCGAACGTCGTGGTGGCACTATCGACGACTACGCGTTCCCAAGCCGAGTTGACCGCGACGGGCACCTAAGCACCCGACAGTACGCGAGATTGGTCGATGAATGGATTACGGCGATTGGACTGCGCCCTGAGGAATACGGGACACATTCGCTCCGCCGTACCAAGGCGGCATTGATCTACAAGGCTACAGGCAATCTTCGAGCTATTCAGATCTTGCTCGGACACACCAAGATCGAAAACACGGTTCGATATCTCGGTGTCGATATCGATGACGCGCTTACGCTTGCCGAGACAACTGAAATCTGATCCCTGCGGCCTCGCCGAATATAGCGAGGCCGCGTTCAGCAACGCGCCCCCATTACAGACGTTCAGCCTGCCGACCGATGGGCTCGAAAGCTGCCGTCGGTCGTCGTGCAGGGTCGAAAACATGACACTATGCCCCCAACCTAGCCTAGTAAGCATCGTCTTCGACTTCATAATCATCGTCGTTGTCGAACTCGTCCAACTCGAACGTGAAATCGTCGAGGAAATCGTCGCGGACGCGCTGGAGACGGACATTGTCACCGCGCAGCGAGCGGAGGGTGGTGTTGATCGACGTGAACCCGGTAGTGATCGAGAGAAACCGGATTTTCCTAGCTTGTAGCAGCGCAAAATAGGGATCTGCCTCGATGAACGCTGTTGACGGCACAGGATTGATGCCAAGGCCCACGCTCTCATAGGCGTATAGCCACATGCTGCTGCGGAGACCGTCACCGGAAAGCGCGCTATTCCATCTGGTGAAATCGATCGCACCTTCTACGAGTCGAAGATTGGCACACACAGCGGTGAGCAAGGCTACCATCGAGTTATCGATCTCGGTGAGAGGTTCAACACTCGACGCTGAAAGCGGGACCCGCAAACGGGCAGCGAGAAACAAAAACCAGATAATCTCGCCGGTCCGGTTCTCGCGGGCGAGTACGGGCAGCCGGTGTTCAAGGAATTCCGTCAGCTTCGGTAATTCAACGTCGTTGCGCTCGGCTTGGCGCAGCAGCGTGATCTCGACGAGAAACGCGACCAAGCTGGCGTTGCGCCGGTAGGCGGCGATCAAATGGCTTTGGACTTTGGCCCAATTGGTCGTCCGTACGAATGATGCGCGTGCATTCTGGAAAGCATATTTCTCAACATTCGTGTCGGGGTGTGCATCGCAAACCCGTCCGACGCGATAAAAGAAGTGTTGAAATTCTGCGTCGCTGCTTGGACCTCGCGGTACATAAGATCGTACTTCCTGCTTCCAGCCATTATCGTGCCTACTTGAAGTTGGAAGGATCACCGACTTGTCGTTGTTTAGCTCGAGCTCGTACTGTGCAGCAGCTTGGCGAAGAGCCGCGATGAGGTTCTTGCCTGAGTGGTCGGCGCTGCTGCTGATCGTATAGTCGTCGATATAGCGCGAAGCATCGCGCGGACCGATTCCGACCTTGGCACGCAGAGCGACGTCAATCGCGGATGCGACAACTTCCGCGATCAGGCGTGAGCAGTCGGGTCCCACCGGCAGGCCGATGGTCTGGCCGTCCTGCGCATTGCGGCACAACAGGTCGATAAGATTGCCAAAATGCTCCGCACCGCGATTGAGTTTGGCGAACGCCTTGCCGTGGATCGCCCAAGGAATTGCGTGGGTGTAGATCGAGTGAAAGAAGGCGCGAATATCGGCGCCCACGAATTCCTCGCGCCTCGATGAGAGGTCCACGCGAAAGTCGTCGCGCAAATCGATGTTGGGCCGGATCAGGGCGCGCGGCCCGTTCCAGTCGAAGATCGGTGGCGACGAAGATATCCGCGAGCTTTTGGCCGCGGTCCGCATCTTAATATAATTGTCGGCAACCGCCCGAGATAAGAGCAAATAGGCAAGAGGATTCGGTACGCCATGACGGCGATCATCCTTCCCGAAGCGAGGAAAATAGAACCAGCTCGGCTCGGAAATATAGCGGTGGAACGCCGGTTTTCCCCTTATCAGCGGCATTGCTTCGATACCGTCGAGAACCGACTTTCGATATTTCGCTAGGTCATACGAAACAAAGCACGGCGGCAGCTCCGGAGCGAAGTATCCATGGGACAAAAGGCGTCGTAGACGTTCGGATTTTGTCTTTGAAGTCATCGCTCCCCCGAGCCCTTCAGCATGCAATCCTAAGGGCCAAGTCTAGAGGACTATCCCGCGCGCCAATGGCTAGACCATCTGCGCCTTTTGGGAAAGCAGACTTGCGTGCATATTGGCGATTTGCTCCGGTTTGCGAGTACGCTCAAGGCTGTCCAACCATCAAAGTAGAATGTTAATTTCGCTTGGCAGTTGCGATTTGCGTCGGTCGAGAAGGCGTTTTGTGACAGGTCTGCTCGCAATAGAAAAATAGGGGGAACTATGGAGTGGAAGGTGCATAGCTATAGGGTGGGATCGTCCAGCGAGGCCTTCGATTCCATTCCAGCCGGGGCCGATGAACTCGACCAGTTTGTTTCGATGCACCGGCGGAAGATCGAGCCGTGGTTGTCCGCTGTGTTTCAGGCAGAGCACCTCAACTTGCTTCTCGGGAGCGGATTTACGACTGCGGTGGCGTTTTCCGCAGGCGTGGACGCTACCGGTATGGGAACGGCTGCCAGCGCATCCCCGCACGCGAAGGCAATCATGGACCACGCTACCATTAGCGCCAAGAAGATGGGGCGCGGAGAGGCCAACATCGAGGACCAGCTACGTAGCGCAATCGCTGTTCTCGACGGCTTGGATATCATCGATGCCACCGCCGCAAAGGCGGTGCGCGCTGATATTAACAAGGCGATCGAGATATTTCTCTATTCATTGTTGGCGACCGAACGTGGCATTGCGCAGTCAGACAGCGTGCCAGCATCTGCTATGCTACAGTCATTTCTGCTTAGCTTCGCAAGCCGCGCTGCCTCACGTGAGCGCCTGCATATTTTCACAACCAATTATGATCGTCTGATCGAGCGCGGCTGCGACGATGCCGGACTGCGGATCATCGACCGATTTGTGGGTTCGCTGCAACCTTGGTTTCGCAACACACGCATTGAACTGGATTACCACTACAATCCACCCGGCATCCGGGGCGAACCGCGTTTCATGGAAGGGGTGGTGCGTTTTACCAAGCTGCACGGAAGCCTAGACTGGCGTTTCGAAGCCTCTATGCGCCGAATCTATCGCGCTGAGACGCCCTTTGGTGCTGCCGACGATCACCCAAGTCTTCCGGACTCTCCGGTCGACACGGTGATGATCTATCCGAACCCAGCAAAGGACGTCGAGACGACACAGTATCCCTACGCCGAACTTTTCCGCGACTTTGCATCCGCAACATGTAGACCCAATTCCGTGGTTGTAACGTACGGCTACGGTTTCGGTGACGATCACATAAATCGCGTACTGCTCGACATGCTGTCAGTGCCCTCGGCGCATTTGGTTATCATCGCGTTCGACCTCGACGACCGAGTCAAGAACTTCCTCGGTCAGACGCGGCCAGCGCAGGTGAGTTTCCTCGCCGGCAGGCATTTTGGGAGTCTTCAGCGGCTCGTTGATGACTACTTGCCGAAGCCCGCACTCGATTACATTACCGGCCGTATGTCCGAATTGCTGAAGAACCGAGCCTACGCCGAGGCACCGACTGACAATGGTGGAACCCAATGAACTCGCCAATCGAACGGCTTGCCGCACTCGTCATCGGCACCGTCGAGTCTATCTCGTCCGACGAAATCCGCGTGCTGCTCGATCTCGATGCGCCGCAGTCGACCGCGCTCAATACGGGCACTCCGACAAGTTTTCCGCGCCTCAACAGCTATGTGCTTATTCCAAATGAGGCTGGCGCAACCGTTGCTTACGTGACTTGGATCGGCATTGAACGCTCGCCTTATCCAAAGCGATCCGGGCTCAAGGACTTTGGTCTGATCGACTTACCATTTCCGTTGCGGAAGATGGCACTTGCACCAATCGGGACGCTGACCGTGCGCCGCGATCGTCGCGCCGATACCAGCGTGTACGAGTTGAGCCGCGGCGTGATCGCCTTTCCATCCGTTGGTGACCAAGTTCTGATCCCGACGCCGGAACAGATTGCCGCCATCGTGGGGGCGAAGGACAAGGATCGAAGAGTCCGTATCGGTTCGTCGCCGCTGGCCGCCGACACATCGATCATGGTCGACCCCGACAAAATCTTTGGTCGGCACGTTGCCGTGTTGGGCAACACCGGTAGTGGGAAATCGTGTTCAGTCGCCGGGCTGATCCGATGGTCGCTGGAAGCGGCACAAGAGGCGCTAGAAGAAGGCATGCAAGCACCCAATGCGCGCTTTGTCATCCTCGATCCTAACGGCGAATACGCGCGCGCCTTTGAAGATAGGGGCGACAAGGTTCGCTTGTTTAGGGTTCCGCCGGTGAACGCCGAGGTAGGCGAACGGCCGCTTCGTTTGCCGGCCTGGTTGTGGAACGGTCATGAATGGACGGCTGTCTCATTCGCGAGGCCTGGAGCCCAACGTCCTCTGTTGCTACAAGCCTTACGCGATCTTAAAAGCGGCAATCTGGAGGGCATGCCGCCCGAAGCGCTGGTGCGGCGCCACGTCCATTCCTATCGGCTCCTCGTGGACGCATTGCTTTCCCGAGGGCCCGCATCATTCGCCGGCGAACCGGGACCGCGACGCCAATGTGGCGAGCTCTTAGATAACATCGCGACAGACTGTGATGATTTGAGCGCGCGGATCGCAGGCGATCCGCAGGCGCTGCTAACCGACATTGCGTCCTCAGTTCGTGATATCGCGAACAATCGCCGTGGTAATAACGGATGGTTCAATAGTTTCACGGTGCAAGAAATCGAATCCGTACAGACATCGCTTCAAAGCTTCCTGGATGCTGTTGCGGACGGTCTTGTTGCGGCGCAAGTGACTGAGGACGCGCCAATTCCGTTCGATGTGGATATGCTCTCCGACCATCTTGAGCGGATTGCCGCGACCGAAGGCGCAGGGCTAGCCGGTTTCATCAGCACTCTCGGCATGCGTATCCGCGGCATGATGGCCGATCCACGTCTCGGGCAGGTAGTCGGCAGCGAACCCACTCTCACTCTTGATGCTTGGCTCAACGATCTCATAGGCAGCGATGCCTCCGCCAACGGCCAAGTCGCAATTATCGACCTTTCCCTTGTACCGTCAGAGATCATTCATGTCGTCGTGGCGGTTCTTGCACGCCTCGTATTCGAAGCCTTGCAGCGCTACCGTCGGCTGCATCCTCAGGGCCGCCCGCTTCCAACGACGCTAGTGCTGGAGGAAGCGCACAGTTTCGTACGGCGCGGAGCAAACGATGAGGGGCCGGCCGAGAATCCGGCGCAGCTATGCCGCGAAATTTTTGAGAAGATCGCACGCGAGGGACGCAAGTTCGGCCTTGGCCTTATGCTGTCGTCGCAACGCCCATCCGAACTCTCGTCGACCATCCTAGCGCAGTGCAATACGTTCTTGCTCCATCGGATCGTGAACGATCTCGATCAGGCACTGGTTGCCCGACTCGTTCCCGACAATGTCGCAGGTCTACTGAAGGAACTGCCAAGCTTGCCTTCACGACAAGCAGTTCTCCTTGGATGGGCTACACCTATCCCGCTTCTCGTCGAGATGGAGGAACTTGCCGAAGTGCACCGTCCTCGGTCGTCGGATCCCGATTTCTGGGAGGTTTGGACCGGCAAGAAGCCGCGAGCGATCGACTGGCCCAGTCTGGTGAAGGATTGGACTGGTTTATCGCAGGCTTGAAACAGCGCTCCCACTGCATGTGTGCCTTCACCTCCATACGCATATACGGTCGCGGCGAGACCTGAACAGTGGGAGACATGCTCGAATGTCAGAGCAAGGTATGTACTAACGGTCGCGCAACGGGATAGAGGCTGCGAGCAGCCGCCTACCGTCGTACTAAAGTGGTCAGTCTGGGTTGGTCACTTTGCGACATTTGTACTCGGTCCCGGGTGATGTCCGCTTTCCGCACTTTCGCGTCAAGGAGCTGCCCGTCAGCTCCCGGTCCCCAATTCGGACGCGCTATTTGGTTCGAATTGCGAATGAGCCGCCCGGCCTGAATTGTGGGCTGCATGCGAGTTCTCAGCTCCGGCAGACAGCAACTTGTGTCCGTTTTTGTATTTGCCGTATCTGGCATACGCAATCTGAGCGCTGCACCGTTAGCGCTTTCAAATCGTGAGACGACGATGAATCCGCTTCATCTTTGCGTTGATGTCATGGTGCAGGCGTGCAGGATTGCCGTAGCACTAATCACCATTTCTTCGCTCCTCCTCCCTCGCCAATACGAGACCTGTGAAAGGAAGGCTACGAGTGCCCGATAAAAACATCTAACAATTGATTTCCACTTTTTGTTTGCAGCCGGTGCTTGCATCGCTTTCTGCGAAGTGCAGAAGTTGGCGGTGAGGAAACTTTCTGTTGCGCGGGGCGGGCGTGTGAACAGTGTCGAGCCGCATGCGGCTCCAGTCGATACGGGCGTGGTATGCTTGGCGTTGATCGCGCAATATTTGCGGCGACCAGCGGATGCCGATGTCATCCGGCATGATCTTGGACTTGGTTCGGCGGGAGGACCCGCCGGTGTTGATGTTGCAGGCCGCGAAGACATAGTCAGGGCCGCCAAACGCCTGAAACTCAAGGCGCGCGTAGTGCGGCCAGCCGTAAAGCGGCTGGATCGGCTGGCGCTGCCCGTCATCGTCGAGAAGGCAAGCGGCGGTTTTGCCATCCTGGCGGGACTGTCCGCCGACAAGGTGCTTATCCAGGATCCCGCGATCGGTGCCGCGCAGGAACTGTCTCGAGAGGAATTCGAGGCGGGATGGAGCGGCTTTGCCATCCTGATCACCAGTCGTGCCTTTGCCGACGGGTTTGCCCGACGCTTCGATTTCTCCTGGTTCATTCCGGAGATGATCCGTTACCGTTGGGTCTTCGCCGAAGTGCTGCTTGCCTCGTTCTTCGTGCAATTGCTCGGCCTGATCTCGCCGATCTTCTTCCAGCTGGTCATCGACAAGGTGCTGGTCCACAACGGCCTGACGACGCTGGAAGTGCTGGTGATCGGCCTTTCCGTGGTGTCGTTGTTCGAGGTGCTGCTCACCGGCTTGCGGACTTATGTGACGACACACACGACCAGCCGGATCGATGTGGCGTTGGGTGCCAAGCTGTTTAATCATCTCCTGGGGTTGCCGATCGCCTATTTCGAGGCGCGCCAAACCGGGCAGACGGTGGCCCGCGTGCACGAACTGGAGAACATCCGCGCGTTTCTCACCGGCTCGGCGCTCACCGTGCTGCTCGACGTGTTTTTTCTCTTTGTGTTCCTGGCTGTGATGTATCTCTACAGCCCATGGCTGACCTTGATCGTCGTCTGGCCGCATATGAGGCGGAACAGCTCAGTCTCGCGGCCGACATTGCCGCGAAGAAAGTCGAGATCGAGCGCGGCGCCAAAACGCTGGCCGAGCGCCAGAAGCTGGTCAATCTGACCGGCGACCGGCTCGATGTCTTCGAGGAACTCGAAGGCCGTGGCCTCGGCATCAAGTCGCGCACCATCGACGCGCGCCAGAGCAAGCAGGATCAATTGCTGGCGGTTGTCACCGACGAAGGCCACATCGCCGAACTCGGAGCAACCAAATCCGCGCTCGAAGCGCGCAAGCGCGAACGCCACGAAGCCTATCTCGACAAGCTGATGACGGAACTGACCGATACGGACAAGGAGATCGGCACGCTGCGGCAGGATCTCACCAAGGCGGAACTGTTCGAGCGGGCGAGCACGCTGAAAGCCCCGGTTTCCGGCCGCGTGCAACAGGTGGAAATCACCACCTTTGGCGAGGTCGTGCAGACCGGCCAGCGCCTGATGGTGGTGGTGCCCGACGGCACGGCACTCGAAGTGGAAGCGATGCTGCTCAACAAGGACAAGGGTTTTGTGCGCGAGGGCCAGAGTGCCCGCATCAAGCTCGAGGCATTCCCCTTCACCCGCTACGGCACGCTCGATGGCTCGGTGCAGTCGGTCTCCAACGATGCGATTCCCGCCAAGCCGACAGCGGGCACCAAGGAAGCCGCCCCAGACACTGCTCAACAAACAGCCGGACCGCTCGTCTTCCCGGTGCGCATCGCCATGGCGGATACCAGCATCCGCGCCGATGGCCAGGACGTCCCACTAACGCCCGGCATGTCGGTCACCGCCGAGATCAAGACCGGCGATCGCCGTGTCATCGAATTCCTGCTCGATCCACTCATGGAGATGAAAGATGAGGCGTTTCATGAGAGGTGAAGAAAAGCATCGTCGTGACCACATGCAGCCGAAAATTTCCTAAAATCACAGAGATATTTACGATGAATAGCCTCAGACGCGCTATTAACATCTCGTCGAAAAATCCGACAAATATTTCCTTGGATGAGTACAGAGATGCGCTTAGCTTTGTTAAGGTCTCTGAGTTGAAATATACGGATATATATACTAATAAATTTTCTTATTTATTCGGACTCAGAATGTACATTCTGATGAGAAGTTTTATTATTTTTTTCGTAGCGTCAATTTTATTTACGTCTATTTTTACTGCGAGTCCTACCTTCCGCTCGCCCTTCATGGAATTTCCTCTACCAGATTGGCTCTGGCCATGGAATTTTTTATCACGCGATTTTTTCTTAGCGTTAGTGAAAGATAGCCTGTTACCGATGCGAGCAGAAGACATCGATATATATATTAAACTGTGCAGTTACTTGAGTTTTATTTGGATACTATGGGCGGTATCAATGATTTT
>Ga0224747_10212_pt1 | contig 11925 bp, 9 predicted proteins | sample LIM_F_Water_Pos_FD_182999 | JGI IMG/M metagenome (GOLD analysis project Ga0224747, IMG submission 182999) | Enriched cells from gastrointestinal tract of the lab mouse from Pacific Northwest National Laboratory (PNNL), Richland, Washington... | ecosystem: Host-associated > Mammals > Digestive... | reverse complement strand
TCCGCACCCAGATTGCCCAGCAGGGTATTCCTTACGACCAGTACCTCCAAATGACCGGACTCCAGGAGTCCAAGCTGCTGGAGGACGCCAAGGAGCCCGCCCTGCGCCAGGTGCGGATGGACCTGGCCGTCATGGCCATCATCAAGGCGGAAAACATTGAGGCCAGCGACGAAGACGTGGAAGAAGAGTACAAAAAGCTGGCGGAGCAGTTCGGCATGGATGCGGATATGGTGAAGAAGTACATCCAGGCGGACCAGGTGAAGGACCAGGTGTGCAGCCGCCGGGCCATCGACGTGGTGGTGAAGAGCGCCACCGCCGTCAAGCCGGAGGAAAAGCCCGCCGGGGAGGAGGGCTCCGAGCCCGCCGAAGAGGAGAAAAAGCCCGCCCGGAAACCCCGGAAGAAGAAGGCCGAGGAGCCTTCCGCCGAGGAGGGGGAGACTCCTGCGGAAGAGAAAAAGCCCGCCCGGAAGCCCCGGAAGAAGAAGACGGAGGAATCCGGGGAGCCGAAGGACGCCGAATCATAATAAATAAGCCGAATCTTTACTTGCGGGTTCACAGATTCGACACCTTTTCACATGATGCCTGTGGTATCATGTGAAAATGGTTATATGGGCTTCCGCTGGAGCGCACTTCACCCGGCGGGCCCGGCGTCCACAAAAGACTGGAGGTTTTCAAATTGAGTTTAGTTCCTTACGTAGTTGAGCAGACGAACCGGGGCGAGCGGTCCTATGACATTTTCTCCCGGCTGCTGAACGACCGGATTGTCTTCCTGGGCGAGGAGGTCAACGCCACCACGGCCAGCCTGATCGTGGCCCAGCTCCTTTACCTGGAGGCCCAGGACCCTGACAAGGATATCCAGCTGTATATCAACAGCCCTGGCGGCTCCGTCACGGACGGCATGGCCATCTATGATACGATGCAGTATGTCAAGTGCGATGTGTCCACAATCTGCGTGGGCATGGCGGCCAGCATGGGTGCGTTCCTCCTCTCCGCCGGGGCCAAGGGCAAGCGCATCGCCCTGCCCAACGCGGAGATCATGATCCACCAGCCCTCCGCCGGGACCCAGGGCCAGATTACGGACATGGCCATCCACCTGAAACGTCTGGAGACCATCAAAAAGCGGATGAACCGCATCCTGGCGGAGAACACGGGACGCTCCATCGAGGAGGTCACCGCCGCCTGTGAGCGGGACAACTTCATGAGCGCGGAAGAGGCCAGGGATTTTGGCCTGATTGATAAGATTCTCATCAACAAGGAAGAGAAAAAGGACGAGGCGTAAACGCGGAGCCCCATCCCCGATAGAGAGGTAGAAACCATGAACGACGACGGCAAGAAGACCCTGCGGTGTTCCTTCTGCGGCAAGCATGAACAGCAGATTCACCGCATGATACAGGGTCCCGGCGTGCGCATCTGTGACGAGTGCGTCCACCTGTGCATGAGCATTTTGAACGACGGATTTGAGCCCGACGCTCCGGCGCTGGAGGACCTGCCGGACCAGCTGCCCACGCCCCGGGAGATCCGCGATGTGCTGGATCAGTATGTCATTGGCCAGGAGGAGGCGAAGATCGCCCTCTCCGTGGCGGTTTACAACCACTATAAGCGCATCTTTTTCGGCGGCGACGAGGATGTGGAGCTCCAGAAGAGCAACATCCTGATGCTGGGCCCCACTGGCTCTGGCAAAACCCTCTTCGCCCAGACCCTGGCGAAGATTTTGAAGGTGCCCTTCGCCATTGCCGACGCCACCACCCTTACCGAGGCGGGCTACGTGGGCGACGACGTGGAAAACATTCTGCTCCGCCTGCTCCAGGCGGCGGACTTTGACGTGGAACGGGCCGAACACGGCATCATCTACGTGGACGAAATCGACAAGATTGCCCGGAAGAGCGAAAACACCTCCATCACCCGGGATGTCTCCGGCGAGGGCGTCCAGCAGGCGCTGCTGAAAATCGTGGAGGGAACTGTGGCCAATGTCCCGCCCCAGGGCGGCCGGAAGCACCCTCATCAGGAGTTCATCCAGATGAACACCAAGAACATCCTGTTTATCTGCGGCGGCGCCTTTGACGGCCTGGAGAAGATCATTGAAAAACGCCTGGACCAGAAGAGCATCGGCTTCGGAGCCAATGTCCAGGGGAAGAAGGATAAGGACCTGAGCAAAATCCTTCACGAGGTCCAACCCCATGACATCCTGAAATATGGCATTATTCCGGAACTGGTGGGCCGCTTGCCCGTCATCGCGCCGCTGAACGGCCTCCGGCGGGAGGACCTGGTCCGTATCCTCCAGGAGCCCAAGAACGCCCTGGTAAAGCAGTATAAAAAGCTGCTGGAGTACGACGACGTGGAGCTGGAGTTTGAGCTGGAGGCGCTGGACGCCATCGCCGGGAAGGCCATTGAGCGGAACATTGGCGCCCGGGGCCTCCGGGCCGTCATGGAGGGCATGCTGACTCAGATTATGTACGACATCCCCTCGGACCCCACCATCGTCAAGGCCGTCATCACCAAGGAGTGCGTGGACGGCACGGGCCAGCCCATTTTGACAAAGGACCCGGAGAAAGTGAGCTACTCCGTTAAGCTGAACCCTGGCAAGGGCGGAAAGTCCCGCCCCCCCAAGTCCGCGTCTTGACACAAGAAGAAGCCCGGCTTCGCGCCGGGCCGGGAGAGAGGAAGGGAGTAACATCCCTTCCTCTCGGGTTGTAAGGACAGATTCCATTCATTTCCAGTTATTCCCAGCCCCTGGAAAGGAGCGTGAACCATATGACACCTATGGAACCCACCACGATGAATATGCCCGTTCTGGCTCTCCGGGGCCTGACGGTCTTTCCCCGTATGAACCTGACCTTTGATGTGGAGCGTCCGATTTCCATTGCGGCCCTGGAGCGGGCCATGGAGGGGGAACAGGATGTCTTCCTGGTCACCCAGCGGGAGATCAGTGTAGAACGGCCGGAGGAAAAGGACTTGTACCAGATCGGCACCGTGTCCCACATCCGGCAGATTCTCCGCCTGTCCTCCGGTTCCGCCCGGGTGATGGTGGAGGGCCGGAGGCGGGCCCGTCTCCGGAGGCTCTGGCAGTCCTCCCCGTATCTCCAGGCTAACCTGGAAGAGCTGCCGGAGGAACCGCCTTCCGAGGCCCGGAGCCCCCGGGCGGAGGCCCTGCTCCGCCAGGCCTGGAGCCTCTTCAGCGACTATGCCCAGCTCTCCGGGGCGGTGCCGGAGGAGATTGCCACCGCCGTCATGGACAGCCGGGACGTGGGACAGCTAGCGGACTTCATTGCCCAGAACATCCCCCTGCGCCACACGGATAAGCAGGAGATTTTGGAGGAGCTGGCCCCCTTTGTCCGCCTGCGGAAGCTCAACGGCCTCCTGGCCCGGGAGTGCAGCATTTTGGGCTTTGAGCACGAAATGGAGGGCAAAATCCGGGACCAGCTGGTCCGCACGCAGAGGGACCAAATTCTCCGTACCCAGATCCGGGTCCTCCAGAATGAACTGGGGGAGGAAGACGACGAGGACGAAGTCGAGGATTACTGCCGTAAGATTCTGGAGCTGAATCTGGAGGAAGAGGCAGAGAAGCACCTGCTGAAAGAGGCGGGGAAGCTCTCCCGCCAGCCTTACGGCAGTGCCGAGGCATCGGTGATCCGGAATTACCTGGACGTGTGCCTGGAGATGCCCTGGAACAAATCAACCCGGGAGCGGGCCAGCGTGGAGACTGCCCGGAAGGTGCTGGAAAAGGAGCACTTCGGCCTGGAAAAGGTGAAGGAGCGCATTCTAGAGACCATAGCCGTCCGGCAGATGAATCCCAAGGGCAAGGGCCAGATTCTCTGCCTGGTGGGCCCGCCGGGGGTGGGCAAGACCTCCATCGCTATCAGCGTTGCCAAGGCGCTGAACCGGAAGCTGGCCCGCCTTTCCCTGGGCGGCGTCCGGGATGAGGCGGATATCCGGGGCCACCGCCGGACCTACATCGGCTCCATGCCCGGCAGGGTGATCGACGCTATCATCCGGGGCGGGTCCATGAATCCCCTGCTCCTGCTGGATGAGATTGACAAGCTGGGCAATGACTACCGGGGCGACCCGGCTTCGGCCCTGCTGGAGGTGCTGGACAGTGAGCAGAACCACGCCTTCCGGGACCACTATATGGAGATTCCCGTGGACCTGAGCCAGGTGATGTTCATTACCACGGCCAATACCACCGACACCATCCCCCAGCCCCTGCTGGACCGGATGGAGGTAATCCGTCTCAGCAGCTACACGGATGAGGAGAAGGTGGAGATTGCCCGCCGCCACCTGCTGCCCAAGCAGCTGGCGGAGCACGGCCTGAAAAAATCCGCCCTCCGGGTGGACGACGGCGTACTCCGGGCCATTATCCGGGACTATACCCGGGAGTCCGGCGTCCGCCTGCTGGAGCGGCGGGTGGCGGCCCTGTGCCGGAAGACGGACATGAGGCTGGTCTCCGGCGGGACGAAGCGGGTCACGGTGACGGAAGAGGACCTGCCCAAGTTCCTGGACTGCCAGCCCTATCCCCCCGCCCTTCACACGGAGCGGGAAGAGGTGGGCGTGGTCAATGGCCTGGCCTGGACGGAGACTGGCGGCGAAATTTTAGAGGTTGAGGCCGTCGTGTGCGAGGGTACCGGGAAGCTGGAGCTTACTGGAAACCTGGGGGATGTGATGAAGGAATCGGCCCAGGCGGCCCTGAGCTGTATCCGCAGCCGGGCGGCGGTACTGGGAGTGGAGGCGGAGTTCTACAAAAACAGGGACATCCATGTCCACTTCCCCGAGGGCGCGGTGCCGAAGGATGGCCCCTCGGCGGGCATCGCCGTCACCACTGCCATGCTCTCCGCCCTGACGGACCGGAAAATCAAAGCGGGCATCGCCATGACGGGGGAGGTGACCCTCCGGGGCCGGGTGCTGGCCATTGGCGGACTGAAGGAGAAGACCATGGCCGCCTTGCGCAACGGCATTGGCACGGTGCTGATTCCCAAGGACAACGTCCGGGACCTGGAGGAGATCGACCAGACCGTACGGGCGGCGCTGAAGTTTATCCCGGTGGAGACCATCGACCAGGTGTTTGCTGCGGCGCTGGCGCCCATGCCGGAGGCCGCCCGGGAGGAGACGCCAGTTTTTGTCCCCGTGCCCCGGGAGAAAGCGGAAGCCGTCCTGCGGCAGTAAAGGAGGCGCTATGCCGGTCAATTTTGGAAAAGCGGAGTTTGTCCGTTCCGCTGGGACAAAGGAACAGTTCTTTTGGGACGGCCTGCCTCAGTTTGCCTTTGCGGGCCGTTCCAATGTGGGCAAGTCCTCTGTGATCAACCGCCTTTTGGGCCGGAAGAACCTGGCCTACGTGGGCTCTTCCCCGGGTAAAACCACCCAGGTAAATTATTTCCTGGTGGACGGCCGGGCCTACCTGGTGGACCTGCCGGGCTACGGTTACGCCAAGGTCTCCAAGGCGGAGAAGGAACGCTGGGGCCGCCTGATGGAGAGCTATTTCCAGGAGGCCCATATTACCGCCGGGGTCCTGATCGTGGATGCCCGGCATAAGCCCACCGCCAATGACCTGACCATGCACAGCTGGTTCCGGGAGACGGGCTGCCCGGAAATCGTGGTAGCTAACAAGCTGGATAAGCTGAAAAAGAGCCAGATAGACCCCGCCCTGTCCCTGATCCGGGAGACCCTGGAGCTGGGAGAGGCGGGTGTGCTCCTGCCGTTCTCCGCCGAGAAGGGCATCGGGAAGGAGGAGCTGATCCGCCTTCTGAACGGCGCCATGGAGCAGGCATAGGACGCTGGAAAGAGCCGCCCGGGAGGGCGGCTCTCATTTTGACGTATTTCTGCCAGCAGGTTCAAACGGTGGAAGCTCCCGGCGGATATCGCGTAAGTTCCGCCACTTCCCATCCGCTGCACTCCGGCGGGAAAACGCCCGCTGAAATGAGTTTCAGCGGGCGTTTGCTTTACTGCACGATCAACGTTTTCCCGTCCATCTCCGGCGGACAGGCCAGGCCCATCACGTCCAGCATGGTCGGGGCGATATCCGCCAGGCGGCCGTCGCTCCTCAGTTCAGAGCCCGCGCCGCAGAGAATAAAGGGCACAGGATTGGTAGTGTGGGCGGTCATAGGGCTTCCGTCTGGCTCCACCATCTGCTCGGCGTTTCCGTGGTCGGCGGTGATCATGGCGATGCCTCCCATTTTCAGGGTGGCGTCCACCACCTTGCCTACGCAGGCATCCACGGTTTCCACGGCCTTGACTGCGGCGTCGAAGATGCCAGTGTGGCCCACCATGTCGCAGTTGGCAAAGTTCAGGATGATCACGTCATAGGCCCCGGACTCGATGCGCTCCACGCACTTCCCGCAGACCTCCAGGGCGCTCATCTCCGGCTGGAGGTCGTAAGTGGCCACCTTGGGGGAGGGGACCAGCACCCGGTCCTCGCCGGGGAAGACGGTTTCGCTGCCGCCGTTGAAGAAGAAAGTGACATGAGCGTATTTTTCCGTCTCGGCGATGCGGAGCTGGGTCATGCCCATCCTGCTGAGATACTCGCCCAGGCCGTTGTTCACCAGCACCCGGGGGAAGGCCACCTCCACGTTGGGCATGGAAGCGTCGTACTCCGTGTTGCACACGAAGGTCAGGGGGAAGAACTGCCGGGTGAAGCCGTCGAACTCCGGGTCCACCAGGGTCCGGGTGATCTCCCGCGCCCGGTCAGGGCGGAAGTTAAAGAAAATAACGCTGTCGTTGTCGGAAATGGACCCGTCGGCGTCGCAGACCACGGGTTCTACAAACTCGTCGGTGACGCCCTTTTCATAGGATTTCTTCACCGCGTCCACAGGGTCCGGGTTGTTAATGGGGCTCTCGCCGTAAACCATGGCGTCGTAGGCCTGCTCTACCCGGTCCCAACGCTTGTCCCGGTCCATGGCGTAGTACCGTCCCATGACCGTGGCGATCTTGCCCACGCCGATCTCCCCGCACTTGGCGGCGGTCTGGGCCACAAAGCCCGCGCCGGAGGTGGGGGAGACGTCCCGCCCATCCAGGAAAGCGTGGATATAGACCCGGGTGAGTCCCCTGTCCTTGGCCATTTTCAGCAGGGCGAAGAGGTGGGACAGGTGGGAGTGGACGCCGCCGTCGGACAGGAGCCCGAAAAGATGCAGGGCGGAACCCCGCTCCAGGCACGCGTCCATGGCGTGGCAGTAGGCGGGATTTTGGAAGAAGCTGCCGTCTTCAATGGACCGGGTGATCCGGGGCAGGTCCTGGAATACGACCCGGCCGCCGCCAATATTGGTGTGTCCCACCTCGCTGTTGCCCATCTGTCCGTCGGGCAGGCCCACGTCCAGCCCAGAGGCGGAGAGGGTGGTGTGGGCGAACTCCTGGAAGAAGCCGTCCAGCCGGGGAGTTTTAGCGGTTTGGACGGCGTTTCCCGTTTCCCCGCCGCCAGAGCCGAAGCCGTCCATGATAATCAAAGTAGTCGGTGTTTTGTTCATAAAAAGACTCCTTTAGGAGAATCCAAAAGGGGGACGAAGTCCCCCTTTTGAGACAAGATTACTCTTGGTTGGCCGCGTTGATGATCTCCACGAACTGGTCGGGTTTCAGGGCCGCGCCGCCGATGAGCCCACCGTCGATGTCGGGCTGGGCCAGCAGCTCGGCGGCGTTTTTGGCGTTCATGGACCCGCCGTACTGGATGGTGACGCTCCGGGCCACCCGGGCGCCGTACAGGGAACGGATGGTGGCGCGGATGTTGGAGCAGACCTCTCCGGCCTGTTCGGCGGTGGCGGTCTTGCCGGTGCCGATGGCCCAGATGGGCTCGTAGGCGATGATGCAGCGGCGCAGCTTGTCGGCGGGCACGCCGTACAGGGCGCTCTTCACCTGGAGGGCAATCCACTCATTGGTGATGCCAGTTTCCCGCTGCTCCAGGCTCTCGCCTACGCAGATAATGGGGTTCATGCCAGCGTTCAGCACGGCGTGGACTTTTTTGTTGACGGTGACATCGGTTTCCCCGAAGTACTGGCGGCGCTCGCTGTGGCCGATGATGACGTATTTGACGGCCAGGTCCTTCAGCATATCGGCGGACACCTCGCCTGTGAAAGCGCCCTTCTCCTCGAAGTAGACGTTTTCCGCGCCCACGGAGATGCGCAGGTCCTTAAAGGCCTTGGTAGCGGTGGAGATGTTGCAGGCGGGAACGCAGATCAGGGTCTCGCACCACTTGGCGCGGGGCATGATCTTGCGGATGTCCTCGGCAAACTTTTTGGTCTCGGAAGCGGTCATGTTCATTTTCCAGTTTCCGGCAATGACAGTCTTGCGGTATCTGCGGTTCATAATGTTCAAAACTCCTTTATATTTATGTTTTCTGGCTGGCGGGCGGAAGGCCCGGAGAAAGCTAAACAGCAATCAACTATTATATAGCCGAAATGCGGGGAAATGTCAAGGGTGAAGGGGACTTTTCCTGAACGTTTCACTGAAAATTAAGGGAGCGCCCCGCTTATTTGTCCAGCAGGCAGGCCACGCCCGGGAGCTCTTTCCCCTCCAGGAATTCCAGGGAGGCGCCGCCCCCGGTGGAGATATGGCTCATTTTTTCGGCATAGCCCAGCTGTTCCACCGCCGCCGCGCTGTCGCCGCCGCCGATGACGGTGATGGCGGAGGTTTTGCTCAGGGCTTCGGCCATGGCTTCGGTGCCCTTGGCGAAAGCGGGGAACTCAAACACGCCCATGGGGCCGTTCCAAATGACGGTGCCCGCGCCGGATACGGCGTCACAGTAGAGCTTCACAGTCTCGGGCCCAATGTCCAGGCCCTCCCAGCCGTCGGGAATTTCCCCGGCCTTGACGGTCTGGCTCTTGGCGTCGGGGGCAAACTTGTCGCCGCAGACGGTGTCTACGGGCAGGAGGAACTTCACGCCCTTGGCCCCGGCCTTGGCAATCATTTCCTTGGAGTAGTCCATCCAGTCGGCCTCCAGCAGGCTGTTGCCCACTTTGCCGCCCTGGGCGGCGGAGAAGGTATAGGACATGCCGCCGCCGATGATGATGGTGTCGGCGATTTCCAGAAGGTTATTGATGACCCCGATCTTGGAGGAGACCTTGGCGCCGCCCAGGATGGCCACCAGGGGACGCTTGGGGCTGGCGATGGCGCCGCCCAGGAAGTCCAGCTCCTTCTGGATCAAAAAGCCGGAGACGGCGGGGAGGTAGTCCGCCACTCCGGCGGTGGAGGCGTGGGCCCGGTGCACCGCGCCGAAGGCGTCAGACACGTAGACCTCGGCCATGGAGGCCATGGCCTTGGCAAGCTCCGGGTCGTTTTTCGTCTCGCCTTTTTCAAAGCGGGTGTTTTCCAGCAGCAGGATCTCGCCGGGCTTCAGCGCGGCGGCCTTGGCCTTGGCGTCCCCGCCCACCACGTCGGCGGCCATGATCACGTGTTTACCCAGAAGCTCACCCAGCCGCTTGGCCACGGGAGCCAGGCTCAGCTTCTCCAGGGACTTCTTCCACTTCTCCTCCGTGAGGGAAGCGGGGTCCTTGCCCTTTTCGGCCTGCTTCTTGGCCCATTTTTCAAAGCTGGCCTCGGGCTTGCCCAGGTGGGAGCAGGCGATAACGGCGGCGCCTTGTTCCAGCAGGTACTGGATGGTGGGCAGGGCGGCCACAATGCGCTTGTCGCTGGTGATGGCTCCGGTTTCCTTGTCCTGGGGGACGTTGAAGTCGCAGCGCAGCAGCACCTTTTTGCCGGACACCTCTACGTCTTTGACAGTCTTCTTGTTGTAATTCATCTCAGGACTCCTCCTAAAAAAGAACATATTTCTCGGCGCCTCCGCGCCGGGGTTGATGGGATCATCCCTCTGGGAAGGACGCTGCGGGAAGGAGCATTTCCCCCGTTCCCAGCAGCCCGGGAAAGCCGCTCTGCCTCAGGGCCTCGTAAACAAAGACGGCCACGGCATTGCTCAGGTTCAGGCTCCTGGCCTCGCCCACCATGGGCAGGCGGACGCAGCGGTCCCGGAACCGCTCCCGGAAGGAGAGGGGCAGCCCGGCGGTCTCCTTCCCGAAGAAGAGCCAGCTGTCCGCCGTGAACTGGGCCTCGGCGTAAGACCGGGGGGCCTTGGTGGTGGCAAGCCAGGGATCCGCCGCAGCCCCGGGGTGGCGGCGGAACAGGTCCTCCAGGTTTTCGTAATCTGAAACTTCGACCATGTGCCAGTAATCCAGGCCGCAGCGCTTCATGTTCCGCCGGATGGCATCCTGGGAGATGTCGAAGCCCAGGGGGCGGACCAGGTGGAGGCTGGAACCAGTGGCGGCGCAGGTGCGGGCGATGTTCCCGCAGTTCTGGGGAATCTCCGGTTCCACCAGCACGACGTGCAGCATAGGCGGCCTCCCACTTTTTCTCAGAATAGTGTTATTGTAATCTATTACGTGGACAAATTCAACTGTATTCTTTGAAAAAATTACATTTTTGAGTAAAACATACCAGGGAGAAAAAGCAAATTCTGCGAAACGCCGAAAAAGCTGGGGAGATTTGGAGCCTTTTCTCCTTTTTTCCGTAAGCTCTGACAAAAACGGAGAAGAGACAGGAAAAAATTTGGAAAAAATTCTAGGGACAAATTCAGCAGAACCACTGGATTTTCCCCAAAAGTTTGATATAATGGACTTGCCTTTAGTAAAAATGTGCAAAGGAGGGGGAGTTTATGAGCCGCCGAAAGCAGGCTGTTTTAATCTTTGAAGAAGACGCTGCCGTCCTGGCGGACGGTAAGCCGCTGATGCTGGAAACCGTGCTGTCCCGTCCCATCTTGTCCTGGGTATGCGGCCGATTGCGGAACGAAGGCGTTCAGCGGCTTTTCGCTGTCTGCGGTCCCCGTTTTGCGGAGGAGGTCCGGAATATCCTGCCCCAGGAGGCGCAGGTATCCGAGCTGTGGACGGACCTGGAGGCATTTTTGGACACGGACGGCCCGGTGCTGGTGCTCCCCAGGGCTGCCTTTCCCATGGAAGAGGCGGGGCCGGGCTTTGCCTACGCCGCGCCGGGCCGGGAGCTCCGGGAGGCCTGGCGGGTCAAGATGACCAACAACGTCCAGGGGGCGGAGCTGGTTCCCGGCTGGCTTCCGGTTTACGGACCAGACACCGTGGCAGAAATCGAAGGGCTGCTGCGGCAGAGAGGGACTCCGGCGGAAAATGAGTGAATATGTCCAACAGGTGCGGTTGGGCAAAAATAAAATGACCTTCCGGTCATGGAAAGAGAGCGTTTAGGATATGATTTCACACGGGAAAGATATCAAGGTATTTTCCGGCAACGCGAACCTGAAGCTGGCGAAAGAGATTTGCGCGCAGATGGGCACGAAGCTGGGAGAGTCCGAGGTTGGCGCCTTCTCCGACGGCGAGGTGTTCGTCTCCCTGTATGAGACCGTCCGGGGCAGCGACGTGTTCGTGGTCCAGCCTACTTGCAGCCCGGTCAACAACAACCTGATGGAGCTGCTGATCATCATCGACGCGTTGAAGCGGGCCTCGGCGGGCCGCATCACCGCCGTCATCCCCTATTATGGCTATGCCCGGCAGGACCGGAAGGCCAAGGCCCGGGATCCTATCACGGCCAAGCTGGTGGCCAACATGATTACTGCCGCCGGGGCGGACCGGGTGCTGACCATGGACCTGCACGCCGCCCAGATTCAGGGCTTTTTCGACATTCCCGTGGACAATCTGGCGGGCAACCCCATATTTGTGGACTACTATGCCAAGAAATTTGGCGGCAGCTGTGAAGACATGGTGGTGGTGTCTCCGGACGTGGGTTCCGTCTCCCGGGCCCGGGCCTTTGCCCAGAAGCTCCACATGCAGCTGGCCATCGTGGATAAGCGCCGCCAGCGGGCCAACCAGTGTGAGGTTATGAACGTTATTGGCGACGTGGAGGGCCGGGACTGCATCCTCTTCGACGACCTGGTGGATACCGGAGGGTCCCTCTGCAACGCCGCCCAGGCCCTGACGGACAACGGGGCCCGCAGCGTCC
>Ga0224747_10211_pt1 | contig 11964 bp, 7 predicted proteins | sample LIM_F_Water_Pos_FD_182999 | JGI IMG/M metagenome (GOLD analysis project Ga0224747, IMG submission 182999) | Enriched cells from gastrointestinal tract of the lab mouse from Pacific Northwest National Laboratory (PNNL), Richland, Washington... | ecosystem: Host-associated > Mammals > Digestive... | reverse complement strand
CCTATAACATTACAATGGCCACCACATTTTTCTCTCATAGTACACAAATCTGTAACATGCTGATGATATACTTTATAGCATCCGGTCCCTTCACCGCTTTGTTCACCGGTATGTTCATGATATACATAACTGATCTTCGCATTTTCGACTGTATAATTCACCCCATCAATATATCCCTGAGAATAGGCAATGTTTACATCATTTCCGTTCCCGGTAAGGTATGTACCATTGACCCAGGCTCCTTTATCTTTTGAAAGATTGTCCATTGTCGTTGCTGTATCCACCTCCTGGGATAAACTGATTCCGTTTATAAGATCCTCAAATTTGGGAAAATAATCTGTATCACTGGAATCAGCGTCGTGCGTAACGGATCCGTCTGCAGTCAGATAGGTATTGATTCCATTGAGATATTTTAAAACAATCTGCTTATAGGTGTTTTCCAGTTCATCGATCTGATTTGCCATATAAATAAAATCAGAAGAATCAATCACCACTGTTCCGCCTGCATAATCGATGATTCCTTTAGATTGTATATGGTTCCGCCGGGTGTAATCAATCACCGCAGTATCCGACTGTTTGTCCACGTCCGGAATTTCATCAAACAAGGTATCCAATTCATTTTGCAGATAATTGACATCAGAAGCATATATCGCCATCTCTCCGTCCTGATATACGATATTACCCTGGCTGCCGGCATTTAACTCCGCGTAAGCAGGAAATCCTATTGATACTGCCCCCGCACATGCAATGCCTACTGCAGTTATCGCTAATCTCTTTGTTACTTTCTTTTTCATCATCAGCCGATTCCTCCTTAATTGATGTGTACTGTAGTGACGTTATATTCATCCACTGTTGTCGTGATGATATAAGTCCGGTAAATCTGCCAGTTGCTATATGCCGCATAATCTTTCGGCGCTGCAGCGTCATCTGTGATACATGTGCCCACATATCTACTTGTTTCCGTTGGTGTCAGGGAAAAACCTGTCCCATTTATATCATCTGCATATGCGATGTATGTAGTCTTCCCATTGCTGCCATCTTTACCGTCGTTTCCATCCTTACCATCACTACCGTCTTTGCCGTTTTTTCCATTCATTCCATTTTTTCCATCCTCTACCTTTCCATAGTTTTTCTGTATCTCGGACGTTACCTTAGTTAATAGCTCTCTCTCCAATTCTGTGATTTTATTTTCTAACTCTTTATTCAGATTGTTATTATAGGTATTTAGCAGTTTCTGCAGATCTTCCATAGAAAGTCCGAAAGACTCTGCCAGCTTCTGTAGTTCTTCATCACTCATGCCGTCGATCGCGTTCAGTAATGAATCTGTATCAATTTCCGCTTCTACTGAAGAAATATCCGGATCATTTTTTATATTGGCATGTATTGTTATTTTCATCTTCTGATCTTCCAGCGCATTGATCTGTTTCTGGATGCTTTCAGACAAATATAAATACTCTTTTTCATAATCCGTCACAGTGCTCACAGTTTCTATCTGGCTCAATATGGCATTCCAGATGATCTCTGCTATGCCGGAAGACAGGCCGTCAAGGTCATCATCTGTCAATGATGCCGCCATATCCGTATCTAACAAAGTTACCAGTGCCTCACGCATCCGCTTCTTTATAAGGCTGGTATGCTCATCGTTGACTACATCCACGTCTGATTGCAGGATTATTCTATAATTCTGCACAGCCTCATCCGCTGCCTGGGCAGATACATTCTCCGGCAGATCAAGATATAGTGATAAAAATGATTTAACTTCATTTGCTATCCGGCGTTCCGTTTGGTCGCTGTAATTATATATAACAGTTCCCGGATCCGAGTTATTACGAAAAAACCCGACATACACTGCCGCTATAGTTGCTGCTATAACTATTATTATCGCAATACCTGCAGCTTTCTTTTTCCCTGACAGATCAAGATTATTCAAAAATTTCATAGTTATACTTCCTCCTCAAATTCCCCATCTTCTATATCATCTTCGTCATTCAGCGCTTTCAGGATATCCGTTTCCTCATCATCTTCAAGCTTAAAATCCGACATGTCCAGTTCATCAATTTCTGCAGATGCAGATGCATATTCTCCCGGATCAGCGTCAAATAGTCCTTCGTCATCGTCATTAACCAACGCTTCCAAGAACTTCTCTTTCTCTTCATTGTCAAAATCAAATTCTTCCTCTTCTTCCTCTTCAGGTTCAAAATCTTCCATATCCATAGCATCATCTATGATATCCATGGATTCCTCCTTTTTGTTCTTATATATTTTAAAGTAATAATATACTCCGCCACCGATCAAAACGATAAAAATCACTATGATCAGGTTGCTGTTAGAAGACTTCCTTCCGTCGCTTTCTACGATTTCCTCATCTGCAGCGTCTTCTTTAGACAGCGCCGCCAGAAGATTATCTTCTTCTTTTTCTGCAGGCGATGCGCCGCTGTCTGCCAGAACAAGCAGATCTGATGCCGACACCGTATCAAGCAGATATACATTATCCGCATCCTGCCTCTGATCGATGACCATATAAAGGGTCTCGCCTTCTTTTGTTGTAAAAGTGTAAAACACTTTTTCGGAATCATCTGAACCGTCCGTTTTGACCTTCTCGGCTACTGTTCCGGTGCCGGGTTCAACCGGTTCATCCGTATAATATTCATAATCACTATATTCCGTTTCAGCAGAACTGCTTTTATCAATATCCAGTTCTATATTGATCTGCTGTTCATTTCTATTTGAAGATGCCGATTCACTCTGTTCCTGACCAGACCGATCGGCTGAATATGTCTGGGAAGTAATGTTCCCGGCAGCATCACGTACATAAATTGTATGATCTGTCCCGGCTAAGACCGTGAATTCGTTGGAATCTGTAAATGCTGACGGGTCATCGGTATCCAGAGCATATTGCAGCATTCCGGAATCATCCGTCGCGTCTACAGAGATCGTGATATATTGTTCTCCGTCAGATGCTGATGCACATATTCCTGTCTGTGAAAGCACAGATACAATAATGCACACCGCACTCAATACCTTAATTTTTCTCATTGTTCAGTTGCCTCTCCTTCTTTTTCGGTAATTTTGATAATGACCGGCGCCTGGGTGTCTATATTATCTACAGCAATTTCATGTTCCGTCACATTTCCAGCAGCGTCGCGTACTTTTACCTTCCATGTGCCGTTCCTTTTGACTATGTATTCATTTCCGGTGATCCATCCGCTCTCTTCTCCGGTTTCCGTACAGGTAAAACAATATTCCATAGACAGAACGTCTGTTGCCTCCACAAATATCTTATTCTCCCGGCACCAATCAGTTTTCTCTAAACGCAGCGACACTTCCGGCGCTTTATCATCGATTGCTATGATTTCTTTCTCCGACGTAGCTATATTCCCGGCCTGATCCCGGCAGTATGCCATCCAGATTCCGTTTTGTGCAATTTCTTCATGAAATGATGGACTGCTTTTCCAGTCCGTTTCTTCCACCTTTTTTCCTTTCGGTAAAAAAGCATATACAAGATCCTGATATGGAGTACAGTTATCCGATGCCTCTATCATTACTTTCACCGATACAGGCTTATCAGCTGTATTACTCACGGTCAGATCATCTACCGTAAATCCGGATATGACAGGCTCTGTCGTATCCTCTCCTTTCATCCTGACAGGCGCTCCTACAGATGTTTCTCCGGTTTTATACCTTATGGACAATTCCTGTTCTTCAGTATCCAGCCACGCGTATTCATAAAATCTGGTTACTGTCGTCACCGTTTCCACTGCATTCCCCGATACAGATATTGTTTCCTCAGATGATGTTTCTTCATTAATAAAGGCAATTCCGTTTAATCCGGTAATTGTCTCTTTGCTTCCATCTCTGTACGTGACATCAACAGGAATATCCATTGCATGGATATACTGTCCTGATTCTGCAGTAAAATCGTCAATCGATATATGCGAAACAGCCTTATCCAGTACATGTAAGGTCGCCATATCGGTTACGGCCTCTTTTCCTATGAGATCTATCGTACAGCGGATCATAAGATTGTCGTTTTCTTCCGATGCGGTGACTGTATAGGCAGATATTTCCCGATTGATCTCATCAACCTGTTGTGCGATTTCTTCTGCAGGAATTTTTACCCATTCCTGGATCGATTCATTGAATGTTTCCCACGTATATAATTCCGCAGACGGATAAAAAGTCTTAAAAACAACAATGGAATCCTTCTCTGCATAAACATCTGACAGGATGACCGGCTGGTCTGTTTTATGCGACGTCGCATACGCATAAAAAAATGGCTTTTTCTGTTTTTCCGCCGGCGCTGCTCGTTCCTTTGTATCCGCTTTTCCGCTTCCTTTCGCTTGATCTTCAGAATCATTTTTCGTAAACTGTACGATATTAGCGACACCTTTTTCCTCTGCCGCTTTTACAGGATACAGTGTCAAAAATGTTGATACAAATACAAAGATCAGGATTACGGATATTGCAATCTGTTTAAAATGCCGCCGACAAAAAAGAATTACACGAAGGATCCTCTTTATCCATTCAATCCTCTTTCTCCGCTTCTCTGTCTGCATTCTGTATCGCCTCCTTTCCACTCGCTCCTTCAGCTTTCTCACTACCGGCATCGATCTGTAATACGATATTGGCTGCTTCTATCACTGATTTTTTACCGTTTCCTAAAAGTTTCAGAAATTTGTCATATTCTGTTCCGGTCATATTTAACGAATTTATTTTCTGCAGAACAGTTTTTTCCGTCTGCATTTTGATCTGTTTTCTTATGTCCATAGCCTTTTGTTTATGCTGATCAGAAATCTGCATTTCTTTTTCGTAAATAGCCTCAAGCTGTTCTATACTTTTCATTTCTGTGCTTATTCCTCCTCTCCTGTTGCTGCACATGTCTGCGGAATGATAAAGATAGGATTAACCGTATTGCCTTCTTCATTTTCGACCTGCAGATGCAGATGCGGGCCTGTAGAATTTCCTGAATTCCCGCTAAATCCAACAAAATCTCCCTGTTCAATAATATCTCCTGCAGATACTGCTCTGGAATCCATATGCATAAATGTTACCTTCCATCCGGAATCTGTCTGAATAGTGACCATATGGCCGGCAGAATCTGAATAGCGGGATGTGACTACAACGCCTTTCACCGCACTATACAGCTTTGTTCCTGTGGGAACTGCAATGTCAACCCCTTTATGAAATGTTCTTACCTTGGTGATTGGATGAATACGCTCCCCGTAATTAGAAGAGATCAGGTTTGTCCAGTCCTCACGCATGACCGGTGAATACACCTGTTGACCTCCGGTAGACAGATGATAAGCATTATATTGGAACTTTAAGTCCTCCGGCAGCCTGCTCTCAACAACCTCTTCCAGTTCCTTTTTCTCTAATGTGACATAGCATATCTTTTTCTGCATAGTGACAGTATCATACTCAGCAGTATCCGGATTGTATACCTGAATCTCCCGATCTTCCAGTTTGACTTCTATTGTCAATGTATACATCTCGTTAAAAATACTCTGCAGTTCGGCCTGAATATCTGCCAGGCTGAAAGAACCGTACATTGCAGAAAGATAGGCAATCAGTGTATTGGCAGAAAATCCAAAATCCGCCAGGCTGTATATGTATTCATATATATCCGGCCCGTATGCCGCCTCCAGATCTGCCTCCAGTGCATCTCTGTCTGCATTTAGGTATTCATCCAGATCTGTCTCCAGCTTCCGAAAATAAGATGTTGCATCCGATATGGTACTGTAATCATTCTGCGTCACTGCAGAAGCATAATATTCCGCGCTTCCCTCCGTAAGCATCAGTATGATCAAAAGCAGGAACATCAGAAGCATTGCACCGATAACCACTATCACTGCAGCAGACCATATCGTTGATAATGTACGTTTAACTACGCGGCTTCGGTACTCTTTTGCAGTCTTTTTGACCATAAACTGGTGCTTCGTTCTTTGAAAGAAATTTCCTTCTTCCCGTACACGCCGCTGCGCCATTTTCTTTTTCATTTCATGCTTCTGCTTACGCGTCTGCGCCTCTTTCAGCTGTTGTCTACGCATTGCCTTATCGGATTTGGCATATATCTTTTCCCGTTTATTTTGCAAAACCTGATTTTTATGTTTTGCCTGTTCGTATCTTGCATATACGTTATTCTGCAGCCGGAGCGTTTTGATGCTCTGCCTTACATTCAATGTTGTTGCCCTGCCTGTTCTGAGCGCGGCACGCTTTAGCGATGCTATGTTTTCATCTTCCTCGATGCTTTCATCGTTAAGCAGGGCATATCCTTTACGAAATAAGAGTCTGCCGGCGGCTCTGCGTTTAAAGGCCTTTTTTTCTTTTTTGGCTCTCCGGTCATTGTAATCTTTTCGGTTCATCTTTTCACGGACAACCTGACCTTCGTATTTCAGTCGGCCGATGTGCAGCAGTTCGACTCGGTCTTCCGACAGCCGAATCTTCCCGTAATAATTGAATTTCAGCCTCGCTTTGGTCGCGATTTCTCTATGCTCAGTTTTAAGACTAAATCTAGTATATCCACGCTGTACAAATTTTTTCTTATTGTCCAGACTTTCAGTCTTTTGGGCATTTTTTATTATTTTTTCAGTATTTGCCCATAATTCCGGCGCTTCTGCAATCCCTATAGAAATTCCGTCGTTATATTTATGTGATATCCCGCTTAACAGACCGTCGGAAGACGGTGTTGGGACGCTTGGCGGCGGCCCTCCAGGCAGTCTGCCCGATGAATCGCCAGTCAGCCGGCCGACTGGATCCGGAAGCGCTGCTGTTTGACCGGATGATTGCGGCTGATATAGCGCGGCCTCATCTTCCGTTATCTGCGAATAGTCATTAAATGCTGCTTCTGTATATTTATTGTATTCTTCATTGTAGGAATACTGCGTTCTTTGATAGGTTATGTGATGATCGATCGCATCATATGCCAGTTCTTTAATAATTCCGCCGCCAAACTGCTGCTCTTCGTTTGTGTTGTTCAGTTGGAAATTCTCGCTCTGCGGCTGTACTTTTTTCTGATCAGCCATCGTCGCCGCATCTTTTCCCAACTGCTGCAGTTTACTCATTCTGGAACCTCCCCTGCCTTATCTATGAGATCTTTTTCTTTTTCCGGATAGCTTCCTCCGGTTTTGTTGTCATGACTTTATAGCAGATCGTATTGCGCGGGAACTCATCTTCAAACGGTACTTTGGCCTGTTCTACCCACAACAGGCCTTTCCCCGGTTCTCCTGATTTGATATAGGCCTCTTCTTCCTCCGACAGATCCAGATGTTCCGCTAAAAGTTTTGCATCGTCCCCGGCCTGGTTTAACATGACAATAAAGTTGGTAGTGTCCAGTATGTTCTGGATCTCAGGCGACCGGAAAAGATCCTTGATATTTTGTGTAATGCCGCTCGGTATGCCGCCCCATTTTCTAAAGCGCTTCCAAATCTCCACGGAATAAGCCGCAGTGATAGGACTTCTGAGTAAAAGGTGAAATTCGTCGATATCAACCCATGTATATTTTCCTTTTTCCCGGTTATCGGCCACCCGGTTCCAGATCGTATCCTGTATGATCAGCATAGTCAGATCACGCTGGTTGGAATTCATCTCCTTTAAGTCAAAACAGACTAACCGGGAATTAATATCAACATTGGATCGATGGTTAAAATAAGACAGGCTGCCGGTTACATATCTCGATAATGCGATCGACAGATACTCTCCGATGGACTTTTTTTCCGCTTTCATGCTTCGAAGTTCGTTATATAAGTCCGTCAGTATAGGCATATTTTCAGGAACCGGATTTTTTTCAAATCTACTGTAGATGTTCTTACAGGCCTCATCAATGACTGCAACTTCATTTTTTCCGAGGCTGGCATTATTCCCAAGGATCAGCTCACACATCGAAACTATAAAGTTGCATTTTGCTGATATTGGATCATAATCCCGGTCCTCATCATTCTGTGCCGTAAGATTGATTTCCATTGGATTAATATAAATATTGGAATTAAGCGCTATCCGGATAATCTGGCCGCCAAGCATCTTGACGAGCCATTTATATTCACCTTCCGGATCAATGATCAGTCTGTCATCCGATGTCTTTAAGAACATGTCCAGAATTTCCCGCTTAATAAAAAACGTTTTTCCAAATCCCGGCATCCCAAATACCAATCCATTCGGATTGACCAGATGTTTCCGGTTAACCATAACTACGTTGTTACTCAGCGTATTCATTCCATAGTACTGTCCGTTACTCGAAAACAGTTCTTTTGTTGTGAACGGAATAAAAATCGCCATGTCTGTCGTGGTAAATGTTCTTTTGACATCGACCATGTTATTTCCAAGCGGCAGGGAGCTCATATATCCCTGCTCCTGCCGGTTATCCAGCCGGATGAGCCGGCACTGATAGGATGCAAGGATACCGTTTAACTCAAAAATGTTATTTTCAAGCTGTTTTCTCGTTTTGGCTGTCTGTACTACTGTGATAACCGCATTAAACAGCTTTTCATCTTTCCTCTGCAGATCGCTGTACAGCTTATCTCCTGCACTCTTATAAGTCTGCAGTTCCGGCGGCAGAAGATCCATGTCATAGCCTTTTTTCACAGCATCCTTCTGTTCACTTTGGATCATAGCCTGAAGATTGATTACGTTATTTTTTGCTATATTCAAAGCATCTTTTCGCGGAATGTTATCACCATGGATCGTGATCCAGATATTGCTGTTTAAATTGAGCATATCTGCTATGATACGGTCTTCCATATCCGAGGCAAAAATTTGGATATAGTTGACTGCTCCGATGCGGTCGCCTACGCGGAAATATCTCGCAGCATTTAGTTCCGGCCCGGATTTGAAAGAAAAGCTCTCCGGCGCAATAAAATCCTTACTGGATAATCCGGTTTTTACCGGCATGTCCCAGTTCCAGAGCAGTTTTTCCGTTGTCGCCGGGTGGAATATGCGGAAGATAAGCTCCAGCCTCTCATATCCATTCAAAAGCCGCGAACGGCTGTTAAGCCGCTTCAATTTGCTTTCAATCTGCTTCGTGATCTTATTCAGTTTAACTTTGGCGCTTTTATAATCCGTCGCATGGATGCCGTACGTTAAATACCGTTCTTTACTGAGATTATTTGTTCCCTTTGAAAACCTCTCTATCTGCATGTCGGAATACTCCTTACGGACCATATCATACTTATCATCCTGCATCGGAAGTTCAAAATTACGAGAATAACTTCGCTGATCGAGTTCCATATTTCCATAATTAAACTCAAAATGGATATCCGGTTCAAAATAGTTTATTAAAGAACACCATCGTTCAAAAAGGATATTTTTTGGATCATTGTCCAAAAGCTCATAATTGATATCCTCATACATAATCGTCTGCGTAAAATATCCATCCGCAGACTCAAAAATACCATCCTCGTACGGTATTTTGTACGGGATGGTATCCTGTGCTGATTCCGGTATGCCGCCTTTGATCTTGGCTTTTTTAACGGCCTTTTCCAATTCTTTTTTGACTTCCTTGTCAATCGGACCTTTTAATGGTATCATGATTTTTTTATTTACAAATTTTCTTCCGACACGAATCTCTGTCGACTCTCCTGATGCTCGGATCCGATTGATCTCTTCCTTTGACTTTCCCCGGAACACGATCTGCTCCACCTCCTGTTTTAATTTTTCCTCTTCCTGTAGCAGATCATACAGGTTGTCAACCTGATAAGGGCGATCAGTGTTTCTAACGAAATGACTTTCGTAGAAGTACTTGATATGTTTTTCCATTCCCAGGTTGTCCTTTTTAAATAATATGATAAATGCTGCCGGCCCGCCGCTTATCATGATTCCAAGAACTGCTATTGTGAGATCTGCTCCAATTTTATAACGCAGCACATAAAACACTGGAAGTCCGATAATTGCGGCCACTGTAACTGCTATTAACTGTCTTTTGGTGATCCGCAGACCAGGTATGTTCATTTTGACATTGGAAAAGTCCTTTGTCATATTAATATATGCCATAGTAATCCTCCTGTTTAATGGGCATTAAAAATGCTTGCCGTGATATTTCCAACTTTAAACATCATCATTGCCAAACCGAGGCCACAGCCGATTATCATGATAAACGCCTGCTTAAAGTCTCCCGCTGTACCAATTCCAGAAACAACACCACCGTATAGAGCAAACAACAGCAGCATAAATGGCCCTTCAAACGCTACCGCTAACATTTTTCTGGTATAGTTCATTCCAACCTGTGACCATTCTCTGTTCATCCATGTAGCATTTGGTATACTTGCTGCAGAAGCATAGATTAAAAATTCCAGAAACCACATGGCCACACGGATATAAATAATCGCGCCAATTGCAAGGATTACAACATTTCCAACGGCTAGTAAAATCAGATCGCCAAGTAATTCAAATATCATGCCGAGAGAATAGTCTCCATTGGGTTGCGGAATAAACTGGTCTAAAGCAAGTCCATTTCCAAATGTCCCAACTGTCGTTCCTGCTATATTCCCGGTCACTTCCGCTCCCAGCTTAAAAAACCACATTACAATTTCAAATGATTTGCTACATAAAAATACACATATCACGCAAGTAAACAACAATACGATGAGTTTTTCAAAGATCTGCCCTCCCATCTGATTGCTTTCTTGCAAAAGATGCACAAGCTCCCATGCTAAAATACAAGCTATAAAGCAAGCTGCTAATGGAACAAAAGCGCTTTCTGCAATATTTTTTACTGTGCCATAGGCATTCGAATTCCAAGCCTCAGGAGTCTGAATTAATGTCTGGGAAGAACTGGTTATATTATTATTTAATCCATCGAACATAGTCATAAATATAACATTCCATAAACATGACCAATACAAAGTTATTATATTTTAGAAAAAAACAGAAATGCGACGTCGCATATATATGAGCGAGGGAAAGCGATGAAAAAAAGAATTAATCTGGCCCGGCCGCCGACAAAAATTTTATGCGATATCGCATAAATTTAAAATTGAATATGGTACTGTCAACGAATCTTCTTGGAATAAACCAGGGAGATTTTTTTATTGCGAAAATCCGGACAAGACCGGATACAAGATAGGAGGAAAATAAATGTATACAGTTATTCAGGATGCAATACAGACGCTTATCTATATCGTAGGCGGAGCTATAGCAGTGGTTGGAGTAGTAGATGCATTATCCGAAAAAAATGGCGGCAATCCGGAAATCCTTACTATACATTTATTCCTGTCCATCGTGCTTAGTTCATATATATTTTTCAGTTCCCGTCCGGTTTTGTTATAATTCATGCCAGTACTTTCGTTTTGGCTGTATGTTTTTGATTCGTTCCAGAGGTCTATCGTCTCTTTTCCGAGCATTTCTTCCAGATTTTTTAACGTTGATGTTTCCTGACCGCCTAAAAATATCGATGTATCACAGTTACCTGTAATCGTTTCGGCCGCATCCTTATAGTTATCTTTGAGTTGGCTTTGCGTCTGCAGCATCATGACAACACTTATCAAACGGCTTCGGATAGTCGCAATCAAAATTTTAAATCCGGGAATCTTGCCAATATTAGCAAATTCGTCAAGGATAAACTGTACCGGCGTTCCTAGTTTTCCCTTCATTTCCTTATCTGCCTTATAGCATAGAACATTGAACATCTGTGTGAACATGATAGCCGGAAGAAAGTTATAAGTCGTATCTGTATCGGAAATGATGACATACAGTATTGACTTCTGTTCGGCATCTCCGTATGTATCAAAGTGAAGTTCATCAAAAGAAACAAGTTCTGCAACCTCCGGAATATCAAAAGGCGACAAATACGAACCGACAGAAATTAGTATACTTTTTGCCGTTTTTCCGGCAGCCTTCTTATATTTTTTTCGTTGTTTTACTGCAAAATGTTTCGGATTCTTCTCTGCGAGTTCACTGAAAAGCATATCTACTGCATTTTCAAATGTTTCATCCTCCTCTCTGACTTCATCCGCTTCTAACAATTCCAATAAGGTT
>Ga0224747_10210_pt1 | contig 11984 bp, 10 predicted proteins | sample LIM_F_Water_Pos_FD_182999 | JGI IMG/M metagenome (GOLD analysis project Ga0224747, IMG submission 182999) | Enriched cells from gastrointestinal tract of the lab mouse from Pacific Northwest National Laboratory (PNNL), Richland, Washington... | ecosystem: Host-associated > Mammals > Digestive... | reverse complement strand
ACTGTTAATGGGATAACCCAACCAACAGCCTCTACTTCAGGCACATATAACTAAAACAAAACACGATACTCAACGATACTCAAAAGCAGGGGCAAACGGTTTCCGCTTGCCCCTGCTTTTGATGTTGCAAAATAATTTATTGCTAGTGTCCAAAAAGCGGAACCATTCACGGTATATGTAACGAAGGGCGGTGTCAATAGTATATTAGACAAGCACGTTGCACAGCAATTCATTTCCCTTTCACATGAATCGGCATCGCTATACTTCTACAGTGGGCGGCACCGATTTATATTTTTTCTTCGTTCAAATATTTTTAGATTGACTGTCCAAAAATCTGTCTCACACACGTTGTAATATATAGAAAGGGGTGATAGTTATTTAGATCGCCCTTGCTGCCTACAGGTGGGAAAGGTAGCATTGTATAGCTGTCCATCAAAACCATGTATGTTTGAAAGGAGTAGTCCTAACATGAAAAAACGTTTTATGTCCCTGATCCTTGCGATGCTGATGGTGTCTTCTTTGTTAAGTACCTCTGCTTTTGCAGCGGAGACTGAAGGCACCACCTACGATCCTTCTCTTGTGCCTATTGCTGACTTCCTGGAACCTGATGTGACCACCACTTATAAGAACGGCTTTACAGTGGAAGAGGTTGCCCCTATGGATCTGTCCGGCATTGATCCCAGCAATATCATTGAACTTCCAGATGCAGAGGCGGCTGCCTACAATGCAGATACAGAGCCAGCACCTGCTCTTAATAATGATATTGAAGTTCTTCATGTCAATCACCTTGATTTGGAGAATGCAGCAAGCCTTGATGACGAGATCATTTCTGGAAACCCCATGGTCAGAGCGTCAACCTACGATATGGCATCCATGTCGAATGTAATGGGCGAGGGCCAAACCCAGCAGTTGTATACAATCACTGTCCCAAACGGAGTTGTCGTGCAGGCGGAGATGCAGGTACCGAAGAATCCAGCCCTGGATTACTCTCTGTATCTCTGCACATATAATGACAGCGACTCAAGCCTAACGATTGTGAGTAGTTCCACCTATGCCACCAACTCAAATTATATGGCTGAAAGTGTTTGTGCAATCAATACTTCGGGTAGCGATGTCGTTTATTACATTGTCGTTGACTCGAATGATAATCCCAGCACAGAAGACTACTACACGATCAGCGTGAGCCTTGGCGGCGATGTTGATGCTTTCGAGCCTAATGACAGTGCTTTCTATGCATTCGATTTCCCGGAAATGTCCAGCACTACCACCATTACTGTGCCCGGCAGTCTGCATAGCCCTATTGATAATGATTGGTTTGGGCTGTATGTTTCCAGCACCTCGGAGTTTGCAAAGCTGGAACTCTCTAATATCCCCTCCAATGTTGTCGTTGAGGCGTACACTTTCACCTCCGACGCTCAGCCGGTGCTGCAAGGGTCAACCGCAAATGGAAATACCCTTCCCATTATTGCTGGCTACAACTATTTTCGGATTGTATACAATCAGAAGGGCACTTTTGCCCATACCGATTACAGTATCAAATTTGCTCCGGTCCTGAATGTTAAAAAGATTGTCACCCTGATTGCTGTAAACGGTTACTGCCAGCGCAAATCCAGCCTTTTTGCGGATCGCATCACAAGGTATCTGTATGTTATGGGCGCAAGTGTACAGGTTAAGGTGCTTTATGCAAGCGCCAATAACCTCATGGTGAAAACCGATGATACTGTATATGTCACGATTGACAACCCGCAGTGGACTAATGAAAATGTGCGGTATGAATACGGTAGTACTACAATTAGAGGCAAGGACACCTGCGTTGTGAATTTGAGGGCTCCGACATTCTATGGATTGTCCAAGTACAACTTTGTATATACGACGATTGAATCCGCGAATTATGGAACCCTTGCTAATCATGTTCAGATGGCTATGCTCGACAAATATGATGATGGCGAACTGAATAGACCTTGTGACCATAATGGAACCTGCGGCTATATGTAATTGCGATCTGGGGAAATGGAGGTTTTGTAAATGGCATTCCCTACTCTATTGCCTTCTGGGGCACTCCATCCTGACCTATTTAATAATGCGGCTTTTGTCAAATACTTAGACGGCGATACTGCTGAACAGAGTACTACAACTGGAGCACAAGGTGTAAAAGTTCATGGGATGGATGATCCGCCCCAAAAGATTATCCAAAAAGGCAAAACAGATGTGGTCGATTTATCTGATCGCTTTAATCTTCATCGCAGCACGGAATCTGATGGCAAAAAGATAATCTACAACCGCCCTTCGGGTGGACTCATTGTTGAAACAATGAATCCTGCCATTACCACTGCTGAAGATGCCAACCGAAGCGCAACTGCGGGTGGCCCCACACACGGATTCTTTTACCGCAGTACAGATTTCCTGTTGGATGCGGCGAAAGAATACGCTGCATTGGGTGAAGATGAAGTATTCTATCATCGAAATATTGCCGATGTGAACTTTGTGAGGGACACCCTAGACTTTTTCACAGATGGGAACTACTCCCAGAGTGATGTCAATGCCGTTCAGGAACAAATTACTGAAGTGGTTCGTGAGCTGGCACAGCAGTTGAAAAATGGTGAGAATCCCAATTTGGACAAATTGCAGAGTAAACTCACCATTGGCGGAGCTGACGTTACCGTATCTCAACTGATGGAAATGCAGAAGGTTGGTAAAGAAATCTCCAATGCTTTTTCAGACATCAGCTCTGGCTCCCTGAATGCACAAAACATACAGTCTTTTGCAAACATGGGTATTGCAAAGGCTGTTGGTACCCAATACGGCAACAGTAGGGGGCAGATTGGCAAACTTTTTTCGACGGCTATTGACCGAATGTATGAAAAGAGTGTGGCACTGGTTCAGCGCGCAGATGACTGGGGAAGAACTACTGGACAGAGTGGTTATACATCATGCACGCAGAATGCTGTCAAAACGGAGCTGGGTATTTCAGAATTGTTTTCCAAAATGGACACCAGTAGTACAACCAATCTTGCCAAAAGTTTTGCAAACACTCTTTCTCAGGCGCGGACGTTGGTACAGCAGCACTGCAATCAGTATGGGTTATTAACCTCTCATGTGGGTCTAGCAAGTGCTACCGACGGTTTAATGAAACAGTTCCAGACGTGGATGAGCAAGCTTTAACCGTGCCGATCAATACTTTGACATTATCAGCAAAATAAGCAAAGGTCGGCAGGTGCTACCACGCATCTGCCGACCGATTCCCAATGTGCATATAGAATTACAAGGTGAGGAGCAGGGGTTATGTATAAGCGTTTTCTAACTTTTGTATTGGCATTATTTATGACAATCTCTTTAATGAGTACATCAGCAACCGCAACTGCGATTAGCGGTAACGGTGAAACTTTCCCGGAGCCAAAAGTAACTACTTCTACTAAAGATGGGTTTACTATAGCCGAAACTGTACCAATGGATCTGTCCAGTGTATCTCCCAGCAATATCATCAACTTACCAAACGCAAAAACAAGTGTACAGAACATTGAATCAACGTATGCGCCTAAGTCCTCCAACGATTTTAATTGTCCCGATTTCAATGCTTCAGAGTTGGAAAATGCAATTGATATGGATGCTTTCAGGACAAATACTGAAAACAACCGAGCATCCTCAGCCTACCAACTTTATACAACATCAGCAGTAATGCAATCCAATTCCGAATATGAGATTTATACAGTTCGTGTTAAGGGCGGAGATATTGTTCAAGCGGAACTCCAAGTGCCTGAGAATATGACTTTAAACTACGACTTATTCTTGTATGTGTATAATGAGAGTGCAGATACACTGACAATGGTTAGTGGGTCTGTCTACGGTACAGATTCAAATTTTACACCCGAAAATGTGTGTGCAATCAATAATTCGAGTGCCGAACGACTTTATGCAATTTTTGTGATGACAAATGGTAAACCGAGTACCACAGACACCTATACATTAAATGTGAGTATCGGTGGGGATTTTGATGATGCAGAGCCTAATGATAGTGCTTTTTTTGCGGTTAAAATTCCAACAATCACGACGCAAACTACCGTGGCACGGAAAATAAGCTTACATTCCCCCATTGATAATGACTGGTTTGAAGCATACTTTGCAGATACCTCTGAATTTGGAGGCGTTGAAATTGCAGGCATCCCAGATTCTGTAATTGTTGAAGTGTATACGCTCTCAAACAATGTTTTAACAAAAGTCGGATCTACAGAAGATGTGACTGTACTTCCAATCAAAGCGGGGTACAACTATTTCCGTGTAATTTCTAATCGAAGGGGTACATTTAAGCCGGAGACCTTTGACATTAAATTCAGTCCCGCCGTGAATCCTGAAAAGATAGCTATATATATTGCTGTCGATGGTTATTGTCAACGATCTTCTAATCTTTTTGATGATAATAAAACTCGCTATCTATTTACAATCAGTGCTGATGTCGAAGTAAAAGTCGTATACTTGACGGAAAACGACATCCCGGTCAGGGTGAATGATACAGTAAGCGTAGTGATCGCAAATCCTTTATGGACAAATGATAGTATGCGTTTTTCAACAGGGTACAATTCAATTTCTAATGAATCCACATGCTCAGTTTTTCTAAAAGCCCCTACAACATATGGGACTTCCACCTATAACTTGGTTTATACAACGATTTACTCTCAGGAGTATGGAACCCTGTTTGACATGGTAGAAATGGCTTTACTAAATCGTTACGGTGACGCTGAGACGAGTAGGCCATGTGAACATAATGGTGCATGTGGTTTTCTGTAACATTGCCTTTTGATAGGTGGGGAGGCTATCAAATGTTTATGTCCATACCTAAAACTCAACTTTTAGTCAGGAGATGAAAAAATGCCAATAATTTCGTTATCTGGGCACTCCTCTCTGATGCAAAGCAGTATTGCACACTCGGGCGAGGTAGGTCAAAAAGCCCGGTTGGATGCGGCTCAGGTGCAGGCTGTAACTGAAATGGTCAACCGGGACTACCATGCTGGTAAGTTCGACTTATTTGACCCAAGTATTTGTCTCAATTATGACAGCACTAACACTGAAACAAGCGATTTATCCAAGACGGACAAAACAGTTATTCAAAACCGGCCTACAGGGTGGATTATCACCTCCATCGACCCCTATGCAACCACTGCTGATGATGCCCGGAAAAGCGAAAAGGCCGGTGGGGCAACTCATGCATTTCTGTACCAGAGCTTTGATTTTCTTACGGATGCCGCGCAAGAATATGCTACGTTGGGCGAAAATGAGGTATTCCAGCATCGGAACATCAATGATTTGTCCTTTATACGAGATACATTGAGCTTTTTTACCGGCGAGGATTATTATAAAAGCGGGTATATTGATGAAGCACAGAGTACATTGATGAGCCAAATTACTGATGTAGTCCGTGAATTGGCTCAACAAATCAAGGCTGGTGAAGATCTGGATTTAAGTAAGGTAAAGACAACTCTCTCCATTGACGGTTCGGATGTGACGATTGCTCACCTAATGGAAATGCAACAGCTCGGCCAGAAACTGTCAGAGTCTTTTAAGAATGTTAGCGCAGGTTCCTTAAACGGTCAAAATACCGAGGTATTTGCAAAAATGGGGATTGCAAAATCTCTCGGCAGTTACTACGGCCACAACAAAGGAAAGATTGGAGCTAAGTTTTCTTCCGCCATTGATCAATTGTATCAACGAAGTATTGCTCAAGTGCAAAGGGGACACATATGGTCACAATCTGTTATTGGTTCTGCAAACACATGCGGCAATCAGAATGCTGTGAAAGCAGAATTGGATATTGCGGATATGTTCTCCAAACTGGATATTAGCAGTAAGAGCAATCTTTCCCTCAGCTTTTCCTCTACTCTTTCTCAGATGAGAGCCGTTGTGCAGCAATATTGCAATCAAAATGGGATACTTCCTTCTCACGTCGGTTTAGCGGGCTCCACGGATAATATCTCAAAATTTTTCCAGTCTCAGATAAACAAATTGTGAAGTCGATACTAAGTTAGCGTACTATAAGAAGTAGTGCAAGTGTTGATTGCTGGTGGAGAAGCTCTGTTATGCCCACCAGCAATCAATATAAACCCCTATGCGTTCGCTTTCGCTAGAAGCTCCGCTTACACTGGCCTTCGCAGTGATGCAGGCAAACCAAGTGTGCCGGGAACAGATCGACCAGTTTATACAAGTAGTATGTATAAGGTGAGACAATCTATATCCAATCTCCGCTCTGTTTTTTGATATGGTGGAGACAACCGTTATACATGACTTTATCCTTATGCCAAAATGTAGCCGGGGCAAGTATTGCTTTGCTTGCTCCGGCCTCTTTATAACTTTTTATTTTGGAAGTGTCCAAAAGACTGTCTTACCAACGTTATAAAATCATAGAGGGGGTGATAGTTATTTTGAGTTCCCTTGCTGCCCTACAGATGGGAAAGGCAGCATTGTATAGTAAGCCATCAAGACTTTATACGTTTGAAAGGAGTAATCCTAACATGAAAAAGCGTTTTATGTCCCTGATCCTTGCAATGCTGATGACGTTCTCCCTGGTAAGCACTTCCGCTTTTGCCTTGGAGGTTGAGGACGTCGCTGCTTTGGACAACTCGTTTGCGCTCTACAATGATGCCTATGAGTCCCAGCAGACGTTTGATCTGTCTTCCGTGCAAACTGGCGGGGCAAGCATCAGCATTACTGAAGATGTGAATTTCACTGATGCAGGTATTGTGGAATCTACTGTCTTGCCGCAGTCTATGGCTCTGGCTGACGATACCAATACTCCCCCGGTGGCAGCATTGCAGGTTGTGATCCTTAATCCGGAGTCTATGGTCAACGGCAATTTCACAACTGAAACCCAGTTGGCATGGCTGTGGGCCTATAATGGCGAGCTGTTTACATACGATCCAGATGGCGATGATATAGTCGATATGAAAATTGGGGGAATTTCTTCCGACGATATTATTGGCACATTGAACGGCGGCATCGGCTTTGCAACCCAGTTCAGCACCGCTGCTCAATACATTTTGACATTTCAAGTGCAGGATTCTCGCGGCGCATGGTCTAACGTAGCCCAATATGCGTTCGAGATTGAGCCGGCAGATGGCAATACAAGACCTGTATGTGGAATTGGAATCAGCTCTAACAAGGTCGCTGTGAACCAGCTTATGATGATTTCATGGGCAGATTCCAGCGACAGTGATGCGGGCGATAGCATTACAGGTTGCGGCGGCGTTGTGATTAAAGAGGGAGTAATGACCAATCTGGCAGACTATGCCATGCAGGTCGGGCAAGACTATTGTGTTTTATCCTTTGCAGAAGCCGGAACATATGAAATCAGGATGCGCGTCTGTGATTCGCATAACGCATGGTCTAACTGGGTTACATTTAATGTCCAGGTTGAATCTGTACGGTTGACAAATGTTGTCGTTGAGGGTATAACAGACTTGGAAAGCTCCCATTCCTATTGGGTGCGGCAGGACGAGGCGAAGAATTGCTTTGTGGAGAATAGCCACGCTGGAGCAGCTTACCTTTGTGAAGACTTTGGCTCCCATAGTCTCCCCTACTTCTTACCCCACAAACTTGTGATGGATACATGTTTTTCTGTTTCCGGGCGGGTTGTCACAGAATCCGGCACTCCTGTTGCGAATACTACGGTTACAATTCGGATGCCCGTATATGGAAGCACCGGAATCCGGCAAACAGTCAGTACAAACAGTAACGGATACTTCACTTACGATCCATCGTCTCACCAATATTGGGTCGATATTGGATATTACACGAGCACAAGTGATGTGGATTTGCTACATTCTGGGACAATGAATGCTCAATATATCCGCTATTCCAACTCAACGGGAACTACATTTGTTTACCCAACGAGTGTTTCGGTTAGCGCCCTTGGAACCACATATTCTGAGGACGTCATCTGCGAAATCGGTTATTCTCAGGATCCTGTTATTGGAAATCTGGTGTATATCGGTGGAGAGTGGTACTACTTGTAAACTATGAGGTGATTATTTATGAATGTATCTGGTTTGGCGAGCCTATTCCAACCGAGTAGTGTCTTCCAGCATAAATCTATGGGGCAAAAACTCGTTCAGCCGCCTATCAATGACACATTGCACCGCCTGTCCGAAAATCTGCTGAACGCGAAAAATCAGGCAAAGGATTTGAAAACCCGGTTTGATACGCTGGAGCTGTCGGCGGAGGCCACGGAAAGCAAGAAAAATTCCTCGCTGGAGGAAATGCCGGAGGGCCTGTTGCACTTCTACCTAAACCAGTGCAAGGTTGGCGCATATTTGAGCCAGCAGCATGAAGCGTCTTTGATGGAATACAGGGATCAACTCTCCGCATTCGATCAAACCATTCAGCAGTATCAGGATATGCTGGGCGGGAACACGGCCTTGCCGGAGCAGATGAAGTTGGAGGACGTTTCTACGCTACTGGAAGCGACCAAGGCGGCGCGTGAACAGTTTTTACAACAGGGAGCGGCGGAACTGAACCGGGTATCGGATCACAACCCCACCCAGGAGGGCTACATGGGGAAGGCTTACAGCATGGCCGCAGAATGGGCGGAGAACGGCCCGGATGATACCCATTGGCAAATTGACACCTCCGCAGAAGATATTTACAGTGAAATTGACAATGCCCTCGCCTCTGCGCACAAGATAACCTCCACGTTCCAGAAAGGGGCTTCCAGCATTTTGGCCGAGTTGAAGCGGCGAGGAGCTGTAGAGGAGGGGGAAGAAATTCACTTTGAAGATTGGGAGACAGCGACCAGCAGCACCGTTCAACGGGAATCGCTGTTTCAATCCATTTACGATGGAATTTGGAATACATTTAAGCAGAGTCTTGACAATGAGACAAAGTAAGCCTTATTCCATAGTAGCTACTTCCAAATATATCGTGACTATACAAAATAATGCTTCTATCAAAAATCTCTGCCCATATCAAATTTTATAAGCAATATGTATCGGGGGGCAAGCCAGCATGGCTTGCCCCCCGTTTGTTTAATTTTCACTTCACATAGGTGCTTCCGGTTTTTTCTTAAAATGCCCAATGATGGCTAACGCATCCCCATAAGTTATTGGTGGGTTATAATACGTTATATCCACTCCCATTTTGAGTAGTACCTATTTGTTGCGAAGGAAATTGTTTCTTTTTCTCCATGACGTGACACTACAATCAATCCGCCCAATTGCTCTTCCTCAAGAATAACATAACCTTGCTCATTCATATACTCGGCAAATAGCTGCATTGCATTATCTGGTGAGGCTAAAATAATCTTATGAGGATCAGATTTGAGTTCTATATATTCATTGTTACTTTGGGAAATTGAAATAAATGCTATAGCAACTTTAGGGAAATTGATTGTTCCAAATTTTGCAAAGCTAAATAGGCTCAGACCAACAAGCACCAGCACAAGAAAAAAACACGTACATATTATGCGAAATCTGATTCGTTTGCTTTGCACCATGTTAGCCTCCTTTGCCATCTTACGTAATGTGGAAAAATTTTAGATGGTAATTATCATATTTCCCATTGCTGGCATTACAGATATTGCCTAAAATAGAGCTATCTTTTGTATCGCTGGAATGTGCAGCATAAATAAAATCACGTTCAGGAACATCGTATCCTACAATAATCATTGTATGCATTCCCTCATACCACCACAAAACCGGTTTCAGTAACTGCACCACATCTCCACCTAAAATGCTATTACTATAGATGGTACGATGGTCTGTTTCATATTCTGTGACCTTATATTCGAATGTGGTGGCATAGTCTGACCAGAAATTGTTAAATTCTTTTGCACTAATCCATGGACTAGGATCGGCTAGTTTCCAACTGTTATCAAGTTGAGTAACATTCTCTGGAGCAGGATAGTTACTATTTAATTTTTCGATGTACCAATCACCCGTCATGCTTTTGCCTCCAGCAAATAGACACTGAGAGACAAAATTTGCACAGTCGCCACCCAACGAATGAAGATCTGGGTAGTCAGGGTTAATACTATTATAATAGTCTAAGGCATAGTTTGTTGAATCCGTGCGGTTATAGGAAACTTGCACATAAGGAGCTTCAACGGCCAATCTATTGCAAAATTGGTGCAAGTTTTCCTCCTCAGTATAGGGCGCATAGCTTTGAATATAGGATTTTAGATATACAAGTTCAGCATCGTCCGCAGTATTATAAATCTGGGTAATGAAATTCATTGCTGCAATACGGTCACTTTTGTCCATTGATAAAGACGTTGCTAAACTTACATAGTCAACGTCATTTGGACCATTCAAAAGAGTATCATATTTCTCAAGGATGTTGCCAGTGGTTTCATCGCACATACGATGATAATCGAACATTTCTTGCTCGATAGAGTCCATGCTGTCGTTGGTAGATGCTGATGCTGGGAAAGCCCCTAAAGTAAACATCATACCAATGGCCAAAACAACAGACAAAATTTTTTTCATAGTTTGTATTCCTCCATAACTTTGAAATCCGATGGAGCGAGATGGATTGCCGCTATACCATCATTGAGCGGCGGGCTAAATACATGATCCTCCTTTTTACCTCTCATTTATATACAACGAAAGTAGACCATACTTTTAGACACTCCCCTTCTCGGATTTTTTGATGGAAGGATAAACAAACTAAGGAAGAACATAATTTTTTAGCAAATCGGCCTCAATCTATTTACAGACATTTAGAGAAGCTCGTACAGAAATGAAAGCTACGGCACAAAATCAATCTCCGTAAGGTGGCACATCAAACCTCTTCCTGACACAAAAAACTATTGGTAAATTGGGGAAAAATCTTTCGTATTATCAAATAGAGAAAATATCCGCATATTGCCCCGGCAGTATTCAAAATAATATCATCTACAGCAGTATTTCGCATGATAAAATATTGTACAAACTCTATAAATAAGGACATGAGAAATCCAATAATTGCAGATCTTTTCCAGGTTGCTTTCCTAAACAATAAGGCCGGGAACAAACCAATGGGGATAAATATTGCTAAATTCCCGAAAAAGTTAATTAGTGTTATGAAGAAAAACAATGGCCCCTTAAATAAATTTTCTAAATAGTTTTTGAATACAGAAAAAGGGACCAAACTCAAATTAGACTTCCAAGTGGGACGCTCAATCAATATACGAAGGTGTCCCCACATTCCTGGTGAATCCTCCCAAATAAATGGCGGCCACAGTGTCAATGACAAGATGCCAAAAATAGCGATAACGAAAAGAATTAACGCTATTTCGCGTTGCCGAGTAGATTTCAATTTCATAGCGGCCAAGGCTTTCATCCGATACGGTTGAAAGCACAAAAAAATGATTACTGCTGGAATGCAAACAATTACGACTTCTCCCAGATATACTTTCAAAGTTGTCATATTTTCTCACCTAAATATCTGCTGAATTTCCTGAGCAGGGGGCGCCCCGCATAGTGCGCCCCCTGCTCGTGTTATATTACTTTGAGATTCTTACTATTACTCACTGATCGAAACGTTCCCGCTAATCCACAAATCTTTCCACATACCCCATCCAGTAGTGTTTTTGATGAGAATATAGTAGTTTTTGTCAGAACTCAGATTCCGGAAAGTGTGGCTTAGTGTTGTACTCTCGACAAACTGATCCACTGTATAGGAATCAATAGCAGTGTCATTGTTTACCTCATACAGTTCAATTTTAGCGTACCGAGAAGTATCATTTTTATCGCCACTACTTTTCAAAGTCCCTCCGATCTTCAAATAGCCAGTGGTTGTCTTGAAGTAATACAGGGTGTAGGTACCACAACCCTCACAAAGATTGGTAACGGTTGCGGTATAGGGCAGCGTAGTCGATGATGTAGGAATATCAGATGCACACGGGGTTATTCCCATCTCGCCCTGCGAAGTTGGTGTATCAGCCGCAGAACCGTCCGTTGCAGGGGTAACTTCCGCCGCAAATGCAGGAAGGCTTAGAGAAAGTGTGAGGATACAGGACAGCA
>Ga0224747_10207_pt1 | contig 12040 bp, 11 predicted proteins | sample LIM_F_Water_Pos_FD_182999 | JGI IMG/M metagenome (GOLD analysis project Ga0224747, IMG submission 182999) | Enriched cells from gastrointestinal tract of the lab mouse from Pacific Northwest National Laboratory (PNNL), Richland, Washington... | ecosystem: Host-associated > Mammals > Digestive... | reverse complement strand
ATTCACAAATTCAATTAATAAGAGAAAACTCTGATAAATTTCAACTATTAGATGAAGTTGGTGCTTTTTTTGTAGGGGATCGAACAGCCGATTATTATACAAAACAAATACTGTTTAGAGATCAAAGCTGGCAATTAATGCTATATATGCTTTTAATAATTTTTACTGTAACATTGGTGTTAATTACTGCGCGCTGTTATCAAAAGGCATGTCTTTTTGTAGGGGCAGGTGTTTTTGTAATTGTATGTGGATATATGTTGAATTTTATTGCCTGGGATGTGGAACGATATAAATTTTGTCAGGCAATGATGATTACCTTTTTAGGAATATGGACTCTTAAAAAGACCGATACCTCCAAAATTATTTTGAATAAGGATCTGTTATATACATTAGCTATTGGCACTCTTATTATGGTTTCAATAATGGATTATAAATTAGGATTATTTGATGGTGCAGAATATAATGACAGCATAATGCGTTTGAAAGATACGCTTAGTGCTTACAATTTTTAAATATGCCATCGCCTAATATAATTTTACAGAATAGGAGTTGCAAATGAAGAAAATATCTATAGTAGTGCCATGTTATAATGAAGAAGAAACTATTTCTTTGTTTTATAAAGAAATCTCTTCGTTAAGGGGATTTTTTGATCAAAATAATTTAATCGTTGAAATTTGCCTTGTCGATGACGGAAGCAGTGATAATACACTAAATGAAATAAAAAAAGTCAGAGAGTGTGATAATGGCGTACACTATATTACCTTTTCCAGAAATTTTGGAAAGGAAGCTGCTCTGTATGCCGGATTGATGATGTCTACTGGAGATTACGTTGTTGTTATGGATGCAGATCTTCAAGATCCGCCAGAACTTATACCGAAAATGTATTATTTGATGAAACAAGAGAATTGTGATTGCGTTGCGACCAGAAGAAAGGACAGACAAGGAGAACCACCGATACGTTCTCTTTTTGCTAAATTATTCTACAAGCTTATTAATAAAATATCAGATGTAAAAATCGTTGATGGTGCCAGAGATTTTAGGATTATGACGCGCACAATGGTAAATGCTATTCTGGAAGATAAAGAATACAACCGATTTTCAAAGGGAATATTTAGCTGGGTTGGATTTAAAACAGCTTGGATGGAATTTAATAACAGAGAAAGGATAGCTGGAGAAACAAAATGGTCATTTAGAAAATTATTTTTATATTCTATAGAGGGACTATTGGCATTTTCAACTGTTCCACTCTCTATTTCTTCTATGGGAGGGCTGTTTTTTTGTAGCTTATCGATATTAATGTTAATATTTGTGATTGGCCGAGCATTATTTTTCGGAGATCCTGTTGCTGGATGGCCGTCGCTGGTAAGTATAATTTTATTTCTTAGCGGTATTCAACTATTTTCTATTGGTGTTATTGGCTTATATTTGTCAAAAATCTATTTGGAAACAAAACGAAGGCCAATCTTTATAATTAAAGAACAGCAATGATTTTCTAAGTAAATACATACCAACTTTGCCGAGATTTTAGAGAGGAGTAAATACAAATCTGTATTTAAATCTAATATATGATTTTCAATTCTTTAGTATTTATTACGCTTTTTCTGCCATTTACAATATGTTTATATTGGCTTTTTAGAAAACTAAGTATAAAATATGCGGAAATATTTTTAATAGTATGTAACTTTTCATATATCTATTTTATTAATTCTAAAAGTGTTTTGCTTATTTTCTCAATTATCATTCTTAATTGGGTAATAACTTATGTTGCATATTATACCAAAAAAGTACAAATGAATTGGCTTGCCATAATATTAGATGTCGGTGTGTTGATCTATTATAAATATTGGAATTTTACAATAGATAATTTGAATAAGCTGCTTAAGATTCATCTACCTAATATTATAATAGAAGATATAATAGGAATATCTTTTATAATATTTATTCTCCTCGCATACATAATTGACATAATAAAAGGAAATAGAATAGAAAAAAATCTCAGAAAATTTCTCTTTGATATTTCTTTTTTTGCAAAAACAACACAAGGGCCTATTACCCGATACGCTTATAAAAATGAAAGATTTTCTATTAATAATTTCGGGGAAGGAATAGAAAGATTTGTAGTTGGACTATCTAAAATAGTAATAATTGTTTCTTCACTTTCTATTTTATCTAATTATGCTTTTGAAATCGAAAATAGAAGTGCAGCATTGGCTTGGGCTGGTGGAATTGCATATATGCTACAAATTTTTTATGACTTTTCCGGCTGCATGGATATGGCAATTGGTATAGGTAAAATGTTTAGTATAGATTTGCCAGAAAATTTTAATTACCCATATATATCAACTTCTGTCAGTGAGTTTTGGAGAAGATGGCATATTACTCTGGGACAATGGTTTAAAGATTATTTATATATTCCGTTAGGAGGAAATAGATGCGGACAAGTTAAAATGATAAGAAACTTGCTGGCTGTTTGGCTCATAACCGGACTATGGCATGGGGCAAATTGGACATTTATATTGTGGGGATTATGGCACTTTGTATTTGTCTTACTTGAAAAAGTGATAACCAAAAAAGATATACATATCCCAATATTTCTTAGATGGTTATATACAATGACTGTCGTTTTACTTGGGTGGATTTTATTCAGATCATCATCTATTGAAAGCGCAATGAAATATATTTTTACACTATTTGGAGTATATAGATTTGAAAGGACAACTCTTAGTTTTGAACCTTATGCAATTATTAACAGTTATAAATATATCTATTTAATTGCTATAATTGGGATCTTTCCAATAAAAAAGCTGATTTTTAATAAGTATAAATTAGAAAATAAACCCATACTTGGAATTATTAAAATAGCAATACTTGTTTTTTTGTTTCTTGTAGATATTTCCTTTGTGTTTAAGTCAAGATATGCAGCACCTATATATTTTACGTTTTAATGTTTCATAGATTAAACATTGAGCTATTTTGGATTTATGTTGAGTGGGGCAAGCTTATGAATATAAAAAGGAAAATTAATTTATTAAAAAGTTCAATTTTTGTTCTAATTGTTATGGTTATGTTTTTTTCTAACATCCACAGCATATTTGTAAAAAGTACCTATAAAGTTGGCAGTAATCTGGAAGAATATCTGACAAAGAATTTATGGTATAAAAACCATTTTATCAATTTATATGGTGAAATTTTAAAAATGGGGGGGGTTTTTATTATTGATGACAAAGACAATGGCTATATTGTAAAGCTAAGAAATAATCAAATAACCTGGCTTTCCACAAAAGCAAATACTGAACCATTAGTATCCAATATCTTATCCTTTGAAAAGCTTTTAGCAAATGAAAACATTAAGTGTCTCTTTGTTCAGATACCTGGTAAAGTCAGTAAATACGAGCAAATATTGCCCAGAGGCATTTATGATTATCTAAATGATAATCAAGATGAGGTAATACAACAATTAACAAATTCTAATATAGATATTATAGACTTTAGAGAAGAGCTAAAGAATGATGGTATTTTAATGGAAGAAGCATTTTTTAACACAGATCACCATTGGAAACCAGAGATTGGATTATGGGCAACAAATAAACTTGCAGAGAAACTGGAGAAGAATTTCGATCTACAGGTTAATTGGTCACTAATTGATGGAAATAATTATAATTTCCATCAATACGATAATTGGTTTTTAGGGTCAATTGGCAAACAAATCGGAACTAAATATGCGGGGGTAGATGATATTAGTTTGCTTACTCCGAAATTCGAAACCTATTTTTCCTTTTATATTCCAGAAGCTGATACTGGCAGAGAAGGGAGTTACCAAAATGCACTTTTAGAATATAGCCCACATTGTAATATAGACATAAAAGATTTCTTTAACACAAATCCTTATGAAGTATATACAGGGGGAAATTATCCTCATGTTGTGATTACCAATCATAATTCAATTAACCAGAAAAAAATCCTTTACATTAAAGATAGTTCAAGTAATGTTATTTTGCCATTTTTAGCAATGGAATGTTCAGTAATAGATGCGTTTGATTTAAGATATTACTCAAATGAAGGAAGCCTAATAGACTATGTAAGACTAACGAAACCAGATATAGTAATCTTTGCAACGCTGGGAGGCGTTGATAATACTTTTTTTACAGCGGGGCTTCAACAATGAGAAGGAGAACTAAAAAATGAGCTATAAAAATTTACTATTCATCCCCGGCTACAACTGCGAAAAGCAGATCCCCCGGGTATTAGACCAACTAGACAGCAACATCCTGCCCTACATCTCCCAAACCATCATGGTAAATAACCGCAGTACAGATAATACGGAAGCCGCTGTAAAGACATGGATGGCAGCACACCCGGAGGTTCCTTTCGCATTGCTTCGGAATGATGAAAATTACGGTCTGGGCGGCAGCCATAAGGTTGCATTCGACTATGCCCTTAACAATGGTTTTGACTATGTAATTGTCCTGCACGGGGATGACCAGGGGAATATCCATGATTTGCTGCCCATTCTGAAGCGAAAGCTCTGCCAAAAATATGATTGCTGTCTGGGTGCCCGTTTTATGAAGGGGTCTGTCTTGCAGGGATATTCCCGTTTCCGAACCTTTGGTAATCAGGTATATGATTTTTTATTTTCCCTTGTCTGTCGGTTTAAGGTAAAGGATCTGGGATCCGGACTGAATATGTACCAGACATCCATGCTCCGGACGCGGTTCTATATGAAATATCCGGACAACCTTATGTTTAATTACTGTATGGTTATGGCGGTTCGGTATTACAGACAGAAAGCTCTCTTTTTTCCTGTAAGCTGGCGGGAAGAGGATCAAGTCTCCAATGTAAAGCTGTTCGATCAGGCCAAAAAGGTTTTGATGATGCTGGGCAGCTATGCTCTTGCGCCGGGAAAATTCATGAATAAGGAATTACGGGATACCGTAAGGGAATCCTATTCTGCACAGGTAATTGTGGAAAACAAAGCACCAGAGGATGAAAATGAAAAGTAAAAAGTATTATGGCATTAATATTGCCGTCTTTCTTATTGCAATCCTGTTTTTTTACCATGCCATAGGAACAGGAATCCGTCAGCTTTGTCTAAAGAATGATGGGAATATGGTGCTTTTTCTGGGTGTGCTTTTTACCGTCCTTGTGTATGGGATAAAAGCGCTCCGGTTATATATCATCCTGTTGGAGAAGCGGCTGGCACTGGCAAATTTTATCAGGCTCTACATAAAAACTACCCTTATCAATCTGGTTTTTCCTTTTAAGCTGGGCGAAGTTTTTCGGATGTATTGTTATGGCACAGAATTCAGGAATTATAAGAGAGGCTTTTTGCTGATACTGATTGACCGCTATTTTGACACTCTTCCTCTTTTGCTTCTTTTACTGGTGTCAACGGCAGGACAGCAAAACCGGGTGTCGGGTGTTGTGGCTGTATTATGTATATTCATTATATTGCTCACAATATTCTATTGGATTTTTCCCTCTTCCTATAAATATTTAAACCGTTTTTTGATTATGAATATCGAGTCGGACCGGGGGATTTTCGCATTGGATATGATCAGGAAGGCTCAGAATTGGTATCTGTATGCAAAGGAATTGATCCGGGGGCGGGAGGCCATTTTACTGGTTCTCTCCGGTTGCGCCTGGCTGGCTGAATATGCCATGTTATACTGCCTGGTTATCGGGAGCGGGCGCATTTTTAAGGCAGAGAACTTTGTATCTTATATGAATGCTGTCTTTACAGGAAAATCCAATGAGTATGTAGATATATATATCTGCATGAGTGGTTTGATACTTGCGGTTTGCGCAGGTTTTGCCTACGGCAGGCTTTGGTTTGTAAAAAAGGAGCAATCATGAGGACACTTTGTATCTATGATAACCATATCGAACCCCATAGTTCGATTAAAAATATTATCGGGAACAAAACCTTTGGGGATGTCATTTTAAAGAGAAAAAGCATCAAAAGCAACTTCCTGGGTTTCATCAGAAAGCAGAAAGTGATTGATGAAGTTCTGGAGCTGGATTACAGCTGGCAGATTGATGCTCTTGTAGGAAAGATCAGGAATTATGAGCCAGACATAAAAATAGTCCATATTTTTTCGAATTTTATCATTCTGGATGAAAGCAGTATGGCATTGCTTTTGAAAAAGGCTCCTTTTATTGAAGAGAATTATGTCTGCCTGAATGAGCAGGTTCCTGCCGTGCTTATGATGGATGACAGGGAAGAATACTGCCAGTTCCTGACCAAGAATGCCAGTGTCCTCCAGGATAAGAATATCTATGGGAACCGTTTCTCTAAAAATCATTTTGAAGCTTTTTCGGTAAATGGCCTTTGGTATCTGGGAAATTATGAGAATTTTATTCAGTATATCTCTGGAGGATTCGATGCCCGGTTCTTCAACTCTGTAAAGGGAGATAAATTCACTGTAACCAAGACGTCCACGAATAAGAAAAAGATCAAAGCAGAGTATGACTTTTATCGGTTACTTCCGGATCCTATGAAGATATGGTTCGTAATGCCGTACAACTATCAGGAGCTACCGGATCAGGCATCCTATGAGATGGAACGGTATCATATGACAGATCTGGCGATCCGTTGGGTTCACGGGGCAATTGATATCAGTGAATTTGAAAAGTTGTTGTCCAAGGTATTTCATTTTATCCAAATCAGAAACAAGAAGAATATTTCAGAAGCAGAATACCTTCAGACGGAAAAAGAATTATACCTCCAAAAGTTAGAGGAACGCATCCAATTATTGAAGGAGCATCCGCAATACTTACTGTTTCAGAAATATATAGAAAACGGGACGAAATACTCCGGCTTAGATGAGATTGTTTCCGAATATAAACAAATTTACTCGAAAATTACCCATGATTTAAAGCGGGAATCGGTCAGTGTTATTGGCCACGGGGATCTCTGTTTTTCCAATATGCTCTTTAATAAGGATGGAGAATTATTAAAATTGATCGATCCCAAAGGTGCAGAAAAGGAAGCCCAGCTATGGACTAATCCTTATTATGATTTGGCGAAGCTATCCCATTCCATTTGTGGACGATATGATTTTTTCAACAATGGTTTATACCACATCTCGTTGGATACGGAACTGAAATTCCGCCTGGATATTGATTTTGATAATACACCATACAAGGAGTTATTCCGGGAGTATCTGGAAAATAACGGTTATTCTTATTTGGCAGTGAGGATATATGAAGTGTCCCTGTTCCTTTCCATGCTGCCGTTGCATATAGATAACCCGCAAAAGGTATTTGGATTTATCTTAAATGCCATAAATATACTGGAGGAGATCCGCCAATGTTTGGACAAATGACATTTATTATTGATATTGACGGCACGTTATGTCCGATTAAAGCGAAACATGAGAGATATGAAGATCTGGTTCCTTATGCGGACATGATTAAAAAGATAAGATTTTATAAAGATAACGGAGCAAAAGTTGTCCTGTATACCTCAAGAAATATGAATTCCTACCAGGGAAATATCGGCCTGATCAATGCCAACACTGCCAAGATCGTCCTGGCATGGCTGGACAAATGGGAAATTCCCTATGACGAGATCATATATGGTAAGCCCTGGCCCGGGCATGAGGGCTTTTACGTGGACGATCGGGCAGTCCGGCCGAATGAATTTATCAATTGCACGCCAGAGGAACTTAAGAAGATATGTGAGGACTCAAGAATGAAAAATACTTATTCTGATAATAACCAATTGGATCTGGTAATCACTATGGCAGGTTTGGGAAGCCGATTCAGGGAAGCCGGCTATTCGGTTCCCAAGTATATGATCGAGGCATGTGGAAAGACCCTGTTCGAATGGTCTATGGACAGCCTGTCCGGATACCTGGATATGGTATCACAGTGTATTTTTATCGTGAGAAAGGAAGATCAGGCAGCTTCTTTTATCGAAGCAATGTGTGATAAATCAGGAATTACCCGGCGGAAAATCATAGAAATTGATTATCTGACAGACGGGCAGGCCACGACAGCCATGTTGGCAAGTGATATGTGGAATTCTGAACATGGCCTGCTGATTTATAACATTGATACCTATGTAGAACCCGGCCAAATGAAATACAGTGATTTAAAAGGAGACGGTTTTATTCCCTGCTTTTATGGAAAAGGAAACCATTGGAGCTTTGTAAAGCTTGCGGAAAACGGAAAAGCAGTGGAGGTCCGGGAAAAGGAACGGATTTCTGATTATTGTACCTTGGGAGCCTATTACTTCAGCAGCTGTGCCTTGTACGAAACATTGTACAAAGAATATTATTCCCAAAATGAGAATCTGGAAAAAGGTGAGAAATATGTTGCCCCTTTATATAATTATCTGATTAGCAAAGGAAAAAGTGTATATATTTCTGTTGTTGAGGATAAGGCTGTCCATGTTCTTGGGACACCGGAAGAGTTAGCGCAATTTAAGCAAGGTTACAAGCCGAAATAGGCGTTTGTTCAGGAGGAGGCTGTTTTTTATTGAAGGCCATATTTATACAGTTTATAAAATTTTTTGGATTATCTGGTTTAGGGTGGTGTATCGACTTTTCTCTGTATCTTATCCTGACACTGATTTGTGGTTTGCCTGTATTTTACGCAAACTGTATCAGCTCCATCCCAGCGGTTACCCTGGTATTTTTTGTATCGACAAGGAAGATATTTGAAAAGAACAACTCGAAAATACCATTGTTCATAAAATATTTGATTTATGTCCTTTATCAATTTGTTTTGTTAACAGGAGTATCCGCCTTAGGACAGTATATAGCTGCATGGATTACCGCCTGGGCCGGTAACCGGATGCTGATAGCGAAAGCGGGAAAAATCATTGCGAAATTATTCATTACTCCGATTACTATGGTTATTAATTTTATCGTTATGAAGGGAATGGCAGAGAAGTTTTAAACGGATCGCCTACTAAAATATGCCCCCATTCAAAAGTCACCATACTTTTCAGCATAGGCATCCATATCCAAAACCAGAACATTTAGAAAGCCGCCTGGATCCGGGATGATTCTATCTAATGGGCTGGCTTCAGGAGCTGCTTTTCCGTCTCCCAATTCATCGAGAACCCAACCGGAGGCGGCATCGGTTGCCATAAGAATAGCATCTGCCAGTGTGTTACCGCCACTTACACACCCAGGAAGAGCCGGAACGATTACGGCATATGTGCCTTCTTTTTCTTCGTCAGGATAAAAACAGGCTGGATAAATTAATTTCATGGAACAATCCTCCTTGAATCCTTATTATATGCATTAAACTCGTGAATGTCGAGGAGAAATATAAATTTTTCCGCAAACTCTCTTTATTTTGATTGGAGGATAAAACCTGTGAAAAATAAAATACCTGGAAGACTGGAAATCACTACCAGAATCGGCTGTAAGATGAACTGTGTCTACTGCCCGCAGAAATTATTGATGACAAATTATTTTAAGGACAACCTGTCCAGGAGGGCAGTACTGTCCCTGGAGGATTTTAAGACATGCCTGAAAAAAATTCCGGCCGGTACAAGAATCGATTTCTCCGGGATGGCAGAGCCGTGGCTCAATGAACAGTGTACGGATATGGTATGCCATGCAGCGGATGAGGGATTTCCTATTGCTATTTACACAACCTTAGTAGGAATGTCCTTAAAGGATTTTGAAAGGATAAAAGATCTGGATTTTGATGAATTTGTTCTCCATGTTCCGGATGATAAGAGCAATGCCAATATTCAGATTACAGAAGAATATCTGAGTCTGCTCTACCAGGTGACAGGACACAAGAAAAAGGGGCTTCCTCTGGTAACCGGTTATTCCTGCCATGCCGGAATCCACCCGGATATTGTGGAAGCGATTCCGAAGGATTCCAAGTTGATTACTGAATTGATTAATCGGGCAGGAAATGTAGAGAACGACTATGTGGAAAGCAAACATTCCACTGGTGAGATTGTATGCATCAACTGCGGAACTGGTATGAATCATAATGTTCTTTTACCGGATGGGACCATGGTTCTTTGCTGTATGGATTATGGTCTGGATTATGTGCTTGGCAATCTGCTGGAGGAGAGCTATGAAGAAATTTTGGATTCGGCAGAGGCAAAACGAATCCGGAAAGAAATGCAGAGGGATGAAGTTGATATTCTATGCCGGAATTGCACGAATGCGCGGTCGGTACAGGAATTGTATGAGGATTACCATTTATATTTGGACTGGTGCCGGAAATTACAAAAAAGTGAGAACCTGAAGGATTATGACTTATTAAAATATAGAGAATGGGTAGACAATCTTAATGATGCAAAGGAAAAAGAGCAAAAAACTTATCAGCAATGGGTGGATAACCTGCAAAAGCAGGAATCTGAATTAAAAGAACAGATATGCCACTTGGAAACAGCTTATGAAGAACGGATCAAAGAGTTAAAGGATTACCAGCAGTGGGTAGGGAATCTACAGACGCAGGAATCCAGACTGAAAGAAAACCTGAAAAATGCAGAAACAGATTTATCGGATTTAAAAAAGACTCTGTCCACGCTAAAAGAAAGCTATCATGAGTTGGCTGTTGAGAAAGAGAATCTTTTAAAAGAGTTAGAAACCATACAGAGTTGGAAAGGTTATCGCCTCTTTTCAAAATTAAACAGAAAATAGCTTATACTTTTGTCTACTTAAACGATAATGGAGAGAATTCATATGTGGGGAAACAATAAAACAGACAACCTGACAGCACAGATAAAAGAATTAATTGCCAGGGCTGATGTACAGGAAGAAAAAATCAGGAAACTTGAAGAAGAAAACCGGCAGTTACAGGAATTTTTGAGTGGGCTTACTTGCAGCGATAATCTTTCGGCAAAAGATTTTTCGGGTTATGCCGAAGAACAGAGACATAAATTATGGCATATGCAGCATTCGTATGATAATCAGATAAGCGATTTGATTTTGGCCAATATAGAAAAAAAGTGTCCTGGAAACGGAGAACGGTTATCGGAGCTGAAAAATATTCATAAAGGAAAACGGTGCTTTGTAATTGGGAACGGGCCGTCTCTTCGGGCAAAGGATCTGGATCATCTGCAGTATGAATTGACCTTTGCCGTTAATAAGATCACCGAAATCTTTCCATATACGCAATGGCGTCCCACGTATTATTTTGTATCAGACTCTTTATATTTTTCAGAACAGAATAAGAGGATGGGACAATTGACAGAACAGACGTGTTTGCTCCTGGATGCCAAATTATTAGACCATATCGATGATAAATGGTTTCAGAAAGCGATATGGTATAACCATATTCCAAGATACAATGTGATACCTGAATTCAGCAATTGCCCGGATAAAATGGTCTATGAGGGCGGCAGCGTACTATACCAGGCAATTCAATTTGCCGTTTATATGGGAGTAAGCGAAATTTATCTGTTAGGTGTGGATAATAATTTTAAAAAGAAGATATTGCCTGACGGTAGGGAGGTGCTGGATTTATTCTCCGGAGATCCTGCACATTTTTATTCATCGGGAGAGGAAGAAAAACAAATCATGGCATCGATCAGCACCTGGATGGATTACGGAAATATGAAAAGTGCGGGTATTTATGATCCGGATGATATGTGGAAGACCGTATCGTATCATTGTGACATTCATTCAGTAAAGGTTATAAATGCAACAAGGGGTGGCGAATTAGAGATATTTCCACGAGAATTTTTGGAGAACATTATTGGCGAGAAAAAGATTATTTAGAAAGTCAGGAATATAATGATGAGAAAAGTATTTATATTTGGGGCAGGCGGAACCGGGCAAAGAGTCAGGGAATTACTGGAAAATCGGTATGAAATAATTGGTTATGTGGATAATGACAGCACGAAATGGGGAAAAGAATTAAATGGAATAAGGATTTTTTCACCTCCTGTTCTGAAAGAAGGCAAATATGATTATATTGTCCTTGGGACTTTAATGGGATATGAGGAAATCCAAAAGCAATTAGAGGATTTGAAAATTCCCGCTTCTAAAATCAGGTCAGACTATGTGGGGCTGTCTGTAAACAGCAGGATTTTATTTTTAAAACGTTTCTCCCAAAT
>Ga0224747_10205_pt1 | contig 12066 bp, 15 predicted proteins | sample LIM_F_Water_Pos_FD_182999 | JGI IMG/M metagenome (GOLD analysis project Ga0224747, IMG submission 182999) | Enriched cells from gastrointestinal tract of the lab mouse from Pacific Northwest National Laboratory (PNNL), Richland, Washington... | ecosystem: Host-associated > Mammals > Digestive... | reverse complement strand
CGCCGCACAACGAGGTCTCCATGTCCGCACGCATCTTCAGCCCAGCCAAGACCGCCATGCAGTCGGGCAAGGCAAGAACCGGCAACTGGGTGCTCGAATTCGACCCCGAGCAGCCGCGCAAGATCGATCCGCTGATGGGCTACACGACCTCCGGCGACATGAAGAGCCAGATCAAGCTGTCCTTCGACACGCGCGAGGAAGCCGTCGCCTATGCCGAGAAGCAGGGCTTGGCCTACAGGGTCGAGGAACCCAAGGAAGCCAAGCGCCGGCAGATTTCCTATGCGGATAATTTCCGCTATGACCGCCGTACGCCGTGGACGCACTGATTTCCGGTGTCAGCGGCGCAAGCCACACGTGGCAGTCGCTGTCGCGGATTTTGACGGCGGTCTTCTGCCGATTTTGATTTTGCTGCCCCGGCTTGGGTCAGCCAGCGGTCCCGTAGCTCAGCTGGATAGAGCACCGGCCTTCTAAGCCGATGGTCACAGGTTCGAATCCTGTCGGGATCGCCAATCGTTTTCAATAGCTTGAGGGTTTGACCTCGATACGAAAATAGGCCGTTTACACACGGTTTACGCGCTTTGTCCGTTTGGTGTTCTGCTCCATGCGCTGGATCACTGCACCGGAACTTGCTGATCGTCGGCAAGATAGTGTCTTTCCAGCACAGCGTTGACCTCTGAAATCAAGTGGCCCGTGACCATCAATGTCGATAGCACGACGGACTTTGCTGCAGGCTTTGTCAGCGGCGAAAAGATACAGGGCCTGACTAGCGGTGCCTTTGGATGCTTCCGTTCCAAGTCGTCAACGACTGTCGTGATCGACTGGCAATACGGGCATTCCAAAGTGGGGAAAAGCTTTACGATGCGGTGACGGCGGTACGGCCTACCATCACGACACTGAATACTATGGCCGTCAACCAGGAAACCACCGGTGGTTCGGTTCTCGCGGCGAGATAAGTTTTGGCGTGCCTCCGGGGTATGCAAAAAACGGATTTCAGCATGGGTGGTCGGCTAATGCTGACGAGAACCTATGATTGTAGCCAGGATCGGTTGGAGACGGTCACCGACCGGCGTTAGTCTTCTGCCGTGACGTTGCAACCGATCCTGCCAGCAGACAGCAAAATAGTCCTCAAAAATTCAAATCAGCTTGTTCGCACAAAAGACGTGGCGGCGGGAATACGCCTGTCGGCTAAGTGGGGTAGGTATCTGGAAGCGCCTTCTTGCTCAACAACGGCACCACCAGAAGCTTTTCGGGTGTCGGCGTGAGCAACTTCACTGTAAGCATCTCGGCACGTGTCTATCGGGTCTTTTTTCGCTAACAATATGGAATCGACAAGCTATACAGCCACTGTTACGTTGGTAAAATTGGGTTGCAGGGCGATTGTCACTACTCGTCTTAACAATATGGTGGAGTACATGCATTATTGATACAATAACATGGCGCCTTTGTTTGCCACACATAAAGCCGATATTATCGTGAAACGGGATCAGTCTTGATAGATCGTGTTTCGCAATCGGAATAATTCTTGAGAATAATTGGACGTGACCAATTGCCGACTTGATGACAGCCGCACAAGATGCTTGGCATTAAGTCGCACGACGCATTTCTAGGGGGAATTATGGCGGCCACGTCGCTCTTTTCGCGCGCAGCGAAGTCTATTGTAAAGAAAACGCTGGCTTCGCTGAATGATCCGTTTGCGCCAAGGCCGCCAAATGCGTTCACTCGGGATGAGTTTAAGCGTTTTGTAGACCGTTACGGTGCCTCGGCGGACGACGAACGGAAGCGCCTAAGTCTGTAACTTCTGAATAAACTTGCGGTGGACCCGGAGGCTGGCTTTCATCTTGATCATCCGGCCTATGAAAGGGTATTCGACGGCAGCGATTATTGCTATCACGGCAATGCTGCGTATACGTACGCCACAGGCGAAATTAACCGGGCAGAACATATCGCCAAATCGCGGTTCGCCAAATCTGAAAACTCCTTCAATGCGTGGCTTTTAGCCCGCTGTCTAAGGACCAACGGCAAATCAAAACAAGCCATTGAACGTCTGCGGAAGACTACCGATCGCTTCTACCCTGATGGGGTTTGACGCTGGAACTTGTATCCAAGTTGTACTGGTCTGGAAGCGTAGCAGAAGCTAATTCGGTGCTCGCCGCAGCGCCTTCCGGCGTCGTTCCGACAGGCGGTGTCGATGTAGTCAAGAAGGAGTTCGCCGCCGCCATCGACGGAACACTCACCCTTCGAACTGGCAGGGGTGACATCTACGACGAGCAGAATGTGATCGATACCTGGTGGCGTTATTGGCGCCATTTCAACCAACTCACGGAATGGCAGCACAACGAACCATTTGTGATGGGGCGATCCTTCGGCGACTGTCTTCGGCTATCAAGGAAACGAGCCCAAAGTCGGTGATCGATTTCGGGGCCCTGTGCGGAGAAATCAACTACCGACTGGCAAAGCAGTTTCCCGAGGTCGGTGTCTATGGTGTCGACCGACAAGAGATTGTCAAGAAGCTGAATGACGAAGCCTATTCCCTTCCAAACCTGCATTTTAGGGATGGGGATATCTTTGAGAGTCTAAAGACCGTCGACGAGGAATTTGTTCTTTTCACAAAAACCAGGACGACTGTCCTTTGCTATCCTGATTTCGTCAGAGGTTCTATAACGAGTGCCATAGTAAAGGCGTCGAGACTATTGTTGGTTTTGAGCCTTCGGGCATTAGCCGAGATGCGGGCCGTTTCCCCGAATATTCGGTCGGCGACAACTCGGTCGTTTTCCGCATGGTCATGATGCTGTACAAATATCCAGAGATGTTGAAGAAGGCGGGATATCGCATCACCAAGTCGGAGATGGTGCCCGTGAGCTTCTTGTATTTTGACGACCCCGGCTATCACCTGCTCTATTTTGAGGCCACGCGGGTCTAGTTACTGCATCGCTATGCCTCGCACGAATGGATAGGCCTGAGCCCATATCTCCATCCAAGAGGCATATGGACGCTTGGAGCGCCTATCCCGGGTGCAATACCGTCTCGATCTTGCTGGCAAACTCGGTGACGATGCGCCTCGCACCCCACGCCGACAGATGCGTCTGATCCGAATATAGAGGGATCCCATCGGCTATCATTAAGCATTTGACATCGCTGCAGAGGACATCGAAGGGGTCCAGGAACAGGGCGGTATCGCCAATACGGGCTGCCATCAGTCCATTGATGGCGGCCCTCGCCGAAACGGTCGCGTTGTCAATTGCCTCGCTCGCACATGCGGCCATAGTCAAGAAGGTGCGCCCCATGCAATCAAGCGGCGTGCCAGCCACTCCTACAGTTGGCACATTACCGATGACGAAAAGGTGCGAAATCCCAAGGTCGCGCTTAAGCTTCACAAGCTCGCTTGCAGCGAAGGTTGCAAGGTCTTCAGCGGATTCTAGTTGCCGCTTTTGACCAGTGATTTCATCGATCATTGGGTAAATATCCCAATACTGCCCGATCACCACAGGCACTCTGGCTGAGCGGATGGCTTTGAAGGCGGTGGCCCGCATCTGCCGGCAACCTTTGTCGTATAGGATTGGATCAGGGTGAGTGCGGAAATCTCGCGTGTATGTTGGGGAATAGAATGGGCAACTGCTGAACTCGAAGAATTGAACGTTCAGGTCAGGAAGTGCTTTGAGGAAACCCGCATAGTATTGCCGCGCGTGGGAATCGCCAATGACTATGAGGTCTGGGGCTCCGCCCCCTTTCGTCATGCAGCCATTCGGATTGCAACCGTCCCCACCATATCCGACCAGTTGGACTTTTTCCGGGTCCGTTCGAAAATCTGCGAGGAAGTATCCGCGTTCGCCTAGCCGCCATGGCCATCCGGTGGTGGTAGCGCTGTATCCGAGTAGCGCGACAGCCACTGCCGCTGCGGTGAATGAAGCCCAATAACGGGAGCGACCGAATGATGCTTTCCCCGCATGTCGGAACGGCTGCTCGACGGTGTGCGAGAGGACCGCCCCGAGAGCTACGGCTGCTGTTACTAGCGTGGCTTTGTCGGCGCCCGTGAAATTGCGCTGAAGGACATAGGCCGCAAAAACGACAACAGGCCAATGAGCGAGATAAACAGAATAGCTGATCCTGCCCAGGTAGACAGATATGGGGTTGCGCAGGAGAAGGCCAACGAACCGTGCCTGGCCCGCCGACAGAACCGCAGCGGCCCCGGTGGCCGCAACCATGCCAGCAAGCGCTTGGTTTGAGACAGGGTCGAACAGCACTACGGCCGCGACCAATGCTGCAATGCCAGCAGCCAAGATCAACTCCTGCAACCTGCCCGTACGGACGGCGGGCAGCCAGACGAGCAACGCACCGATAGCGAATTGATAGACGCGAAATGGGGTGAGAAAGAACGTCGTCGTTGTCGATCCGTTCCAAGCGATGACGGCCACGATACTGATCGCGCCTGCAATGGCGATCCATAGCCAAGGTAAGCTTCTTCGGAGCAGCAAGAGCAGAAAGACGGGCCAAACGAGGTAAAACTGTTCTTCGACGCTCAGTGACCATGTGTGCAGCAACGGCTTGCCTATCGCCGCGCCGTCGAAGTAACCCGATCCGAGCCAGAAATAGACATTCGCTAGCGAGAACACGGACGCTGCCAGCGAGCCGCCGAAGTCGGCCATGAGTGCGGGTGACAGGAGCAAAGCCGAGGCCGCGCCGGAGACCAACAAAGTCGCCACCAGCGCCGGGAACAGGCGCCGGCCTCGCCGTGTGTAGAATTCAGCAAAGCTGAATTGGCCGCGCTCCACGTCACGCTTGATGTTTCCGGTGATCAGATAGCCGCTAATCACAAAGAATACATCAACACCAAGATAACCGCCGGCAAAGCGGGTGATGCCAGCATGGAATAGAACGACGGCGATCACGGCGAATGCTCGCAGGCCGTCTATGTCCGGTCGGTAGCCACTGACTCTCATTCGAGCTGAATTGCATGGAATGCGCTATTTTGCCAATACCTATGCGCGAGGTGTTGCCCGGACGCACTCAGGCTTGGGGACAGGATGGCGGCTCTAAGCAGGAAGGGCGGCACGGTTACAGTATCGCAGTGAGCCGGCGCAGCAGATAGAGTCTAGCCACCACAGCTAATGTGCGTTGACCTTGCCCTGGCCTGTTGCGATAAGCCGGTGGGTTTTTTGTCGGGTTTCAACTTGAACAGTGACCACAGGACGACCGTTGATGGACTGCGTGCAATTGCAGTCTTCCCGGTTATTCTCTTCCACGCCGGCTCGCCGCTTTTCGTGGGTGGGTATCTTGGCGTCGACATCTTTTTCGTCATTTCCGGTTACGTAATCGCTCGCACCCTACTCAAGGATATGGCCCACGAGCGGTTCTCGATACTCCGCTTTTATGAAAAGCGAGCGCGGAGGCTTCTACCGGCTCTTATACTGGTGGTGTTGGCGTCATTCATTCCGGCATGGCTTTGGATGATGCCGGATCAGTTGAAGAATTTTGCGCGTAGCATTGTTGCCACGGCCTTCTTCGGATCAAATTTCTTCTTCTGGTGGGATGCCGATTATTTTTCGGAATCGCTGCATCTGAAACCGCTGTTCCACACCTGGTCGCTGGCGGTGGAAGAGCAGTTTTACGTCTTCTTCCCACTGTTGCTATGGGTGATATACGGCAAAGGCAGGAGGATGTGGCTAACCCTGACACTTATCGGGGTGGCTTCGCTTTGCTTGGCGCAATTGATATCAACCCGATTTGCAGCGGCAGGCTTCTATTTGTTCCCCACGAGGGCTTGGGAACTAGTCGTCGGCGCCTTGCTGGCGGTTGCTGAGCAAAAGTTCGGCGGCCGCCCGACAACCACGACTCTGTCTCGCGTCATGCCCGTAGTTGGAATGGCCCTCATCGTTGGTTCGATAGTGCAATTCAATGGCGCAACGCCTCACCCGGGAATTCTAACCGTCGCTCCGGTGAGCGGCGCTGCACTGCTCATCTGGTACCCGGGCGGCAGAGACCCGGTGTCCAGACTTTTGGCTTCGGCCCCTATCGTCGGCTTGGGCCTCATCTCGTATTCGCTCTATCTTTGGCACCAACCCCTATTCGCCTTCGCCCGATTGTATTCGATCAACGAAGTGGAATGGCCGACCTACGCCGCACTTATCGCGCTTGCCGTCGTGCTTTCCTACCTGTCATGGAGGTTTGTCGAACAACCGTTCAGGAAACCGGGGCTAGTCTCTCCGCCGACTGTTTGGACTGCATCAGCCTCGGCGCTCGTTTCGCTGATCGCTGTGGGCTACACCGGATATGCCATGAACGGCTTCCCTGGGAGGCGGCCGCCGATCGAGGTGGCGGCGGGCTATTTAAATTCAGCCGGGCAAGACTGTTTCAGGCACAATTGCATTGTCGGCGATCCGGTTCCTCCAACCATCGCGCTGGTCGGGGATAGCCATGCCGCTGCCTTGGCAACGAGTTTGGACCGCGCATTGAAGGGCTCCGGTAAGTCGGCTTTGGTGCTCGCCACCGGGGATGTTTTGGTTAAGTCGTTCCCGAACTTCTATTACCGGGCGGACGAATGGAACGACATCCTATCAAAACAGAAGGCCCAGATATTCGAGCCTCAGATTGAGACCGTTATCCTTGCCGGCCGCTTCACTCTAAGAATCGAAAATACGGCATTCGACAACGGAGAGGGCGGCATCGAAGGCCTCGACGCAACCTTTGTCGGAAGAAGCGAACAGGAGAAGCAGACTTTCACCCAATCGATTATTGATGGCATTCAGGACCTTGAGCAGCGAGGCAAGAAGATCATCCTCGTGTATCCGGTCCCTGAAGTGGGCTGGGTGGTGCCCGCGACATTGCAGAAAATGTCGATGCGGCAAATTCGGGATGGCCTAACCACATCCTACGACGTCTACAAAACTCGCAACTGGCGAGTGTTCGAGATTTTTGACAAATTCGTCTCAGCCGACGGTGACATTATCGCTGTACGTCCTGATCTGGTTCTCTGTAACACTTTCGTCAAAGATCGTTGTGCCACCAACCAGGCTTCTGATGTTTTCTACCATGATGACGACCACCTGTCGGTCAAAGGCACTGACCTTGTCGTTCGTCAATTGATGGACGAAGTGAAGGCTCGCTGGGGAGATTTCCCTTCAAGCGGCAATCGAGAATTCGTCGGCGCTTTGAAGTAGCCGGGTTCCCTACCTTCTGAAAGGAACGACCATGAACCACAACGTGCCCAACGGCGCGGCGACTGCTGCTGCGCGCAACAAATACTCAGTCTGTCGCCCGTCCTCGGTCTCATCGGCCGCTCCGACGGCATTGACAAAGCCCGGGCCGCCGGAGGGCTGCTCCGCGGCTTGTCACGGAAACGGTTCAAGGTTCGGGAGGTGTTGTCGCCGATATGCGGAACGCTGGCGGCCGGCTGACCGATAGTCTCGCCATCGACGACACCGAGCGCACCATCATCAAGCTGTTGCCAACGCCTTCAGCTGGCACCGTGGCGGCGTGGAAGGCGTTCCGCGCGACCTAGGCCTTCTTCACAAACTCGGTTTTCAGCACCAGCCCTTTGACTTGCTTGGTATTGGCCTCGACCTCGCCGGGATTGCCGTTCAGGCGGATGTTTTTGACCAGGGTTCCGCGCTTGAGCGTCTCCGAGGTCCCCTTGACCTTCAAATCCTTGATCAGCGTGACAGAATCCCCGTCGTTCAACTGCGTTCCGTTGCTGTCGCGTACCACTACATCGTCGGTCATGTTGCCATCTCCTGAGTTGGCCTCGCACTACACCGCTGAGACGGTGTTAGCCAAGTGAAGCTGGAGCGATTTGATTAAACATTCGGCTGACGCCATCAGTTGGCGCAGCGATTGCGTGGCAAGCGTTCTGCGCGGCTTAGGTTAAATTGGGTTGGCAAAAACAAACGCACGTACTGAAGCATCCTCGCGCGTCGCAAAATCCGTTGTAATCACATGATGGCGACCAACCATTGGGGCAGTTTCGGTAGCATGAGCTCAACGGCTTGTTCTTGAGGATCGTCTTCTTCTTCAGTTTAGCGATAGTCGATTGAGGTAGCTGAGCTCCGTTTCGCACAACGGGATCGGCGGCAAATGCCGTTCCTGCAAAAAATAATGCTGCGACTGCAAAGCTTAGAACTCTCATGTCAGCCCCCTTCAATGAGGCCGCAAGCTTGCTCCTACGACGCAGAGAAGTCATGCCTCAAATGGGGTAAGTTAGAAGCTTGGTATACTCAAGCGCTTATCATTTCGTAATCATTCGTCATAGTTTTCTGTTTGTGTGGATCGCAGTAGCGTGGAAATCATAATGTTCTGACGAACTATTTCAGCTTATCGGCTGCAGCCAACACGGCCAGTTCATATGCGTAGATGAATGGTCGATTTCTGACGCTCGCTATCGTGTCTCGTTCATCTGGGCTCGCGTAGCTCGGGTGCCAGTATCCAAGGTTGTGTGCGATCTCATGTGAGATCTTTGATGCCCAAAACTTCGGATCGTCGTGTCGAATTTGATCACTGGCCATACGGTCGGAGTTGAGCCGAATGTACAGAAAGCCCTTTGGATTCACTCTGGTCAGCCACAGTTTTGGATTTCCATATGAGTCGTAAAGCCCGCCCCCCCACCAGACATTTTCTTTGCCGCCGGCATACGATGATATGACGATGGCTGGGATGTCGGTGTCGGAATTAAGTACCTGCGCGAGTTGGCTCGTGAATAGTTCCACACTCTGTGGCCTTATCGCGCTGACCGAATAAAGGTATAGGTAATCTTCTTGCTCCTTGCTTGGTATCGGCCCGGCTGTTTCCGTCGAGTTTAAGTAAGCCTCCGTTACGACAGAATAATCTGTCGCGACTGTCAGGTAGATGCTTATTGCTGCTTGCAGGACAGGCTTCATGTGGTCGGGAAAAGCGGGGTCGAGCCATAAAGCAATTCTCCGCTTTTTGTCATGCGACGTGACAACGTTCCCGTAGCGTGCGAGGTCGCGGGTCGAAAGCTGAGCGTGCAATTTTTGGCGTGCCGCATCGAACTTAAGCGAACCCTCCTCTGGGTTTCCGTTCTTAATTAAGGCCTTGGCTGCCGCGATGTCAGTCTGAAAAGCGTAGCAAAACCCGGATCCATAATGCTGGCTATTCGCTTGTCGTCGTTCCAAATCCATTCTGGCAAATACTGCGGGTAGCGTTCTTGCGCTATGGCAAGCCCAATATTGAACAACAGAAAGATTGCAGCCAGTGCACTTCTCATAGCTCCCCCTTGGCGGAATACTATCCTTCGCCAAGCCACCAATAACTTATTCGCTAGCGCCTGTCGCTGGCGTTTGGACGACCAAAATTGGGTGGAGGCGTGGCGCGGGTTGGCGCCTGAACCGCTAGGTGCCTGAGAATTATCATTGATCAGAAGGCCCGCTGGAATACCGGCTGCACGCCAACCCGCTTGACTAGAAAAGACGTGATCTGTTTCCTTATTTGGGATAAGGATCGTCACGCAGCGTCGGGCGAGCGCTTCTTCTTGTCCTGCTGGTGCTTCTTGCTCTTTTCCAACTCGCGCTTGCGCACGATTTCGACCAGGATCTGGTAGGCGGCTTCGGCCTCGCTTTTGCTCAAGCCCGCCAGGAGCTGGTTGGCGAACACGACAGGCTGATCCGTCTCGTTGTCCCAGATGGTCCAAAGGTCCGTTGGGTCCAAAACAAGCTCAAAACGTTCTTTCACGATCGCCTCCGTTCCTGCGTGCCCGGCAAGACGGGACACGGCGAGAGTGGTGCGCGATTCTATTGAATGAAAGATGAGTAAAATCAGTAGGATAAGATTAGAATTTTATCGAACTGTCGAATTTTCATCTGATCCGACCCGACAATGCGGCTCAATCGATAAAGATCAGTGAAACAGAGCCGCCGGCATGGCGCTCCAGCCGGCCGGCCAGGTCGAGTTCCAAAAGGACCATCGCCACCTGCGCTGGATGCAGGCCGGTATGGCGGATAATTTCGTCAATATTTACAGGTGTTTGGCCGAGGGTCTCGGCAACACGCTCGCGCTCGCTGTCGCCAGGTGGCGGCGTCGCGGAAAAATCCGGCGGTTCTTCCACAGGCAATGTCGGCGTTGCATGCCCTCCAACCAGCGGCATTAGCGCATTAAGCACGTCTGCGGTTTCGGTGACCAGAGTTGCGCCATCCTTAATAAGACCATTGGTGCCGCGGGCGCGCGGATCGAGCGGCGAGCCCGGCACCGCGAACACCAGCCGGCCCATTTCGCCAGCCAGCCGCGCGCTGATCAGCGAGCCGGAACGATCGGCGGCTTCGACGACGATCAGGCCGAACGCCATTCCGGCAACCAGCCGGTTGCGGCGCGGGAAATCCTGCGCGCGCGGCTGCCATCCGAACGGCATTTCGGAAACGACGGCGCCACGCTCGGTGATCTCCTCGAACAGGCCGAGATTTTCCGGCGGGTAGGGGTGGTCGAGGCCGCCGGCCAGCACCGCGACAGTGCCCGTCGACAGGCTGCCCTGATGGGCGGCGGTGTCGATGCCGCGCGCCAGGCCCGAGACGATGGCATAACCTTCGCGGCCGAGTTCCGCCGCCAGCATGCGCGCCATCTTGATGCCGGCGAGCGAAGCGTTGCGAGCGCCGACGATGGCGACAGTCGGCAAGGCGAATACCGCGCCGACGCCCTTGATCGCAAGCACGGGCGGCGGGTGGTCCATGCGCTTCAAGAGCGGCGGATAGTCCGGCTCGCCGATGCAGACGAAACGTGCCCCGGCCCGGCGGGCCGTTTCCATTTCGGCTTCCACCTCGGCGATGCTTGGGATCTTCGCCAGGCGGTTGGCGCCGCCGGAAAGCGTCAATTCAGGCAGGAACTCGAGCGCCGTCTCGGCGGAACCGAAGCGGTTGATAAGGTCGCGGAAAGAGGCCGGGCCGACATTGGGCGTGCGGATCAGTCGAAGCCAGTTCAGCCGCTGCCGGTCGCTGAGGTGCAGACCGGCGACGGGGCTGTTCATCCCTTTGCTCCGATCCGGCCCTCGGTGCCGGCCCGCAGCCGTTCGATGTTGGCGCGGTGCTTGTAGAAGACGAGCACGCTCATCAGGGCGAAAGCGAGACCGTATTCAAGGTGGCCGAGGGCGAAAAGCGCGACCGGCACCACCACGCAGGCCGTCAGCGCGGCGAGCGAGGAGTAGCGGAACAGCACCGCCATCGCCAGCCAGACGGCGGCGAAGATCAGGGCCACCTGCCAGGCGAGGCCGATCAGCACGCCGAGATAGGTGGCGACGCCCTTGCCGCCCTTGAAGCCGAGCCAGGCGGGGAAAATGTGGCCGATGAAAGCGCCGGCACCCGCCAATGCGCCGGCCTCCGCGCCATAGCGCGCGAAGATCAGCGCGGGAACGGTTCCCTTCAGCGCGTCGAGGACCAGCGTGGCCGCCGCCAGGCCCTTGTTGCCGGTGCGCAGCACGTTGGTGGCACCGATATTGCCGGAGCCGATCTTGCGGACATCACCAAGGCCCGCGGCGCGGGTGAGCAGCAATCCGAACGGGATCGAGCCGCACACATAGCCGACGATGGGCGCCAAGACCAAAATGAAAGACATAGTCCCCCCGGGGTTGCCCGCGCTTCTGGACGAGCGCTAGGCGGAAAACACTGTGCGGCCTGCAACCAGTGTTTGCAAGACCTTGCCCTGCAGGCGCGCGCCTTCGAAGCATGTGTTCTTGGAGCGCGAGCGGATGCCGGCCTCGCTGACGATCCACGGTTCGTTCAGGTCGACCAGCACGAGATCGGCCGAAGCACCAGGCTTCAGCGTGCCGCCGGGCAAGCCGAACAGCCTGGCTGGCGCCGTTGACAGCACCTCGATCACCCTGAGCAGCGACAGGTCTTCATTGTGGTAGAGGCGCAAGGCCACGGCGAGCAGCGTTTCGAGGCCGACAGCGCCGGCCGCGGCATCGGCGAAGGGCAGGCGCTTGGTGTCGACGTCCTGCGGATCGTGCGAGGAGACGACGATGTCGACGGTTCCGTCCTTCAGCGCCTCGATCATCGCCTGCCTGTCCTCTTCGGCGCGCAGCGGCGGCATCAGCCGGAAGAAGGTGCGGTATTGCCCGACATCGTTTTCATTAAG
>Ga0224747_10204_pt1 | contig 12100 bp, 11 predicted proteins | sample LIM_F_Water_Pos_FD_182999 | JGI IMG/M metagenome (GOLD analysis project Ga0224747, IMG submission 182999) | Enriched cells from gastrointestinal tract of the lab mouse from Pacific Northwest National Laboratory (PNNL), Richland, Washington... | ecosystem: Host-associated > Mammals > Digestive... | reverse complement strand
GCGTTCGTGAATTTGCAAAACCCGAATATGGTGTCGACCTTCTGAAGCTTGAAAGCCCGCTTGCCGCAAGCAACCTGCCAGCACGCGATGGCAGTGACGCGGCCCTTGCCGCGCAGCGGGAATTCGATGCGATTGGCAAAATATGTGCCGATGCGGGCATTCCATGGGTCTTGCTGTCTGGCGGTGCGGCGACGGAGAAATTCGAGCGTGTGCTCGACTATGCTTATGCCGCTGGCGCTGGCGGTTTTCTGGCTGGCCGCACCATCTGGCTCAACGCAATCCGTTCGCATTTTCCCGATACCGCAGCCGTTGCCAAAGCTCTCTCTGGTGAAGGGGTCGCTGTAATCGATGCATTGAGTGCCCTGACCGAGGCAAAAGCGCCGCGCTGGTCTCCCGTCACGCCGGCTTTCCAGACCATCCGGAACGAAGGGGATTTTGCCAGCAGCTATGCTGCTGCATGAGCCACGGCCTGAAGAAGGAATGATACTATGGATGATCAATCAATCGCGCCCATTGCGGCGCTGAAGGACCGATCACTTCTTGTCGACAAGGCTTACGTGGCTGGCCGCTGGATAAGTGCAGAAAATGGAAGCACCATTACAGTTACAGACCCTTATGATGGATCGGTAATCGCAGAAGTCCCCGACCTTGGGGTGGAAGTGGTGCGTCAGGCCATTGATGCGGCGGCGGCGGCACAGATTGAATGGGCGCGTCGCTCCGCCAAGGAGCGTGCTGGCATACTTCGGCGCTGGTTTGAACTCATTGTCGAAAATGCAGATGATCTTGCGCAGATACTGACCGCTGAACAGGGCAAGCCCCTTGGTGAAGCAAAGGGCGAAATCCTCTCCAACGCGGCCTATCTGGAATGGTTTGCAGAAGAGGCAAAGCGCATTGACGGCGATATAATTCCTGCTCCGAACCAGCACCAGCGTGTCATGGTGCTCAAACAGCCCGTCGGCGTTTGCGCAGCAATCACGCCGTGGAATTTTCCCAACGGAATGATCACACGAAAGGCAGGGCCGGCTCTCGCGGCTGGCTGCTCCCTGATCCTGAAACCGGCAGCGCAGACCCCGCTTTCGGCATTTGCGTTGGCTGTTCTGGCCGAACGCGCTGGTGTCCCGGCTGGTGTTTTTTCCGTTATAACGGGCAAGGCACAACCGATTGGCCTGGAGTTCTGCCACAATCCGAAGATTGCAAAGATAACGTTCACAGGCTCCACCAATGTCGGCCGTTGGCTGATGAAGGAAGCTGCCGACGGTATCAAGCGCCTCTCACTTGAACTGGGCGGTAACGCTCCCTTCATTGTCTTCGATGACGCTGACATCGATGCAGCTGTCGAAGGCGCGATGATCTCGAAATTCCGCAATGCCGGACAGACCTGCGTCTGTGCAAACCGCATCTATGTGCAGGAAACGGTCGCGGAAGAATTCACGGCGAAGCTGCTCGAGAAAGTATCGGCTATTACGCTGGGTCGCGGCACCGAACAGGGTGTGAGCCAAGGGCCGCTCATTGATGAGAAGGCGGTAGCCAAGATGGAGGAACATGTCAGCGATGCACTCGCCAAAGGCGGCAAGGTTCTCGCCGGCGGCAGGCGTAGTGCGCTAGGCGGTACTTTCTTCGAGCCGACGGTCATGAGCGGCATCACGCAGGATATGAAGGTCGCAAAGGAAGAAACATTCGCTCCCCTTGCTCCCGTTATCACGTTCTGCAACGAGGAAGAGGTGATCGCCATGGCCAATGACAGTGAATTTGGTCTCGCTTCTTATTTCTATGCGCGCGATCTTGGTCGTGTCTGGCGGGTCGCAGAAGCATTGGAGGCGGGTATGGTCGGCGTCAATACCGGTATGCTTGCCAACGAGATGGCGCCTTTCGGCGGTGTCAAACAGTCGGGTCTGGGCCGTGAAGGTTCTTCCTACGGTATCGAAGGCTTTCTTGAACTGAAATATGTCGCTTTGGCTGGGATTTGAGGAACGAAATGGAAGATCCTTTTATCTTTCCACCTGACTTCCGGGTCATGGTGATCGGTGGTGCGGGTGATATAGGTTCGGCAATTGCCAAACTGTTTCTTACCCGTGGCGCAAGGGTTACGGCGACAGGTCATGACCGGTCCGTACTTGACTGTTCGCCTTTAGGCTCGGTTACGGGAGCCGATCTCGCCATTCTGGATGTGACTTCGGATGAGGAAGTTAATGAATTCGCTTCGCGTTTCGATAAGGTCGATGCGCTTGTCAATTGTGCGGGCATTCTCATGCGGGATGTGGAATTCCAGATTGAGACTTTCCAGCGTGTGCTTGATGTCAACCTGACCGGTACGTTCCGCACCTGCACGGCTTTTCGGCCTCATCTTGCAGCGTCTGGCGGTTCAATTGTCAACATTGCCTCCATGAATGCATTTGCTGCCCTGCCGCGCCTGCCTGCTTATTGTGCGAGTAAGGGCGGTGTGGTCATGCTGACCAAGGCTTTGGCTTTGGCATGGGCGGAGGAGGGCATTCGTGTGAATGCAGTGGCGCCCGGATATATCGAGACGGCAATCAACAGTGAAGGCCGCAAGGATACGACACATCGTGACCGGATTTCTGCCCGGACGGCACTGAAACGTTGGGGGCAACCTGATGAAGTCGCGGGTGCTGTCGTTTTTTTGACGATGCCAGCCTCGCGCTACGCCACCGGTACGGTTTATGCCGTCGACGGCGGATTTCTGGCAGGATGAAGATCCATGCATAAGCCAGATTCTTTGAAGAATTGTGTTATTCGGTCCGTCGAGGCCTATGTCTTTCGTGTTCCGCTCGAGAAACCGGTCTCGACATCATTTGGCACGATGCGGGATCGTCCAGCTGTGCTGGTGCGGGTTGAAGATGAGACCGGCCAGGTTGGCTGGGGGGAAATCTGGTGCAACTGGCCAGCTTGCGGAGCAGAGCATCGTGCCAGATTGCTCATCTGCGATATAGCGCCTCGCATTATTGACAGGCCACTGCCCGATCCTGCCAATCTCTGGAGGGAATTAAGCAAAAAAACCGAGATACTTGCCCTCCAGACGGGGGAGGCTGGGCCATATTCTCAGGTCATAGCCGGGTTTGATATGGCCTATTGGGATCTCATTGCGCGTCGGCGTGGTGTCTCACTGGCTAAAGCCTTGTCGCCGGACACACAAGATGAAGTGCGAGCTTATGCGAGCGGTATTCACATTTGCGATGCTGCGGCCATGGTCGCGCAGGCTCGCGATAACGGTTATCGTGATTTCAAGGTGAAAGTCGGCTTTGATTTCAATCGGGATCTGGCTTTGATCCGCTCACTTGCACAAAGCCTTCAACCCGGTGAAAGGCTATATGCGGATGCCAATCAAGGCTTTTCACCCAATGTAGCTCAGGATTTTCTGCTTGCGACGGCTGATCTTGATCTAGGTTGGCTGGAAGAGCCTGTCCGTGCCGATGCCAGTCGTGCCGTATGGCGTAAACTTGCCAAACTGACTGCCACCCCTTTGGCCGGTGGTGAAAATCTCGTCGGCTTATCGTCTTTCCGCTCTGCGATCCGTGTGGGCGTGCTTTCTGTCATTCAGCCCGATGCAGCAAAATGGGGTGGACCGACGGGATGTTATGAAGTCGCGCGTGCTGCACTCTTCGCAGGTCGTCGTTATTGTCCGCATTTTTTGGGTGCAGGTATCGGCCTGACAGCGTCCGCGCATATTCTGGCTGCTGCGGGTGGAGACGGGCTGCTGGAAATCGACGTTAATCCAAATCCCCTGCGCGGTGCTGTCGTGCCGACTTGGCCAGCGGTAAACAATGGTGTTGTCTCACTGCCGAAGGGGCGGGGGTTGGGTGTGGTGCCTGATCTTGAATGGCTGGAGCCGTTTCGTGTGCTAAATCTCCGGTATGGTCGCAAAATATGACTTCAATATCCGCATATGCGGTTTTTGCTCTACTGGCGTTTGTGGCAGCTTATGTTCAAACTTTGACAGGATTTGCTTTCGGTCTGTTGCTGATGGGTTCGGTGGCAGTATCGGGGCTTGTTCCTTTGCCGGAAGCTGCAATTGTGATCAGTCTGCTGACGCTTACCAATGCTGGCATGGTTTTGGCACGTGGATGGCGGGATATTGCTGCAAAGCCTTTTTTGCTGTCGCTTGTCGGCGCTATACCGATGATTGTTCTCGGCTATGCGTTGCTGACACTTTTAGCCTCAACTTCGCTATCGATATTACGCACCCTGCTTGGCATTGTCATCATTGTGTCGAGCTTGCAGTTGATCCGGCGGTCCTCTGCGCTTGAGTATCAATCGCATGGGATTGTATTTATCATCTTCGGCGCATTTGGCGGTCTCATGGGCGGCCTTTTCTCGACTGCTGGACCTCCATTGGTATTCCAGTTTTATCGGCAACCGTTACCGCACAGAGTTATCCGAGAAACGCTCGTGGCGATATTTTCGCTCAATTCGCTCTTTCGTCTTGGTCTCGTCGCAGCAAATGGTGATTGGCATAATCACGCGCTTTTATGGACACTCGCCGGATTGCCTGCTGTCTTGGTGTCGACCTATCTAGCCCGACGCTGGCCTCCAGCACTCTCGGCAAGAAACATGCGCCTTGTAGTTTTTTTGTTGCTTTTGTTTTCTGGAGGCGCCCTCGTTTTGCCAAATGTTGTGCTGCTCTAGCTGTCTGGTTGCGGAACATCATTGGGATGAGGTAGGATGGGCTGTTGCTGAAAATGCGTGGCGTTTCGAAACCATGATCAATGAGGCCCTGTGATGATGCAAATCCATCCTCAAGCGCGAACGACCCCTGCGGTGCGAGCAGAAATTGCCCGATCAACGGAGCCGACAGGCGTCATGGCCAGACGCTATGGCATCAGTGATGAGACAGTGCGCAAGTGGCGCAAACGGGGAGAGCATGCTGTCCAGGATCGCTCGAGCCGTCCAAAGCGTTTGCCATGGCGCGTAACGGAGGAGGAACAGGCCATCATCTGCGCAGTGCGACGCGCGGCGGGCTTTCCACTGGATGATCTAACCTTCGTTCTTCACCACTTCCTGTCGCATCTCAACCGCGATAACATCTATCGTGTCCTTAGGGCTGAAGGTCCGAACAGGCGTTGGTCATTCGGAGGTTTTCTGAGGTTCTCAAGCAGAAGGCGCCCGGCGATGCGATCATGGCGCGTCTTGGCGGTGAAGAATTCGCCTTCATGTTACCTTCAATCGCGAGCACCTCTGCGTGCCAATTGGCGGAAGAGTTAAGAACAGCGTTTAAACAAATTGCATTCGACACGGTAGCGGGGGAGGATGAAGGCCTCACCTCTTTGATAGAGCGTGCCGATCATGCCCTCTATAAGGCGAAGAGCAGCGGTCGAGATTGCGTTCATATTGCCGAGTAAGCCACACTAGCCCTTGTTTCAGGGTCAGACCGACTGTCCGCCATCAATGTTGGACGCCCTGAGATCGGACAGTTCGCGTTCGGCGTCGATGTCGAATTTGATCTTACTATGGCACCAGTCACCCGACATCTCTCCTCAGTCATGCATCTCGCATTCAATTGACTTGTGCGAGCGTCCCAATGACCGTAATTTCATCCGCAACCACGTAACCCGGACCGACCGTTTACGGGCCTCTTTCCGGTCGTCCGAGTTGGACGATCATGTTCTTGACTGGCAATCAGGTGGTTGTGCCGACAGCTCATTATGCCCACTTCAGCACATTTTTTGGCCGTACCGGACTTTCTGCTTCCGGCCCATTCAAGACCGTGTCACCCGTTCGAGATCATCAAAACGGCCGATCATGCGGATGGCGTTATACTCTTTTTAACTGTGAAAGGGCTCATAAAGAGCAGCGCCAGCTTTGAGGGCCGCTAGCTTGAGCCGCTTGTCTCGAGTCCAAAGGGATGTGCGCTGATCAAGTAGGACAGAAGCGAGCAAGTGAGCATCCGTGTAGCCAATACCCATGCTAAAAACGCTATGCCTCTCAATGAGAGTCATAACCTCGTCGTGGGTTGCTACGATAGTCTCACGCTGTGCGCGGAGAAAAGTTAACACAGCGGTCCTGTCGCGTAGGCTGCCCAAAGCAAGTTCGCCAATAACTGCCGGATGGCAAAGCAGAAGATCGTTACCAATAATTTTTACAAGATCGTTATCACCTCGGCGGAAATGATCAATCCAAATGGAAGTATCTGCTAGTATCACTTATTCACTGAGCTCCGACGGCGGGGGGCGGCTTCAGCGTCCGGCATGGTACCTCCAAGAGCGATAAGCCGTTTACCAGTCTCGACGCGCACGAGTGCTTCTAACGCTTGGCGGACCAAAGCGGCTGTCTCCTTTGTGCCCGTCAGGGATCTGGCTTTTTCCAAGAGATTATCATCAAGATTAATGGTTGAACGCATAAAACTACCTCCTGCAGTTGAGTTAATTTATCACCAAATGGTGCTAATTTCAACACTTGGGTTGTCACTCTGATTTACATGCGTGGCTATCGTAAGTTGTTATGAGGAGGCTCGGCATTCTCACACTTCTGACTGGCAATCTAATGGAAGAATTGGCAATCAGACGTGAACGCCTCAGACGCTTTCAACCCGCAAAACCGCTAGGATATTCTATCCAAGAACGGAGTTGATGGCCGCTGCGACTGCTGAATTGCTTATGGGCTTGCGCACGATGGTTACGTCGCGAAGCTTTTCGGGGATGAGCACCCTGTCGCTATAGCCTGTCGTAAAAAGAAAAGGGATTTTCAGCTTTAGAAGCAATTCGGCGATATTTTCCGAAGTACGGTCTCCCAGATTAAAATCGAGAATTGCAAGATTGGGTTTGGAACGTTCAATCATCTCGAATGCCTCAGGCGCACTCGAGGCAAGATGAATATGCTCGGCGCCCAATTTTCGTAAGGTGTTTTCCATATCAAGGGCAATCAGGCTCTGATCTTCGACAACCAGAATCTTCATTCCATTGATGTGGGTTTTCTCGACAATGTCTTTTGGAATATCTGCCGTGATCAACTCGTCGTTTAATTGCGTCACATATACAGATGGAACAGAAAACTGCGCCTGAAGCCCATCCCGGTGGTATTCGATTTTGACTTTTCCCCGGAGGTCGTATTCGAAAGAATTTCTTATCAGCTTGCTACCGAATCCCGTTCGTGACGGCCACGTAACGGATGGCCCATTGGCTTCGTTCCAGAATACTTCGCAATCACCGGATGCTACCAGTTTCCACCTGATTTTCAGGCGTCCATTCGGAACCGAAAGCGCGCCATATTTCGCAGCATTTGTCATCATTTCGTGGAAGACCATGGCGATAACGCCAAATGCTCTTTGATCGAGATGGACCGGTGGACCTTCCAGAGTTATGCGACCGGGTGTGTCAATATAAAGATTGACTTCGGTTTTGAGCAAACTTGCTAGCGAACCGCCGTTTTCGCCGTCCAAAGACTGGTCGTGAGCTGATGCGAGTGCGCGTAATCGCCCTTCAAGCGTTTGAGCGTAGTCAGCAACATTCGCAGCGTTGGCTCCCGTCTGAAGCGCAATCGACTTGACCAGAGAAAGAATGTTCTTAACGCGATGATTGAGTTCGGCGTTCAAAACCCGACGTCGCTGTTCAGTTTTCGCTCTTTCCTGTTCAGACAGTTCATTTTGCCGAAGGATGACGTCGCGTAAGTAAGTGCCAATCGACTGCGCTACTGAGAGATCTGTAGTGGTCCAGGGCGTTGAACGCCCACGAACTTCTTCCCGCCAGGTATAGAAGCTGCCTCTGGGCGTTAATCGGGTACCGAAAGGTGTTTCGACAGTAGTCTTCACCGGCTCTCCCGCCCATTCGATGGCGTGGGCCTCCTCATTGCGGAACAGTACAAGATAATCACTGAACGCCATGGAAAGTGGAATTGCGAGCATGCCTGCAACGCTTCCGGCGTAGTCGGCCAAGTGGGTTCTGATTTCCTGGCTTGCCCAAAGCTCGCGTGGAGATTCATCGCCTGCAACTTTGAGTAGTTGGCGCGTTTGATGTTCGTTGAGCGTATCGCCACGTTGAAGCCACTGCCCGTTCATCAACAATGCAGCCCCGTTGCCTGCAACCAATTCGGGAAACCGGCTGAGTTGTTCCCCCAGACTGTCGCGAATTTCATCACCGATACTCAGTTGCGACACAATAGTGTCGAGCTTGGTTCGTGCGTCTGCTGTGATCTGCAGTGTTTTTCGTCTGTCACAATCGGCTATATGTAGCGAAAAATACTGCCCGAACAGTTCAGCTCCTATGCGCAGAGGAAGAGGGGTGACTTTCTGACTGTCGTGATGACAGGAAATCAGGCCCCATAGTTCACCATCAACAACAATCGAAATCGACAATGACGCGGAGACACCCATATTCTGCAGGTATTGGCAGTGGATCGGGGAAACACTGCGCAACTGCGCAAAGGACATGTCGACAGCAGGTTCGTCTGCTGCAAGTGAGGGACAAAGTGCAACGGGCTGATAGGATGTGTCGGAAATCATCCTGATTGTATTGACAAGATAGAGACGTCGAGCCTGGAGGGGTATATCCGATGCAGGAAAATGCTGTCCCATGAAGCTGCCAAGCGCGGGTGATTTTGCCTCCGCAATGACGCGACCTGCTCCGTTATGGAGAAATTGATAGATCATCACACGGTCGTAACCCAGCATGGCCTTGACGAGGCGCGCGCCCGTTGCAGCGACCCTCTCTACTGTTTCCTCGCGACCAATGCGATGGATGACGCTACGCGTGAGATCAAGTGCCTGCCGGGCACTTTGCCCTCGATCCGCGCAGGGCTCTATTTCGACAAAAGTCTTTCCCAGATGCGTGTGGATCACAGCGTCAAAAAGCGTGGATTTGCCTGGAAAGCGAAGCCCAAGTACCACTGAGGATAAGCCCGGCTCTCTCGCTTTGGCCGCGGCGTTACGGAAATCATGCGCATTTTTCTCGCCAACAATCAAAGAAATGTCGGTGCCAGGGATCAAATCCCCTCGATAGCCCGTTATGCATGGAATATTAGCAGAAGCAAAAAGGAAATTTTGGCCAGACTGATCCATAACGAGCATTGCGCCGTGCGGTTGGATCGAACCAGGAATGTGGATTGGTTCGAGATCACAATTGGTGAGATTAACAGGTTCGGACATATCCATTGCGGCAGAACTTTCCGGACTTAACCGTTCGTGAGCGCACCTTTTGCAGGATTGCTAAACTATCTGAGAGCTGAAAACGGCTAGACGTTGTGACCGCTGACAAACGAAAATATCCGTTGAGATGGTATTATCAACGATGGAGCATGAAAACAAACCCGTCTTTTCAATGGGTTAGGTTAATTGCGTCTAAAAGTAACATAGACCGAAAGGATCGTCCGTCCACTATTGGACACAACGGCCGCGAAAAGAGGAACTCGACTGTATGAATTTAACATCGACCCACGAGATGTCGGGCAATTTGCTTCTGATGATGCTCAATGAGGAAGACCGACAAAAGCTGCTGCCCCATACGGTCTTCTACGAACTTGAGGCGGAGGCTGTTTTGCAGAAGGCCGGAGACGATGTTGTTCACACTTGGTTTCCGTGCGGATCCGCGTTGGCGAGTTTTCAGCGCTGGGTCGACGAAGACAACAGCGCTGTCGAGATTGCGTTGATCGGGAGGGAAGGGGCTGTAGGAGGTATTGTGTCGAACGGCAGTTTACCCGCCTATGCCACTGCCATCGTTCGTAACTCGGGAAGTTTTATCAGGATCAAAACGGCTGCACTCGAACAGTTGAAGCTGGATTCCATCTCGCTTCGGCACTGGTTTGCGCGCTATTCCGATTGCCTGATGGCACAGGTATTTCAAACAGCTGCGTGTAACGCGACCCATACGATAACACAGCGAACCGCCAAATGGCTGCTGTCAGCGGCAGAACGAACTGGCACAGATCAGTTTGAAATGACGCACGATCAGTTGTCGGAAATGCTTGGAGTTGGCAGGACATTTGTAACGCGCATTGTCGGTCAATTGCGCAATGAGGGCATCATTGTCACCAGGCGCGGGTTATTTATCATTAAGGACAAGAGCGCTTTGAAGCGCAAATCGTGCAAGTGCACACAGGAAATCGAAGAGCATTACGATGCAGTAATGCATGGAATTTATTCATAAAGATAATATTTAGTCTTGGCCCGTGTAACGAATTATGGAAAATTTTGCTAATGAATCAACGCACCGTCCTGCAACGTCGTTGGGATTTGAAGGCGGCTACCGCTTCCTACCACGAACGGATTGACAGGCTTGATTCGTTTTATGGCATGTTCATTTCGTTGGACGCCTACAGGAAATATCTGGAAGCCACCTGGCGTAGCAGAGTGGCGTTGGAAACATTGCTGGATGTCAGTGACCTGAGACGAGTATTCTCAGATTGGGACAATCATAAAATTCAATCTGAACTTCAAATGGATTATGCGGATCTGTCGGACGGGGAAGAACCGAAGAAGTCGGAATTGCAGTTCGACGCAGGGGCGCCTGTTGATCTGCCTTCAGCGATTGGTACGCTATACGTGCTTGAAGGTTCCGCTTTGGGGGCAACAGTGCTCATCCACAAGGCGCGATTGCTTGGTCTCGGCGCCGGGTACGGTGCGCGACACCTGGCAAAGCAGGTCGGAAACCTGGCCGGTTGGAAGAAGACTGTTGCTTTGCTTCAAACCATGTCGCTCGACAAAAAAGATGAAGAACGGTGCTTCGAAGCCGCGATTGACAGCTTTCGCACGTTTGAGATCAATTACGAGAAAGCGTTTGGTGAGCCATAAGATCGCGAGCAAAATAGGAGCTTGCTGAGCTGCTATGAATTCACTGAGCTGATGCGTGATTTATTGCTAAAAGGTCAGAGTTCGAGAGTGCTGCTTGCGATGACGCCCTACATTTGAAATCTGGTGTGATCCAGATTAAATCTGTTTGCGTATAATCCTGATGAACACAAAAGTTTCGTTCCTCTCGCAACAGTGGCACATGGAAGCTCAGCATAATTTACAGGTTCTGGCTTCGCTACATCTGAGCGGATGGGGTTTAATACGGATGAATGGACAGACCGCACCTGAAGATCAGCCCTCAATGGAGGAATTGATGCTGGCGGTCAGTTCCCGACGCGACGTGGACGCTTTCGAGGTGATTTTCAAGCATTTCGCACCCCGGGTGAAGACTTATATGGCCAAACTGTCTGCTGATACGCAAACAGCGGAAGAATTAATGCAAGAGACCATGATTGCAGTCTGGAACAAGGCAGATCAGTTCGATGTTGCCAAAGGAGCCTTGTCGACCTGGATTTTCACCATCGCACGAAACCAGCGCATCGATGCAGTGCGACGCGCCCGGCGCCCGGAGTTCGACCCAACCGATCCGGCCTTTGTGCCCGATGCGGAACAGCCCGCTGACTTGAGGATTGCCGAACGGCAATCCGCCAGCCAGTTGCGCGCGGCAATGGCTGACTTGCCGAAGGAGCAATCCACCTTGCTTGAACTCGCTTATTTCGAGGAAAGCACGCATAGCGCCATCGCAAAGAAGCTGAACCTCCCGCTTGGCACGGTTAAATCCCGCCTGCGGCTGGCATTCAACAAATTGCGCGCTGCGCTCGATAATTCGGGAGCGCACTGATGGATATCAAGCATCATCTGAGCGACGAACTCCTTTCAAGCTATGCTGCAGGCACGTTGGCCGAGGGTTGGAGTATCGCGGTCGCCACTCATATTGCGCTCTGCCCGGCCTGCCGTTCAAGGCTCAAGCAGTTTGAACAGATTGGCGGGCAGCTTCTTGACGCGGTTGAGCCACAGAAACTCGAAGCATCCACATGGGATAGTTTCAAGGACAGGTTGCAGAAGACACAGCAATCAATGGAACATTCGGCACCGCGCTTCGAGATAAAGCAGCCTGCCGTGATACCGGAACCGCTGCGATCCTATGTCGGTGGCGATTTGCCGGACCTGAAATGGAAATCGCTTGGCCGGGGTGCCTATCAGGTGCCAATCGAGACAGGCGACAGCGAAACGCAGGTTCGCCTTTTGCGAATTCCAGCGGGGAAGCCGGTGCCAGAACATGGGCATGGCGGTCGCGAACTGACATTGGTGTTGAGCGGTAGTTTCTATGATGGAACCGGGCTTTTTGCGCGCGGTGATATTGAGGAA
>Ga0224747_10202_pt1 | contig 12131 bp, 10 predicted proteins | sample LIM_F_Water_Pos_FD_182999 | JGI IMG/M metagenome (GOLD analysis project Ga0224747, IMG submission 182999) | Enriched cells from gastrointestinal tract of the lab mouse from Pacific Northwest National Laboratory (PNNL), Richland, Washington... | ecosystem: Host-associated > Mammals > Digestive... | reverse complement strand
TTTCGTGCCGGCCCACACCGGTCTTCTGCCCCAGGCCGCCCCCGAGCGGCCGGAACGGCCGCCGTCCGGCTGCCTCCGGGAGGGCCCCGCGGCGGACGGGGAGCGGGAGGCGGCGCCCGCCGCCCCCCGGTTCGACCTGTCCACCGGGGCGGTGGATACGGCCCTGTTCCCCTTCCGCACCTGGGGGCGGATTCAGAAGGAGCTGCTGTACGCCGAGAGCGGCCTCCTGCGCCACGGGGACCGGCAGGGGGACGGGGAACTGCGCCGGGAACTGGCGGGCTATCTGCGGGCCTACCGTGGGGTAGTGTGCGATCCGGGGCAGATCGTGGTGGGGGCCGGGGTGGAGTACCTGCTGGGCCTGCTGGCCCAGCTGCTGCGGGGGAGCACGGCTGCGGTGGAGAACCCGGGCTATGACCGCCCCCGGACCATCCTGAAAAACAACGGCATCCCCTGCCGGTGCGTGGACATCGACGGGGAGGGCCTGGACCCGCAGGGTCTGGAGGAGAGCGGGGCGGAGCTGTGCTACGTCACCCCCAGCCACCACTTTCCGACCGGGGTGACCATGCGCCTGGGGCGGCGGGCCCAGCTGCTGCACTGGGCGGCGGCGAAGCCTGGGCGCTACATCCTAGAGGACGACTACGACGCGGAATTCCGCTTCGACATGCGGCCCATCCCCAGCCTCCAGGGCATGGCGGGCCCCCAGGGGCCGGTGGTGTACCTGTGCACCTTCTCCAAGAGCCTGGCCCCCAGCATCCGCATCGCCTGCATGGTGCTGCCCCTGGGGCTGCTGGAGCGGTACCGGGGGGCCTTCGGCAGCTATGCCAACACCGTCAGCCGGTTTGAGCAGCAGACCCTGCGGCGGTTTCTGGAGGAGGGGTACTTCACCCGGCATCTGGCCCGGCTGCGCAGCGCCTACAAGACCCGCATGGAGCGCCTGGCGGCAGCGCTGGAGGCGGCCTTTGGCCGGGAGCGGGCGGACATCCGGGGCCGGCACACGGGGCTGCACCTGCTGCTGTCGCTGGCGGGGGGGCCGGGAGAGACGGAGATGGTCCGGGCCGCCGGGGCCGCCGGGGTGCGGCTGCGGGGGCTGAGCGAGTACTACATGGAGCGGCGGGAGATGTGCCCGGAAAACAGCGTCATCCTGGGCTACGCCTCCCTGGCGGACGGGGAGATCTGGCCGCTGGCGGAGGCGCTGCGGGAGGCGTGGGGGTGACGGCAAAAGAGGGCGGCTGTCCGGCAATAATGAGGTTCTGTAACGATGGTTTCAAAAAATATAGTAGAGACAGTCGATACGGTGTATTGCAGATAATCTGAACAAACGGAGGAATCTGCAATGAAATCATTATTTGAGGAAATGGGTGGTACCTATCATCAGGAGGGGCATTCTTCGTAAAGAAGTTCAAATCGAAAATTCCAGAACGATAACCCTTTTCAGACGGCGTAGCCACAGCTACGCCGTCTTTTGACGCTGGTCTGCAAGGTGCTCCTGGAACAGCGTCTCCATTGCCTCCGGCTCCGGCGCTGTCCACAAGCCGATGGTGTTGTAATGAATATCCACTCGCTGATACCGCTTGCCGTCTGCCTTGTCAGGCTTGGATACCACAATTCTTTCAATAAATTCATGGACGATTTCAGGCGTCAATTCCGTCAGTCGGGTCACTTTCCTTACCACCTACAAGCAGACCCGGCCCGTGGCGGTGGAGTACCGCAGGGCGGCGGACAAAGCCCGGTTCCGGCAGGAGCATGAAAGCGCCCTGATACTGTATGAGGCGGCGGGCCGTGCCTTGCGGGAGGGCGGCGTGACGAAGCTGCCCGATCTGGCCGCGCTGAAAGCGGAGTATGCCCGGCTGTCGGAGGAAAAGGAACGGCTGTATGCAAAATATGGCGAAGTGAAAAAGGAGCTGAAAGAGTACGGCATCATCAAGCAGAATGTGGACGGCATTTTGCGGGTGACGCCCCGGCAACAGGAAAGGAAGCAAGAGCTGTGAGCATACCGAAGATGAACTATCCGCAGTACCGCAAGGCCCGGAGGCTGACGCGGGAGTGCTGCAACAACGTGGGCGGCAACTGCCTCCTGCTGGACGATGGGGAAGAATGTATCTGCGTTCAGAGCATTTCCTATTCCCTGCTGTGCCGCTGGTTCCGGGCGGCTGTCCTCCCGCTGGATGAAAGTCTGTGCGCCGATATTACAAAGGGCCACAACCACCTGAAGCTGTGCTGTGAGTGTGGGGTCAGCTTTACGCGGAAGTCCAACCGGGCGAAATACTGTCCCTCCTGCGCCAAGAAAATGCGCCGCTGTAAGGAGGCGGAACGGCAGAGGAAAAGAAACCGCCAGCCTACACAAAAATTATTGACAAGAGACTGATATGTGCTACAATATAAAAAAGGAGGTGAATTGTAGTGGAGATTTTAATTAGCGGTTGTTCAGTGGGTATTACTGGTAATTATTCGTCAATAGACCCCTGTGGCTATGATACATTGCCCGGATGTGGGTCGTATTGCAACTGTGACTGTAATGGTGACCATTAAGGTTACCAAGGGCTATCACATCAGTGGTAGCCCTTTTTTAAAAATTCTTATTGTTTTGTCTGTAATTTAGAAAGGTAGCAGATGTAAAAACATGAAATATAAATTGTCAATATATAATAATATTTTTTCTTTTGAAAGCAAAAAATACTTATACAATTCACATTCTGGTGCCTTTTTCTCTATGGATAGTGATCTCGACTATTATCTTACTCACATCGGAAATACGGAAAATGTCGAAACGAATAGCGCATTCACTTTTTTGCGAGAAAAGGGAATTATTGTTCCACAATGTCTTGATGAATTTGGTCAATTCCGAATGAGGGGACTGTATAATCAATTTGATACACATCCTCGACAAATTTCTTTTGTTATATTGACGACAACAGCGTGCAATTACCGTTGCTTTTATTGTTATCAGGATGGTGTTCAGGGCCAACATATGACTACAGAAACGCAGAATGCCGTTATTAAATTTGTCTGTCAATCTATTGATAACACGGGTTGCGCCTCAATTCGTATAACATGGTTTGGCGGTGAACCGCTACTTAATCAAGCCTGTATTGAGCATATTTCAGAGCAGATAATTCCGTATTGTCATGAAAGAAGCATTGAATATTCTGCAAGCATCATTTCTAACGGTTCCCTAATTGATAAAAGTTTTATAGATAAATTTCAAGCATATCATATTCAAAACATTCAAATTACAGTTGATGGAACAGCACCTACATATTGTGTATACAAAGGAAGCTCTCATAAAGACTATTGTGCAGTTGCAAAAAATTTACTTTCATTGTCCCAAGTAACTTGTCTTGACATTAGGCTCAACACCGATGGAGAAAACTACCCTCAGATTAAGTCATTTGTTAAAGAGATAATCGCCGCAGGAATTTGTATTCCAAATACGAATTTCTATTTGGCAAAGATTTATGATAGTTCATGGAAAAATAATAAAGTATTTTCAGATTTACAGATTGATTTTTTGTCATTTCTCTTTCAAAACGAGCTATATAAAAATATATTTGCATATTTGCCAAAATCAAAATACATTTCTTGTGGATTGATGCAACAGTGTAGTGCGGTGATTGATGTTGATGGGGCACTACTTCGTTGCGAACATTATGTAGGAAACTGTGATGAAGTCATAGGAACTGTTTTTGAGGGCAGGTTTTTTAATGATGGCGATTATAAGTTCATTGATGACCCAATTCCAAAAAGGTGCAAGGTATGTTCCATGTATCCTATTTGTAGACGAGGATGTGCACAGCTACGAATTGATAAGAAAACCAGCGACAACTGCTTGGCATTTAAAAATTTCGTTGAAAAAACTCTCTTGTACATTTCAAAATCTTTAAGGCAATCGGGAAAATAGAACAACGAGGGTCTACGCATTTAGAGGGGTAAAAGCCCGCTGTTTTCAAGGCTTCCAAAGGCCAGTCAGCGGGATGGTTGAATGATTTATCAAATACCCGCTGAAACGGCGTTCTAAATGCGTAGAAAACAGGCAAAAAAATAAGGCAGGACGCGGAGCCATTCTACCGGCTCCACATCCTGCTTTTCTGATACCCCCAGCGTCTACCGTTTACGCAAGCGCCCCACCTCCGGCGGGCCGCTCGCGGCACCTGCGGAAAAGGTGCAGACGCGGAGCGGATGCACCTTTTCCGCAGGTCGTATTATCCATTCTGCCACCTGTCAGCGCCTAACCTACCGCGCCGGTTCCCTGTTACTCGTCCGTAAAGAGAAAGCGCACGTCCTCAAAGTCGGCGTCCGTCATGGCCTCCAACTTCCTGATCGTCTGCCGGGCCAACGCCTGCATATCCCCGTCCATATCGGGGAGGGCGGCGGTCATGCGGCCCATCGTCCTGCGCCGGTCAGCCTTGTAGTAGACACAGACCAGGTTTTCTTCCTCAACTGTGAAATGTACCATCATCCTACCTCCAATTCGTGATTTTTCGTTTTGGTCGGGGCCTTTTGAGGAGCGGCGGCGCTCTTGGCCTCGGCAAGCTGTTTGCGGATAGAGGGCTTGCGGCCAATCTTGATCTTGAACGTGGCCGCACGGTTTTTCTGCCTGCCTTGGCGGGCGGCGGTCAGCAAGCCCCGCAAGGCGTCCTCGCTCTCCGGCTCATAGTGTCTGCTTACCACCTTGCCATGCTCCGAAACCATCCCATAGATGGCTTTCGGGGTACGGTAATTGCCGATAGCCAGGGAAGCGCCGTTGTCAAAGCGGATGGAAATATCGCTTGTCCCCCGCCACTTGCCCCGGCAGGGGGAGGTTTCGATCTTGCCCGTGGTACAGCCGAATGTCCGGGCGATCACATCTATCCTGTCCTGCAAGGGCAGCTTTTCATAGCCCTTGGCGATCTCGACGGCCTTTTTCTCTAACTCCGTTAGGGGCGGGGCAGTAGGCTCCGCCTGCTTTGGCGTTTCGTTGGCCTGCGCCGCTTCCGGCTGGGGGGCTGGCTCGTAGCCGTTGGCGGCGTATTCCTCCACGGTCATACCGGCTGCGGCGGCTTCCTGTGCGATCTCGGCCTCCACCTGCTTTTTGTACTCCTGCAAGTCTATGTCGAAGTCGGCCAGGCGGGGCGGCTCCGGCAACTGATACTGGCCCTGATTGAGAAGCGGGCGGCACTGGCGCACATAGTCCAGAACGGCGTTGAAGTAGGCGATCTGCTCCGGCATCAGGTTTTCCCCGGACTGTAAGGGCCGCTGGGCCTCCCGTTCCATAGCGGAGAGGTTACAGTGCAGTTTCAGATAGGGAATGAACTCACCCAAGATCATGTCCCGTTCAGCCTTGTCCGCCTCCCATGCCTCCGGCCCCTCATGGTGAAGCACATGGTTTTTCCAGCTTTCGTCCTGTGCGTAATACTCATGGTAGCCTTGGATATGCTCGATCAGGGAACCGTCCCCGTCGCCAAAGTCCTGCCGCCCCTCGTAGTTGTCCGCCTTGCCGTTCATGGTGAAGTCGATGCGGAACTTGGTCTTGTCGTAGCCCGGCTCGTCCTTCATGGCGTCGTCCAGGGCCTTGAACACAGCATCCGCTTGGGAAAGGGGCATCTGCTCCCCATCCCGCAGGTCGGCGCTCTCACTCCAAATGACCGTCACAAGCGGCTCGGCGTCCGGGTCAAGGAGAATTGGGGGCGCTTCCGCAATCTCACGCTCCACCCGCATTTTCACCGCAATATCCACGCCGCCATGCTGTAATTCGTAGCCATCTTCGCACAACTCATTGATAAGGTCGGCAACCTTGTGATAGTCCCGGATAACATTGGCGTAGTCCACGATCAGGCGGCGTTCCCCGTTGCCCAACCGCTGGCCGTCACGCTCGGCAAAGTCGATCAGGGCGTTGGCCTGCTGCTCCGGGGTGGCTCCCGGCATGAAAGGCTTGTCGTTGATAAGGCCGTCCAGCCCGTTCCAGATGGCCGGGGTCTCCACCTGTTGGGCCTCCCGCTCCTGCTGAAGCTGGGCCAGGTGGCCGTCGATCTTGGTAATCAGGTCATTGGCCGTGGCCCGGATGGTTTCAAGGGAGGCTTTCAGCTCGGACAGCTCCTTGCCGGAACTCCACCCGGCCACATAGCCGAAAGAGTAGTCGGATGTGTCCAGCCCGTAGTGCTGGCAGACGGTGTAGGCCACGCTCTCAGCCTGCACCTCGCGGGTACGGCGGTCGGGGCGGTCGGCCAATTCCTCCGGCGTGGCGTCCTTGTCGATGGCGTGGAGGGTGGCGTGGGCGATCTCATGGATAGCCGTTTTCAGGTTTTGCAGCTCACTCATGCCCTCGTCAATGGCGATACGCTTTTCCTCCAGGTGGTAGTAGCCGTGCGCCCCGCTCTCAATGTTCTCAAAGGCGATGGGGACGGGAGAAGTCCGCTCCAAGGCGGTGAAGAAGTCCTGATACCGCTCCACGCTGCCGGTCAGCTCGTCCACAGCGATGTCGGGTATCTCCCGACCCTCGGTCTGGGACACGTCGAACACGGATACCACCTTGAACGCCGGTACAGTGATCTCCTTTTCCTCGGTCAGCGGCTTCCCGTCCGGGCCGGGGATGGCCTTGCCGCTGGCATCCAGCTTTTCCACCTGCCGCCGCACCTTGTAGGGGGCCGGGGCAAGGATTTTAATAGCCTTTTCGCCCCGCTTCACTTGGCGTTCAAAGTCGTCCTTCCACTTGTTGTAGCCCGCCACCAAGGAGGCGTCCGGCTTCTGCATGGCGATCAGGAGGGTGTTGTTGAAGCTGTAATTGTGGAACTTGGACATGGCGGTGAGATAATTTTTATACCGCTCACTCTCAAAAAGGGCCTGAATACCGGCTTCCAGCTTGTCGGTGATCTCCTTCATGCGCTCGGCGTTGTTCCTGCTGGTCAGCACAATGGGGATAACCGGCTGGGAGGCCGGGGCGGTCTGCTCCGGCTCCCGCTGGGGGCGGCTGGCCTCGTCCCGTTCCACCTGCGGGGGCGGGAAGGACAGCACCCGGTATTCGTCCGGCACGGGCTGGCCCTCATAGACACGCTGCCACTGGTCGCCGCTTTTGACGATATAGCCGTACTCGGTAAAGGCCCCCTGTTCCAGTCCGGCGATGTGCTTTCCCAGCGCCGCCGTGTCAATGGCGGGCTTCCAGGCTTCGGGCATATCCACCATGCCGGAGCGGTTCAGATAGTAGTCCCCCAACTGCGCCACAGTGCGGACATCGGGGAGATTGACGTAATAATCCAGGTTGTCGGCGTAGTCGATGATGCGGCTAATCGTCCGCATTTCGGTGTTTTTCTGCTGCAAGGCGGCGTTCAGTGTGCCGATCTCGTAGGCGTCCAGCTTTTCCAGCCGGGCGGCAAGGAAATTCAGCTCGTTCACGCCGGAGGCCAGCGCCATGTCATGCACCAGGACACCAGGTAGCCGTTGCCCTGCAAGTAGCCCTCCCGCCGGTCAGTCGCGCCGATCACGGCGGCGATGCTCCGGGCCACGCTGGGTTTTTCCGCGATTACTAATTTCATTTTACCTCCTTTTGTGGTATAGTAGTTTTATGAGGTGATTACTTTGGTTTTAATGAATATGTATGGTAAGATACCATCCAAAATTATTTCTCAAAAATTAGGCATAGGCATTTGTAATCCTGAAGCTGACTGGGTGAAAGATCTACAAGATGATTTTGAAGAAGAAATTCTGGTTCATAGGCACAAGATTGCTGCATTCGAAAAATCTGGATATGATATTTCTTGGGCTACTAATCGCTACAATTTAGACAATATGGTACTTCAATTAGGCTGGCAAGAAGAAGGGAAAACTCCTATGCAAATAATTGCTGAACACCTAATCGAAATCCAAGTCTTGGATTTCGATAATTCATTGTTGCAAATAAAAAACAATCAGTTGGATAGCTCAACATGTGAGCCACAATATCCAAGAAAGTTTTTGAGTTTTTGTTGCAAGGTACAATCATCGGAAGATGCTCAAAAGATTATTCCTAATCAGATACCCTTTTCAACTTATAACTCGGACGATTTGCAGCAAACGCCTTTAATCCTCAATTATTTAGAGGCAATGTTACATCCGCATCCTGATTATCCGATTACTGTCGATGACTATACAGCAGGAGCTATAAAGTCGCTCGAATATATGGGAAATCTTATTGACAATTTCTTGGATGGAGAAAAAGATTTTTGGTTGTTTGATTACATAATTAACGCCACCTTTAATGATCAATCGCATGATGCATATCATATATTCAAAGTAATGTCCCTTATTGAGATGCTTATTATTAACCCTAAAGGAAATGGTAAGACCGTTGGAGAACTTGAACATAAACTTCCGCAGTTTCTTCCAAATACAATTTCTACGGAAAGTCAGGTGTTGTTTTCAGAGATTGTGCGAAAATTGAGAAACAAAATTGGACACGGCGATTTTGGAGCAGTACAAAAGTTGTTAGAGCAGTACCGCAATTCATTTATGCAAAACTTTTGGTATGATGAATTTGAATACAGCATAGAAAGTTGGACATATGGGAATATATGCCTTAATCTTGATTTTGCACTAAATAATATTCTTTGGTTGATGCTATTCGATAGGACCAAATTAGCAACAATTCAAATGAATTAGGCATATACTCTCACCGCCTATTAAGCAGTGAGAGTATAAGTTTTAGCCGATTGTTCAAATTTCTTATTTTCAGTTAAATTCTTTCATTCGTCCTCCATTTCTTCATCCTCCGGCTCGTCCTCGTCGTCAAAGTCGTATTCCGACAGGTCGGAACTGCCGGACACATCGGCCTTGGGCTTGCGGAGCTTGAAGTAGTACAGCGCCCCGCCGCCGCCAGCCAGGGCCACGATCAGCAGCACCAGCAGACCGCCCATGCCGCCCTTGTTCTCCTTGGCCGGGGGTTCAGGTTCTTCCGGCTCCTGCGCTTTCCCGGCGCAGGCGGTCAGGTTGTTGGCGCAGACAGGGCAGGCGGTATTGACGGCCCCGGCCTCGCATTTCACTGTGCAGGAGCAGACGGCGGGCGGTTCTTCCTCCACCTCTATCAGCGCCAGCAGGTCGGCCTCGTCCACCTGATTGAGAAAATGCACCGTATTCTCGCCGTCCCCGGCCCGGTCGATGATGATGTAAAAATAGTTGCCGGTCTTGGAAACGACGGTGATAAACTGCTTATCCTCGGACACCTCGCCGTCGATGTCGTCCACCAGGGACATATTGCCCTCCGGGGTCAGGGGCTTGGGGTCAGGCTCGGACACCACTTCCCCGGTCGGCTCGGTGGGTATGACCTCCCCTTCCTCGTCGCCGCCCCCGGCAAAGGCCGTCGTGGTGAACATGGCAGCGGACAAGCCCACAGCCAGAATGACAGAGAGAAAACGAATAAATTTATTCCTCATGGCCGGTGTCCTCCTTTTCGTGATAGGGCGTCAGGGTGGGGGCGGTCTGCAAGGCCCCGCCCCTCAGGAACGCCGCAAATTCCTCCCTCGTCGTGTTCATACCTCGGACAAGCTGGATGATCTGCAAATTCTCCTGCTCGGTTTTCTGCCCCTCCAGCTCCCGAAGCTGCTTGTTGTACTCCGCGATCTTGGACTTCACTTTCTGGATGTCCTTTTCGATGCGGTCAAGTTTGTTCGCCATAGTCAAAACTCCTTTCCAATTTTTAGTCCCAATTCATCAGGCCATAGCCCCGGATAACGCTGCTGTTCAGGGGATAACTCTTGATCTTGCAGGCGTTTCCGCTGTTGCCCTCCACGGTGTAGACATTCGTGCCGTCCGTGCCGATCACGATGCCCACATGGTCGGCGTTGCCGCTGTTGTCCCAATCAAAGAAAATTGCGTCGCCGGGGGCGATGTCGCTGTACCCCCGGTTGGCCCACTGGCCCCGTGACTGGAACCAGGCCATGCCGCCGGATGTGCAACTGGAAAATCTCGGCTCCGAAAGCCCCGCCTGATTATAGCACCAGGACACGAAGCAGGCGCACCAGGCTACCCGGCTGTCAAAGCCGTACCAGCTCCAATAGGGCTGGCCGTTCACATTCCCCACCTGCGATTTTGCGATGTCCACCACGGCGGTATTGCCGGGCCGTGTGCCGTTGACGAAGTGAACGCCGCTGATGTCCTCGGACGGGCTGATGTCGGGGGAACCGCCGCCAAACACAAGGGGATTGTTGCCGCTGGTTTGCAGATAGATGTTGAACATTTCCAACTGCTCCGGGGTCAGTAGCTCCAGGGCGATGGACGCGATAGAGCGGGCGGTCAGCTTCACGTTTAGGATGTAATAGTTATAGGGGACTTGGACGGTGTAGCTGTTGCCCTCGCTGTCCGTCCGGGTTTCCCTGCGGTAGCGGACTTCAACCGTCGTGGTGGTGGTAAGGGTGTACTGCTTGCTGAATACCCGCTGTAACTCCGCCTGAACCTCCGCCAGTGTGTAGCGTGGGAGGATGGAAGTCAGGAAAGAGGCCAATTCGTGGGGATTGTGCATGATCTCGTCCAGATCGTAGCGGTATTCATCGTAGCCGGGGTAGGTGCTGGGAATGTTGTCGATCTGCCGCTGCAAGTCGTTCTCCAAGCCCACATAGGCGTTTTCCACGGCGATCAGGTCTGCGTCGTCGGAGAGGTAGGAGGTAGCGGTGAAGCCGGAACCGAAGCCGCCGATGATGGAGGAACAGGACTGTAAACCGCCCATCAGGAACGACACCATGATAAGCAGGGCCAGGGCCACAAGACAGCCTTTCCAGTGCCGGACGGCAAAGGAGGCCAGCCGTTCACTTTCCTTGGCCGCTTCCTTGGCGGCTTTACTGCCGGACTTGGCCGCTTTCGCTGTCCTCTGCGCGGCCCCGGCTCCATGCGCCGCTGTCTGGCCCGCCGCCCTCGCCGCCTTGACATACTGCTGCTTGATCTGCCGCTTCTGCCAGAACCGGGAAATGGGGTTGCTGGCCGCTTGTGCAAGCTGGGGGTTGTCATGGAGGGCCTTTTGATAGAAATATTCAATGTTGGCCTTTTCCGCCAGGCGTTCGGCTTTGGACAGCTCCCGATAGGGTTTCATGCGGTGACGGCGGATCGCGCCCCGGACGGCCCGGCCCGCCTGCCGCTCGGCCAATTCCTCCCCCTTGTGTCCACCCTCCACGCCCACATTCTCATGCTCCACCTCATGGATTTTGCCGTGGGCGAAAAGCAAAACTTCCTGAACGGGGCGGCTGGCCGGGTTGGGCTTCATGGCGGGAGGCGGCTTGTCCCTCGTTTCCCGGCGCACATGGGTTTTCGCCCTGCCGCTGGCCTCGTCAAAAACCTTTTCCTTGATTTTCACGGTTTCTTTCGGGATAGTGGCCCTCGCCGCGTCCAGACGGTCAGCCCGCTGGTCGGACTTGCGGATGTACTTCTTCAGCTCCGGCGTGGAGCGTTCTTCCTCGGAGAATTGCAGGCGGGCGGACGGGCGGGGGCCAGCATCAGCCGTACCCTCCACCTGCCCAGCCTGTTTCGCCGCCTTTTTCACACTGCGGCGCTCCCGCACCCGGTCAGCCCGTTCCAGCACCTTTTCGGCCCTGCCGGTGGCCCCAGCGGGGGTGAAGTCCTGTTCCGCCTCCCGGTCGGAGATATTGATTTCCTCGCCGGTGGTCTGATTTTCCAGCACCACGCCGTCGCGGGTCATGCGCTGTGTCACCTTGTCACGGGGTTTCAGGTGCTTCCTGCTCAAAAGCTGTCACCTCCTTTCCGGCTGTGTAAGGGACGCCAATATAATCCAGCACCTTGCCACAGCCTAATTTGTGGATGCAGTAGTCGTATTGCTTGGGGTGGGTCAGGGCCATGCGCTGGAAGCGGTTGGGGCTTTTCTCCAAATGTGCCCCAAACATACAGAACATACAGCCAGTGCGCTGCGCCCCGGTAGTAGCAAACCTGCCGCCGCTCTCCACGATGTCACCATAGATGGAGGCGTAAGGGATGCCGGTCAGCCTCAAATATTCCAACACGTCCTGTTCCGTCCAGAATGACATAGGCTGGGAAGTCGGCTCCCGCTTGTGAAAAGCATTACAGCCATTTTTCAGATAAGCGTTTTGACGCCGGACACTCTCACAGGCCATTGTCCCAACGATCTGCATAACTCCGCTTTCCTTGGTAAAACGATGGATAGGCGCTTTTTTCATTACGTTGCA
>Ga0224747_10201_pt1 | contig 12132 bp, 14 predicted proteins | sample LIM_F_Water_Pos_FD_182999 | JGI IMG/M metagenome (GOLD analysis project Ga0224747, IMG submission 182999) | Enriched cells from gastrointestinal tract of the lab mouse from Pacific Northwest National Laboratory (PNNL), Richland, Washington... | ecosystem: Host-associated > Mammals > Digestive... | reverse complement strand
CCAGGTGGGGAAAGTATTCCCCGCATGGGTTAGATGGTATTGCAAGTTGGGAGGGCTTCCATCAATTCGAAAATTGACCAATCGCTCTACCGGAAGCTTGGCGATTTTGGGTTGATCAACGCCTGAAGGGGCGTGGCAGTCTTTCAGATCTTGACTACTCGGGCTTGGGGTGCTGACGACGTCAGCAGCTCACAGGCTCAAGGATGGAAACGGCAGAATACTTTGTCAAGCCCTTGAACAAAAAACCCTCCGGTAGGAGGGTTTGAAGGGGAATCGACGTTCAATGCGCTCGCAGAAGCTTCTGGCATTGACGTTTGACATTGGGCCAATCTGCCCAAACCGCCATACCCAAGCAGAGTACGAGCAGGGAAGTCAGCAAGAGAATACCGAATGTGGTCTGGCTCATGTCAGTCCTCCGGTGTGAGGTAAATACCTGCTAACCAGATTACAGCACCTACCGCCAGGGCGAAAGTGGTAAGCAATCGGTTGGTGCTCAGAAAAATGCCCACGAGGGCGGCGGCGACAGCTGTGGTGCCTATCTTGCGAAGGTCGTCCGCTACAGCGGCGCGTTTTTTGGATGCCATGGCTTTCCTTAGATCGCCAGGCCCTCACCTTGCCAGGTGGGGTGCCTGGCACAGGGTGGGGAGGGAGAAGGGTTAGATCGCCGCGACTGGGGCTATGAGATCGTTCAGCGAGCCCATACGTGGCTCAGGTGCTTTGCGCTGGGCCGGCTTTCGCTGACGGACACGGCGCTTGGTCGGTGGTACCGGCTTGGTGTTGGTATCGAACCACTGGTTCAGATCAACGCCGCGGCGTGCAAGGGTAGGAAAGCGGCAAAGCTCATCCCAGTCGTTTCGAATGGGCGATATGCTCGCGAAATGAGCTACAGGCTGGGCCTGAACAGGGACAGGCGGAGTTGTCCGTTTCATGGAGCGCAGGAACTCTCGGGTGAGGGTGCCGAGCGCATAGCCAAAACGGAAGCCGGTCGTTGGTGCGGACATTGCGGTCATGGTGTTTCTCCTGCGGTGAAAAATGCGGAGAAACACTGACCCAACGGGGGAAGTGTATTCCCCGCTGGGTTTGCGGAAGGGGCTTCTATCGGTTTTACCCGATCGGTCGTGCTACCAGAAGCGAAACGACCTTGGGAGGATCACACATCGAATGGTGTGCTGCCGCATTACAGATCCGTGCGGCATAGGGCATGTTGCTGACGACGTCAGCAGATCACACACCAATAATCGAAGCAGAGGAGGCTTGTGTCAAGCTGGCAGTACGAAACAACGAACCTCAGGCTGGCCTGGAAAAGTGGTCGTCTCGGTCGCCAATCCTTGGTATCGATTCTTTAGCTGAGCAGATCCAGTAGGTCGGCTGGGGAATTACAGTCAGGAGAAAGCAATGCTTGCCGCACTTTTTCGTAAGCGCGCGCAGCCTCTTCGTAGGGCGTGTGACTATCGTTAAAAGTCCAGCCAGCCTTGTGCAGTGCGGCACGTTTAAGTTTGTCTCCCGCTCCCCAGCCCTCCCAGCCTTCCCAAGCGGGTTGGGATCTCAGTACACCTAGGTCGCGGCCAAGCTTTTCGAAAAAGCCTTGGTTCTTCTGCATTTCGTTCTTGGCGAGAGACGCAACCTCTCCGTCAATCAAGATGTGAGTTGGGAGCGCTCCCTCAATGCGAACAAAGTCATACGGTTCAACTTCGTCGCGGAGTCGGAGCGTTTCAATCGAATTCATGTTGTGGTCCTATTTTTGAAAGGGCAGACACGCAGCGCTTTATAGTTGGATATGTGCTGGAGAATAGGCCGGGAAGCCAAACTCTTATATAAATCTATCTCAAGTCTGTCTGGTTTTGGAAGAGGTTTTTATTCGGGGTCAATTTCGGTGAGTTGACGCCTTTCACGGGTTTGTTATATTTCCCTGAATTTGCAGGGTATGGCACCCATTTTTGCTGGGGGATTCAAAGGCTAATGAAGGATATTTTGGATTGGTTTTCCAAGGTTAATAGCAGGTCGTTGCTTATGGTTTTTGGTGCTCTGACATTGTTGAGCGTTTTCCCGGATTCATCGCCGTTGGCCGACCCATTCTCTGTTGCTGCACTCGCATTGCCGGTCGCAATGGGGATGTCGTACCTGATGGTGTTATCTTGGGTAGTCTTTATTGGTCGCTTGAACCTAGGGTTGCGCGATGGTGATTGGGCTAACATGGGGGTGCTGATCGGAGGATCAGGTTTGGCTTATTGCCTATGCATTTTACTTTGGTATGTCTCGCATACCCCTGACCCTCTTGATCTCAAAATCCTTGGTGCGGCTGATTTCGTTCGTTTCATTACGCTGTATCTCTTGTCTGTCGTGACAATGAGAGTGCCTCGATATCCCGCTGCAGCGAGGGGCCATGAACCCGATTAGGGATGTAGGGAGGGAGAAAGGATACCGGCTGGAGATCACCTCCAGCCGTGATGAGAAAGGATGTAGAAGGAGCCACCTGTGGGGAGATCGTCGATCCCTGGGCATTGATCGTCTCGATTCTCATCACCTGGCCATTCTCGTGGCTTTGGCCAGCAAACGTGAGGCACGCATCCGCGCACAAAAGGAGCCCGGCTTATCGCCGGCGGGCCACCGGCAGGGGGAGAAATACCCATTGGGTAGCCTGATGGACCTCGCTTGAAGTCCATCAGGCTACCCAAAGGGAAAGAAAAGAGTGGGGCCACATCACCGGTGTGGCCCTTGGAGCTAAGAAGCACCGAATCTCTTGAGACTCTGTATGCCTTTGGACTCGATCATCACGAGTTAGACGGCTGCGCGACTAGAGAGAGCAGGGAGGCAAAGGGAGAATCACAACCAGATCCGCACGCCCTTCCCGGAGCTATAGCGTGCTTACGGTTTGGTATTGGGGCGAACCACAACACCTGGGCGCTACTGATGACCGTCAGTAGCCAGCGGGGTTGAACCATTGCTGATGGCATTATGTTGTCGGCACCGTACAGATGCAAGCCGATACGCCCTTGCAGCCTGAATTCTTTAGTTGAGCGCTACGACCGCGCCTTCGGGTACAAGCGGAGGAATAGTGACGTTCGTCACGCCAGCAACTGGCGAGTACAGCAGTCCGGAACGCTTGACCCCAACGGACATCGATTGGGTTCTTTCCACTAGGGCAGCAGGTAGCCCCGCTGGTACGGCACCGGTGAAGTAGGTGTAGCTCTGTCCCGCCGTCACATAGGCGGCCAAGCCCGATGGTTTGGAAAACCAGGAGGGAAGCGACAAGGCGGCATCTGCAGGCGTGCCAGTGTAGGATGGGTTCGCAGCGGCATACTGCGCTGCAGCTGATCGGTAAACGAGGAAGTTACGGCTGACCGAATCAACCGTGGCGTAGTCCGAGAGCTGGAGAGACTGTTCCTCCTGCAGGGAAACTATCCCCACGGCAATCAGAAGTATGGTTATGACGATCCAGTTGAAAGACATTGCCTGGCCTCCTGGAGTGCAGAGGGTGAAGTTCAGCCCTGTGGGGCTTTGTCAAGACCAATAGTTCCTGAGATCGCCCCAGCCGCATCATGAGCGTGTTAGAAATTCCAACGCAGCAACGTTTTCCACATGTTCTTGAGCGGCGACCGCCAATGCTTGCGCCAGTTGCGCTCCCACCAATCATCTTCATTTTTAACCACTTGCTCCAGGTCGCTCCCAGTTACGCAGGCAGCGTGCTGCCGGAACATCATCGGGAAAACGCAGTGCTGGCGGATAGTGTTTTTGAAAACGACGTCGACAGGTGTGCCGTCATATTGGGTGTTTGCCAGGATCTGGCAGCCTTCTCGCGAAAGCACGTAGGCATGCAGCGCTACGACGCGTCCACGAGCGATAAATGGAAACCACGTCAGCCATGTTCGGCCCATGGAGTAGCCCAGGTGTAGCGCCTCGAATCGGTGCCGACGCATGAACCGGTTGATCCATTGAATGCGTGAGGCTTTGAGTTCATAAGGCTTCACATCATCTTCAAACACAAGAATGCGCTCAAGTCCCTGATCCAGGGCAAGGCGAGCCAGCTGCTGATGAGACTCGTAACAACCTTGTTTGGGATCGTGATGTTTTTGAACGATGTGGAAGTTGACAGGGTTATCGATTACTTCGCCGATGCTTTCTCTGAAGAGCTGGCGGCGATCTTCGCGAGTGTCTAAAGAGATGCAATACACTGCATCTACATCAAAATGGATACTGCTCACTTCTCAATCCTTGTAAGTGCTGCTTGGAAGCTCGGTAAGGCGGTAAGCCATGATACCCGCTAGAGGGTGTGTCACAAAGCCATCATTGCTTATCGAGCAGTTGGAGCCGCCGGCACGGCGGCGCTGGGTCAGAACTGGCAGCAGAAAATGGTCGAGTAATCGTTGGAGCCGATGATGATTCCGGGCGTCGTGCTCGAGCGCCAACCCTGGCCGTAGGTGTCCCACCCGATCTTGGTGTAGCCCGCGGGGCAGGCGTATGTGGTCACGTCGTTCGCGGCGTACCCGGGGATGGTGTAAGCCGCGCACTTGGGGGCTGTACTGGATGCGGAGCGCCATACCCCTGATTGGCAGGAAAGGGTTTGGCCGGCAGCGTTTTTGGCGATCAGGCTGTTGTCGCTGCAGGCAGCACCCTCAGCAGCCTGGCCACCGATCGAGAGATACTCCCCCGTCGTAAGTCGCCCAGACGCGCTGATGCTGCCGTAGGACTGGACCTGACCGGCGACGACGGCACCACCCGTAGCGAGGCCTTTGTTGTTGTAGATGCGCACCCAGTCCGGATCCGACTGGTAGATGCCGCCGCCCCATTTTTCGTTGTACCAGCCAGTATCACCGCGCGATCTGAACCAGCCGCCCGTATAGGTCTCCCCTGTGATGTTGGCGGTTGCTGCAGTCACCGTATTTGTCGCCGTCACGTTCCGAGCATTGAGGTCCGCACTGGTTGTCACATTGCCAGACGCAGTGATGGCTGCTGCGTTGTTGATATTGTGCCCCCCGATGCTGAGGTCGGTGTTCATGCTGTTCAGCTCGGGGTGGCCCGGCACCGCGTTGCGATACAGGTAGTCGTTGGCGAGTTGGCCATCCATCAGGAACAGTGCGCTTGCGGTATGGCCGGCGCCGGGGTTGATGGCGTAGTTGCTCAGGGTCACTTGCCAGCCACCGCGTACGCCCTGAATCACATTGGTGTTGCTCGAAGAAATGAAGCCGCCCGGGCCGCCGAGGTTTTCTGCAATTGTTCGAATGCCCAGCTCCGATATGGCCTGGCCACCGGTGGTGAGGACGACAGCTTCCAACTGGTTGGCATTCGGCTTGCGAGCCAGCCCGACGATCGTCTGGCCAAACCCATTGGTGTCCGTGAACCCGGCCGGCAGGAAGTTCGTGTTGCGAAGCATCGGTACTGTGATCTGTACCGGATTCGTAGCGGTGGCGCTCGCCAGCACAGTACTGAAGTTGTCTTTGAGGTACTTGCTGACCGCGTCAGCGACCGCCTTCTGCTTGTCTGCAGCGATCCTGAAGTCCTGGGCGTCCATCTGCTTGATGATCCACACCGAGCCCAGGGTGATGAGCACAGAGAGCACGAGCAATGCCATGACGGCGTCCACGCCGAGCATCCCCGCCTGGTTGCGTTTATTGATCATTCCAGAGGCTCCTAGAGGACTGGTTGGCGATGTCTTGCTCGAGCATCTGCAGTTGGCCGGCACGGATCTTTTCGCGGATACCAGGTGCGTCGGTTCCAACCAGAGACAGGCATTGAAGTTTCAGCCGCTTGAAGCCAGATGCGTCAGGGATCAGGACCTGGTGGATGACGGCAATGAGTCCTTGAGCCAGCAGGTCTTTCGCATTCGGGATCAGTGGCTGTGCCAGCGAAGCCAAGCGCTCAATGCCTTTGGTGGCGCTGCCGGCATGCCCGGTGCAGATGATGAAATGACCATTGATCGAGGCCTGGACTACTTGGGCGGCTGTCGGTGTGTCGCGTACTTCGCCCACCATCAGGATCTCCGCGCGCGTTCTCAGCGCCCGGATCAACGCCTCCTCATATCCACCCTGGCGACGGGAGACTGGGATCTGGATACAGCGCCCAAGTCCATGCTCGCCATGCAGCAGAGGTTCGGGTGGATCCTCGACGGTCAGTCCCATTCCCCCAAGCTCCTCAAGCCTTGCCGCAACCATCGAGGCCGCACTTGAGGTCTTGCCGGAGCCCATCTCACCGCAGATGAATATCAACCCTCGTATGCCAGGGTCGAACAGGCTCCGATGGAGTTCATCAGGCAGCCCGAGATCGTCCAGCGGGAGAATCCGAACCACCGACCTGCTCAGTACGAAGAGCGATTGTGCGTGGAGATCCTGGAGCTGGGTAACCCGGTAAACGGCACCATCGAAAATCAGCGAGAACTCAGGTTCCTGCGTTTTGTTGAAGTGCTCTTGGCAGCGCTCGCGCAGTTGATCAATTTCGACTCCCCATTCCTGAGGGGCAGGAACACGAGTGGGCTGCCCAGGCAGCCCCTTCACGTCCGCGAAACCGTCGCCGAGGTAGAGGTCGACGAAGTTTGCTTCGGAGATGGCGCTCACACCAAGCTCCTTCAGTAGGTGGTCCAGGTCATGGTGTTGGCGTTGTTCGAGCAGCTGGTGGTTGCTGCAGTCGCTAGTACTTCACCCGTGGTCGCCGTGCCGCCATTGATTGCGGTAGTGGTCTGCTTGTCTTTGGCCACCTTGGTTGCCAAAGTGATACAGGCGCTTTTCGGAACGTTGGCTTCGGAGATAGTGAAGGTCATACCGTTGCTGACGACCGTCACGGCACCATTCCACTGGTTCACCAGGGTGGTGCCGGAAATCCCCATCGAGCCGGTGCCTTCGATGTTGATCAGGGACGTTACCAGGCTCTGCCCGGACGTCCCGTAGCCAGTGGAGCCTTTAAGCTTTTTGGTGTTTGCGATCAGGGTGCTGATGTTGCTCTGTTCGATCGCGACATCGGAGTTGCCGATCATTCTCCAGCTCATCCAGACGATGAAACCGATCGCAACCGCGATCAGCATCAGCCAGAAAACACCGTCAATCGACAGGAAGCCGGCTTGTGTACGTTTTGCACGAGTTACCATGCTTGTTACTCCTTGGTTACTGTTTAAAAGCTGGTTGAGTCCATTACGCTTCCGGCCATCTGGAAGATCCCGATGACCACGAGGATCATCAGGACGCCCATGCACACCGAGGACATGGCGATCAGGAATTTGGAAGTCGCATCAACGCGAAGAAGGGTTTGCTCTAGCCAGCGATTGGCAAAGCGCTCCATGGACTCCGCGAATCCCTTGCGGGTCGCCAGGACCTCCAGATAGTGGATGGCCATCGCATCGGGAAATTGGTGTCCGGCGAGCTTCAGCGCTTCGCCGAAGTTTTTGCCTGAGCTCACGCCGTAGTGAATCGCGTCGAGCCTTTCGCTGAGCCAAGGTGGAGCGCTCCTGTTGAGGATGGCTAAGGCATCCAGCTGGTTGATGCCGGTGCGCAACATCACCGACATGTTCAACAGGAAAATTGAGCCGTGCAGAACCTTGTACAGAGACCAAGGTGGGAACGACTCAACGCGAAGGCGCGCGACTTGCAGAACCCTGCTCACCTGTACCTGCCAGGTCGGGCTGTCAGGTTTGATCTTGAGCCCGCAAAATACGGGTAGCGTGGTTACAGCAATGGCGATCACCGCCAGCAGGCCGATCAGTATTGCCAAACCGTAATGGGTGACGAGGTTGGACAGGTGGTAAAGCAGCGCCGGAATACCTGTCCAGGATTCTGGGTCCGATCGCCTTGTCATTGAAGGGACCATCCATAGGGCGATCACATACAAGAGCGCCCACATCAGGCTCCAGGTCAGCGATGGAAGCGCAACTACTGATCGGACCAGCCGGCCAATGCGCTGGCGGATCTCGATGATCCGCACGCAATCACGAAACGCCTGCACCAGGTTCCCGGTTTCTTCTCCCGTCTCGATCAGTGACGCTTCATCGTAAGGAACGTGAGCCCTGCAGGAGTGCGCCAGGGACTTCCCCCCACGTACTGTCATTGCGATCTCGCCGCAGATTATCGATACCGGATGCAGCTCCTTGCCGTTGTTGCTGAAGGCTTTTTCAACCGTCTCCAGAGCAACCTCGATCGGGATCCCGTCCTCGAGCACGCCCATGAGGCTCTCGTAGAATTGGACGCGCTCCTTCTTCCCGAATTGCTTGGCATAGAAGGTCTCGACCCAACCTCGGGACGCCTCTTTCAAACCAGCTCGGAAGTCTTGGAGCGCATCAAACATGGGAGAGCTCGACTAACTGGCGGTCAAAATCGAGCGGACCAATAATGGTCTCTGCGTGCCGAGGATCGATACTTCCCATTTCGATCTTTGTAATGGCATGAGCGATCTTGGTAATGCCCCCCATCTCCTTAACCCAATGCCTACGCGCAGCGCTGGCACCTCTCTCTGAGAAGACACCCATGAACTGCATGTCGGTGAGCAACACCTCACCTACTACGGTTCGATCGACGACACCGAGATTTCTACAGCATGAGCAGCCTTCGCCGCGCAGATTGACCTGGTCGACGATCCTCAGTTTTTCAAGGCGAGAAAGTAGGCCGGGAGTGATCGTCCCGAGGTTCCTAGACAATGGAACGCGACATGAAGGGCAGAGAACTGGAAGCAGGGACTGGTTGATGATGCCGGTGGTGAGGGCAGGATCCGTCACCAGGTACTTGGGTACCCCCATGTCGATCAGGCGCTGAAGGGAAGCGACAGCGTTATTCGTGTGCAACGTCGACCAAACCTGGTGACCTGTCATCCCTCCGCTGTAAGCGGCCTGGGCCGACTCAACGTCCCGCAGTTCTCCGTACATCAAAATGTCAGGATCCAGGCGGACTGAGTTTTTGATGCCGTGATTCCAAGTCTCACCGCTACTCAATGGGGATTGATTGGCTTTTAGCGGATACTCGGGTGGATCCTCGAGAGTCAGAAGGTGCTTCGTACCCTGCGTCTCGTCGTGGAGTAAGTTCAGGTTCACCTGCAGCGATTTTGACTTTCCGGAGCCAGTCGGACCGGTGATCAAGTTCACCCCATACGGCAGACTCCGAAGGCGCGCGAACTGTTCGATTTGCGCCGGCAAGAAGCCCAAGTGTTCGAGCGTCATCTTTTTTTGATCGTCGTAAAGAAGCCGCATGACCATCAGCGGACCGTCCACGAGAGGGCGCGTAGCTACCCTGGCACCGAACAACCCAAGCTGTTGCACGAATTCCCGACCAACGCGCGCGTCTTGCGCGATCTGCGGTTGGTAGTGATCTTTGGTGACGTCACACATGCTGTTGTAGAGCGCTGAACACAGCTCCAGACCGACCAGGCTTGACTCCTGGCGTGCCTCCCAGAGCAGTCCATGTAGGCGGTAGAAGATCTTGGAAATGTCGTGGCCAACAACGATGTGTACGTCACTGGCCCCGCGTCGATGGGCATCACCCAGTATCTGCAGGGCATGGGCCTGACGGTCGGTATCGACTTGCGCGAGACCCACGCCGGCCTGGGCGGAGGTTTGGTAAAGCGCCTTGATGTCTGTCATCGAGCACGTCGAGATCGTGTAGTCGAACCCTGCGTGGTCGAGCTGATCCATGAAAGCCATCACCCAAGGATCAGTCTGGTGCTGGGTCGACACATGAAGTGTGCCGTCTTCGGTTAGCGCGCAGTAAAGACGCAACTCGGGCTTTACCTCGAATCTGCCCCCTGGGGCCGTCAAGACGGTACAGGCAGGGGAGAACAGAGCTGCTGTGCCGGCATCTGCCGACAGACTATCGGCAGGGTTTGGAGCTGTAAGGACGGTCACTGGGCGCTACCTCAGGGCTTGGTTTGGAACATGCCGGGCAAGGCGTTGGCTGGCTGGGTGAGCGCAGGGGGCTGGATGGCTACCGATGGGGCCTGGTCAGAAAACCCCAACGGGAATCGCTTGCCCTTACGCTCGAGCGTTACGCCGTCCAGGGTGATCTGAGCAACGCGGTAGCCACCAGGCAGCTCGCGGCCAATCAGGGCATCAACCTCGATACCGCTGCTGTAGAGCAGGGTCGCCTGCATCCTGCGAGCTGAACCCGTGACGGCCTTGACCACTGGGAGGTCTGACTTGGCGGCTGCTTTGCTTTCAGAGGGCAGGTACTGCATAGGCTGAGGCGCAGGGAAGGGATTACTCATCCCAGTGCTTACCGGTTGGACCGATGGCGTGGGTTCGCCCTTCATTTCTCGCTCGGCCTTGGCTCGTTCGGCCTTGGCCTTCAACAGAATCGTCTCGCTCTGTACCTTCCCCAGTTCGCCAATGCTGATGCCAGACAATTCCGAAGGGGTCGCAAAGGCATTCGTAGCGAACGCCGCGACGATCAAGAGGCCCACGGCGTTATTTCGCATACAGATCACCTGTCACAGTCCACATCAAATGGTTGGCCTGATACTCAGCCTTGATTTCGCGCAGCCTCAGCCCCTGGACGGGTGCGTCCGTGAGCGAGTCGTGCGGTAGCACACCCGTGCTGTACTTCAATTCAAACTGCCTCCACTCAGGGGGCGGAGGCGGTGGAGGAGCGGGTTGTCCTGGCAGGGCGGGCTCTTGGGGAACAGCAACAGGCACTTCAGTGAGCGTCGGTTCTTGAGAAAAACGATGAAGCGACGACGTCAAATTGGCAGTTGCTTCGGCTACGTTCAGCAGTGGCTCGTCACCTGCTGCAGGCAGAGATATCGCGTAAGGCAGCGTCGCGGAATTACCCTGGTTGAAGAATGCAGGGGGACCCGAAAAGACGCCGTTCGTGGCGGATATGAGGTCAGCTGCCGTGCTGTTGCCTGTGCGGTTGTAGGTGGTCAGAACCTGGGAGCCGTCGCACACAGCGTCGGCATAAAGCCAGCCATCGATGCTGGGGGGCAGCCAGTAAATGACCTTGCTGCAACCGTCCACAAAGTCTCCGACTGAGGGACGTTTTGCCCAAGGGTGCTCCAAGGCTTGTGCAGGCTGAGTGCTGCCACTCTCCCGCTCCAGCCTGGCGAGTTCTTCGAGCCGCTTCTGCTCGGCCGCCAAGCGTTTCTCCAGCTCAACCTGGTCCTGGTAGGCGCTCCACTGCGACCAACCGATCAGCCCTGCTGTAACAACGATGCCTGCGATTGCTAGCTGGGACAGCTCTGCTCTGGATAGCCCGAACACCAATGGGCGTAGTCGATACTCGCGCTTGAGCTTCGACGGCTGGAGCAGCTCATCGACATCGAGTGGTTTGCCCCCCATGTCGAATTCGGTGGGCAAATACCACTCTTCAAACTCAATCCCGCGGCTGCGCTGTTGCGCCACTCGCCGGCGGATTTCGACTTCCGAGCCAATGACGTCACAGCCAGGGATGATGCCGCCCTTGTAAACAGCGACAAGCGCGTATCGATCCTCGTCCGGGCTCACTCGCCACGCGGCGATCCAGGACTCACCGAGCTGGCCTGCCAGGGTCGAGGCCAGGGAGTACATCCCTTTGGTCACACCATCGGTACGAGCAACGAAGCCGGCCTGGATAATTCGCGGGTTACGTCGAATCGTGACGATATCGAGCTTGTTCTCCTTACCGAACTGGCGAGCTTCCTTCATGTGGCCAGTCACGCTGCCCAGCGGGTGCCATCGCAATCCGGTGACGAACGCTCGGCCTCGGTGGTGCAGAATCTGCACCCGAGAGATGCGTGGCGACTGAGTTTCAGTGCTCATTGTCGGCATCTCAAAGAACCTGGCAGACGCTGAGTGGCGGCCTGCAGTGGGTGCGGGAGGCAGGAGCGGTTCCGTTCAAGCTGAACTGATGGCTGCTGAGGGGGTAAGGAATGCTCCAGCTGCTGGACAGGCTGTCGGGTAGAACGATCGGCGTTACCAGAACGACCAGGGAACTGTGGGTGGTAGCGCGCTTGCGACCGCCGCCCAGGCCAAAGAAGCTTGCACTCCCTACACCACTCTTGTCGGCGTTTTCACTGTTCTCATCGAACCCGGTCAGGACGAGTGTTTCACCGCTCCGCAGGCGTACCTTGGGGGCAACGTTCTTGGTGTCATAGTCTGTGGTCTGGATCTTCGATTCATTGCTTTCGAAGTCCTTGAAGGTGGGCTTGCTGCTGATGCTCAGCGTGATCATCAGCAGCATGTTTTCTTTGTCC
>Ga0224747_10197_pt1 | contig 12222 bp, 6 predicted proteins | sample LIM_F_Water_Pos_FD_182999 | JGI IMG/M metagenome (GOLD analysis project Ga0224747, IMG submission 182999) | Enriched cells from gastrointestinal tract of the lab mouse from Pacific Northwest National Laboratory (PNNL), Richland, Washington... | ecosystem: Host-associated > Mammals > Digestive... | reverse complement strand
TGTATCAGTCGCCCGCAATGCGCTTGGTGCTCAGCAAAGTGGGAGAAGTGGAAGGCGCGGGCGTTCCTGAGCGCGGTCAGTTCTCGACCATTCGACGAATTCATCAGCACATCCAGAGCGACAGAGCCTCCATAACAGTGGGCATGCTTCCTATCCCATCGGCTTGGCTGCACACTAACTATGAGGGAAGCGAGCAGGAGCGCATGGCGGAAGCAGAACGGCAGCGGGATAAGCTGAAGGAAGAGCTCGCAAAGCTTGGGCTGGCTCTGCCTGAGGGCTGGTAAGAACGCTACTGGTCGAAAGCCTTGATTTATCGTATAGAGGACTATCCTTTTGATGCCGTTCGACATTAGCGCCGCAGGATCCAGTCAGTAGGTCAACGTATAGCCAGATCGCGCGGTCGCGTCAGAGACCGGCACACATTCCAGCCGACACGCATGTGGATAACCGCTTTGGGTCGGGGCTGACAGTCGTGAAAGGCTGGAGTCGACCCAAAGCGACCGGTTGCGAGAAGCAAGAAAGCTAAAAGCGGACGCTCTGTGCCATTATTAGACCGAACGTGGCCGATAGAAATCGCACCGAAAGTGCCGATCAAATAGAATAGAAGCTTAAGCAACTTGATCGCCTAACCACTCTGTCGGGCGGGAATTAGCTGGCGCTTTCCGATCTGTAGAGATATTTGTTGCTTGGAACGTACTCTTTCCTTTGCATAAGGTTGATGATTTTGACGTTCTCGCTGTGCTTCAAATACTTGTAGGTGAAGTACCTAGCTACTTTGTCCTCATGCGTGGACAGGATGATCTGCTTCTCGCTGAAGTCGTTACGCAGCACCTCGACCAGAGAGGCCATGTTAATGTCGTCCATAGTCTGGACAGGGTCATCGATGAGAATGCTAGAAAACTTAGTAGAGTAGACCCGATGCAGTGCCAGAGTCAAAGCGATGACTACAGCGGAAATCTGCCCGGAGCTCATGGTGTTGAGAATATCGTGGTCGCTTTCCCAGTTGGAAACGAGGCGCACGTTCTTCAGCTCATCTTCACCCGTTGGGTCTTTGATGAATATGCCATGGCCAAGCCCAGCCTGATGGGTCTGGAGGATCTTACCGGAGTAAATGTAGAAGGGAATCTCGATGTCGGTGATCAGCTTTTTCCGGTACTGCCGGATCTGAGTCCGAACTATTGTTATGAGCTCACCCACGTCTGATGCAGCACGCTCTAAATTTTCATACTGTTTCAGCAGCTTGGCGAGCTCTTCGGATATCTCCTTCAGCGAGTTGAAATAGAGGCTCTTGATGTAGATCTCTTTCTTATCTAGCAGGTCGATGCTCACCAGAGCCAACTTGTCCTGTTCGCCGTTGAAATAATCCCTATAAATTCTTTCAAATACATTGGCGCCGTTGGCTTCGTAATAGCCCTCTGGTGCTGCACCGATTGCCGAGCGTATCCGCTCACATAAGTTTCCGGTCGCCTCGGCAATGTAGTTATATCCGCCTTGAACCGGAAACGTCGTTGCAAGCAAGTCATCATGCTCAATGCGTTCCGACAGTAGCCATTTTCTGAGCTTCTCAAAGCGCTCTTTTGCAGCTAGCGCTTTAGATAGTGCGAGTAAGTCCTCTTGGGTGGAAGCCGCCGTCCGCTCGAGATAAGTGGCACAGGTCTGGAGCAAGGGAGAGAGATGAATCGTGTTGAAAGAATCCCTCGCCGCCACCAGTTGCCGATCCTGCCCTGAGAGTTGTGAGCGAATTAGATGGCCATGCTGAGCAATGGCGTGAGCCAGCGCATCATGAGTCTTATAGTCGTGCCCGCAAAGCAAGCAGGCAGCCTCGTTTGGCACCTTCTGAAGTCCGGCAGACATGGCATCGTGGTGATTGAGGAGCTCGGAGTAAATGGAGCTCAAACCACTCGCTTTGTTCTCCTCTTCGATGAGTGTTTGGAGGGCAGTTTCAAATGCGGCGCTGCTTCCGAGGGTCAAGGCTTGGAAGATGGTCTCAAAGCTATTAATGGTGCGAATTAGTTTCGAGTCACCACTTTTAAGCGTCGTATAGGACTGCCGGATTAATTGATACGTGCTGCTCCTAGTGATGTGCAGATCATGATCATTTATCGAATTATAGTAACCAATATAGAGTTCAAGCACCTCTCGCTGGAGAGCGGCATTTTCAAATCGGCGGCTTCTTACGAAAAAGTGCTGATGCGCAAGAAGACTCTTAGTGTAGTTGATCTCTACCAAGGAGCTGTTAAGTTTCTCCTGATTTAACTCCGAAATCGTAATTGCGTCCCAGAAGGGACTCTTATTGGCCTTGGCTAGCCATGGGAAAGCATAAACGTGTGGCTCGATGTCTCCGGCTGCGATGCTGGTATTATCATCGATTTTATACAGATATTTAATGCTCTCGATCCGCGACGTGACGCTTCTTTTGGAAGCTGCAACCTTGCGAGAAATATCTGCTAGCTTACTAAGTCGCTCATCTGCTTCCCGCGTATTGCCAAACAGTTGTGCAAGCTCTTCAGCCCTTTGGGTTTCGTTGTTCGTCTTCAGGAACCTAGCGGTTTCTTCTTGCTGCACGTAATGAAATAGCAAGAAGTCTCGCGGGAAGTTCTGGCTATCAAAGTATTGCTCCAGTGCATTCTGGTGCGTTGGGAAGGATTTCCCATCTATGATTTCGTTGAGCTCCCAAAGCTCTGCGAATCTAGAGATTCTCTTGGATATATTGGGAATTTGAGTCTTTAGTTTTCTTTGAAATATTTTTAGCTTAGAGTCTTTATTTTTGAATTCCAGAATGATCTCAACGTTTTCTGCGCCGTTATGCGCAACAACTATGTCGGCTGGGTTTTGACGGTTCTCAAGAGAAATAAGACGAGTGATATTTCCTGTAAGGCCTAGCTCAATAGCATCGAAGACTGATGTCTTTCCATATCCATTTGGCCCATCAAGCAGAACGAGATTGCTGTCCTCAAAGCTGATGGTGTATGGCTCGCCACCAAATATTTTGAAGTTCTTGAGTGTGATTTTGTTGAGGTGGATCATGCCAAGCCTCCCCAAATTTTCGCGACTTGATGATGGATATTATCATCAGTCCATTCTGCCTCAGATTCCATCAATTGACTGTAGATCGAAGATTGATGTGGGCTGAGAGAGTTCTCGATCTCGCTACTCAAGTTGGTGAGTTGCTGTTCCTGCGGGCTGTAAGTAATAAATGGCAACTTGAGTGCAGTCTTTAGTGTGAGCGAATAGTAGCCTTTACTGTTCGGGTGATTGCCCTTAAATGCCAGAAAGTTTCTTCCGCCTTCTGAATTGATTATCTCATTTATGGCGTCATTGGTTATTTTCTTTATCCCGCCCTCTGAGAGGTGGGCTTTTAGAGTTGCGAGGTCCCCTGGGGTGTAGGTGATAACGTTCTTCTTAAAATTATACTGATCTTCTTCGAGGGCAAGTATTGTTTGCCTGCTGATCCCTTCCTCTTCGTGGCAGATAAGCATGGTGCAGTTCTTCTCGAAGGGCCGGTCTACTTTTCCCGAGTTGCTGATTGCCTCGAATAGCTCTTGCGCTTTCTCTTCTAGTATCTTCTGTGCCGCTGCGTCGGATTGCGTTTGGAGCTGTATAGTGACGAAGTACTCTTCCCGCTTGCTTCTCTCGGATGGGCAGAAAAGGTAGATGGAGTCATTATCGAGAGAAGTCTCCATGTCGACCTGTTTATAACCATTGCTGGATAAGATGTTATTGATGATACTTATCATTATGCCAATTCATCCTTCGCAGTCGCTATAGGGACTAGGGTTATAAAATTCAAGACTTCGTCTCTTTTAGAGCGGGGGTCTGCGTTTTCTGGTTTCGGAGCCTCTGTATGCACCATCAATGTGGGCGAGAATGAGTGAGATTCCAAACCGCCGTATATAAGATTTTCAACTTCGAATAGTATCTCGCTCATGCTCGGATTGTCTATGATTTTTCTTTTTGTCTGGCTAACCCGTGCTGCATTTGTAATGGTGGTTGGTAGGTAATGCTGATGCGGCGGCGTTGTTGTGCGATACGTAAACTTATACTTGACCTCGTTATGCGAGGCGCGCTGAAAGTTGATGGCGTGTAGAGCTTTTATAAGCACATGTCGAATGCCTTCTAGGTTTGTTGCAAAGGCATTTTCCGTGTTGTTAGTATGATCAAGATAAATTTGAGGCGAGAAGCCTCGATAGTGCGACCATAGATCCGTGGCGCTTAAGCCTAGTAGAAGTTTTTTTGCTTCTTTTAGATTGCACTGTTCGCCTTGGCCTGGATCTGCATAGTCGTCTTGGTCGCCCATGTATTCATCGATCAAATAGGCAAATTTTTCTTTAAATTTACAGGCTAGGTATTCTTTGCCAATATCTTCATGGTCGACGTCAAGGGCTCGAACTATCTCCTCAAAGGTTATTGGGATTTTCGTGCCTTGCTGTTTGGTCTTGTGCCGATGGATGATGTATTGGTCGATCATCCCTAGGAAACAGTGGAAGATTTTTTCCAGATGCTCAGATGTGACAATGGTCTCTCTGATAGTCAGTGCGTTAGAGATTTCCGACTTTATCTTGGTGTTGATGTTGTCTAGGCTGCAGAACCTGTTGCCATCGTCATATTGATAAGAATCAAGTCTGGCTAGAGCGTTATTTTTGCCATTCAGGATCGAGTCTAAATGCGCGTATAACTGATCTGCGGTCTTACCCTTGAAGGCGGCCCTTAATCTGGCTGCTTGCTTAGGAATACTTGTTTCATTGGAAACGGCCTTTTCGAGCACCGTACTCCCAATCTTGGGATTTGTATTTTGGTACTGAGCGAGAATGGTGTTCAGGTCATCTCTTATCGATGTTGTCAGGTTCTGAAAGCCAGGCTTGGGGTTTATTAACTTCCAAGTGTGGATTAGCCCGGTAACGCCTGGTTGCTTGCATAGTTCCAGGATAATCCCGAACAGAGCATCGGAGTAGTCACTGTAAGTGCTAGAGTTATATGCTTTGACTTGATGGAAAGAGACGGGATCTCCATCGTGCTGGATCTCGAAGTCCTCAGTGGACTCAAGCATCAAGCTGTAACTCGACAGATCTGCGCCTACAGGCTTTGCGTTTATCAGCCTTAGGGCGTAGTAGAGAGCGACCTTACCTTGGTAATTGAAGCCGCTCCAAGAAGGAGACGCATCGAAAGCCATCAGAAAACTCCAGCACTACATTGCAACGAAATGCGCGTACGGGAAGAACGACAGCGAGGTCTCGCCCTCTCTGTTACGCACTTACCAATACTAGACGAAATCACATGGCAGAGTGCCATTTTTCATAAGGTTTGTTTCGTTCGCTACGTGCGTTTAGGTGCTTGCCGGTTCTAGTTGCAGTTCGGGCTGTGCGCATCCAAGCTTTCCAACAGGTTGTTGCAGTCTTTTAGATGGCCAGTAAACAGGTGTCTCGCCCCGGGCTAATCTTCAGGCCTCCTCTTCAGCAGCAGCTTCGAACTTCACAGCGCTGGCCTGTACTGTTCGGGCGGAGCGCTGATGTCCAGAGATAATCCCGGCGAGAGTTGCCCCCGCTTTAAACCCTTAATGACGGCTTCAGATCTGGAGCAACCATAGGCGAGCGACAGCTACTGGCCGTTTTCTGCCAGTCCAGATTGACGAAATCAATACCCATGATAGACACCCATGAGAGACGCCATACGCAGCTACCTTCCACCCAACCCCTCACCCATTCCTCCCCAACCTATACCCACTGACCGCCTCGTAAACCGCCTTCCGCAACCGGTTGATCCCGCCGATCGGCCGATGCTCCGGCAGCGCGTGCCAGGGGTTGAACGAGAGGTTGTCACAGAACAGGTTCTGTTCCCGGCTATCGAAATCCTGAGCTGGCACAATGATGTCGGCTATGGTAGCGAAGGGCGCGTCCGACTCCTTCCATTCGACGCTGGTGTCTTCGATGGGCATGTACTTGCCCGGGTCCTGGCGCTGCACCTGGAAGGCGTAGCAGGCGGGGGTGCGGTCGATGGACAGTTGCTGGTACAGGGCGGCGCGGAGGAAGTTGGGCAGGTCCTGGTTCTGCTTCGGTAGCTGGTAGGCCGGGCACTTCTCCGGGGCGGGGACGACGCGGAACTTGATGTTGTGTTCGCCCAGCTTGTACGGCGAGATGCCGTTGTAGCCGGCGTGCAGCGGGCTGTCCGGGGCGGGGGCGAGGGTGCGCAGGGCGATCAGCAGGTGGCGCAGTTCCCAACTGGTGGGGTTCCAGTTGGGGAAGAAGGCCAGGGCTTTCTTGCCGTCGGCCTGGGCGGCGAAGTTCTGCCGGTATTCGGCGATGTCGCGGATGAAGAACACCGGCTGGTTGAACATGACGAAGTCCTGCTCGCCGTCATGGCCGCGGCCGGGCAGGAGTTTTTCGCCGGGCACGTCGAGCAGCTTGATGGCCATGCCGCGCGCGTCGTTCTTGCTGTCGAACTGCGGGTAGGCGTTGCCGTTGGAGAAGCGTACCCAGGCGTTCCAGCTCTTGCCCGCTTCGGCGAACACGCCGCGACGCAGGGTCGGGTCGAGGTCGGCGCGTACCTTGAACTCGGCCTTCACGCAGCCGTGGGCCTTGGCGTGGGCATCGCGCAGGACGCGGGTGTTGTCGCGGTGCTGTTCGACCACGCGGATGGCGTCCTGGATGATCGCCTGGGTGATGCGGGCTTCGTCCGGGGCGATCTGCTCTTCCGCGGACACCGGGCCGGAGAATTTCCAGGCGTAGTAGAGGCTGCCGATGGCCCAGCCGCCGAGGCCGACGGCCAGCAGCAGGAGGAGCAGGCGGCCGAGCCATTTGCCGAGGAACAGCCAGGCGTGGGTGAGGAGTGCGCGCATGGAGTGGGTGTCCTTGGTGGTGTGCGTTGGCTGTGGGCTTTTATTCTTCTTGGGCGGGGAGTGCGCCACGATTGCTTCTCCCCGTCCTCTGGCTAGGCGTCCCCCCTGAAGGGAGAGGGGCTGCTCGGGGTGGAGAGGGGCGGCGGCGCCATGCCTCGCGCTTCTCCATTTCCCAGGTTCAGCGTTGCGCGGTCCGTTGCTCCGGCGCCGGGCATTTCGGGCCGGGCGTCCAGGGTGGGGTCTGGGCCGGGACCAGGCGGCGCTCGAATTCGGGGTTGCCGAGCACCTTCAGGTATTCCACCAGCGCCCAGCGTTCTTCCGGGCTGAGGGCGCGGCCGATCACGCCGTTCTGCCGGCAGCCGTCGCGGAATTCGTGGCCGCTGTTGCGGTTGCCGGTGAGACGGGTGTCGAGGAGGAAGCCGCCGGGGAATTTCTCGGTGCGGAATCCAACGAATTTCGGATCGAATTCGAAGGTGCCGACGTAGAACTGCGGCGAGCGTTCGGCGGCCGGGGAGAGCAGTTGGAACAGGTTGGGCACCGAGCCGTTGTGCAGGAACGGCGGGGTCGCCCAGACGCCGTCCAGCGGGCGGGCCTTGTAGGCGCGCAGTTCCTGTACGCCGATCGGTAGGTCGAAGCCGTTCATGGTCTTCTGCTGTTCCGGCGGGATGCCGGCGTCCCGGTAGGCGCGCTGCTCGACGAAGGCGGTGATGTAGGCCAGGCCCTTGGCCGAGGACAGTTGCGAGAGGTCGAGTTGCTGCGGATCGGCGCCGATCAGCTGGACGTTCATCCGCGCCAGTTCGTCGACGCTCCAGCCGAGCTTGCGCAGGTCGTAGCGGTGGTCGGCGATGTTGTCGGCGGTGGTCGGGTCGGTGCCGATCACCTCGGTCGGCACCATGTGCATGCGCCACTCGGGATTGCGTCCGGGGGCGGTGTATTCCGCCGGTTGCACCTTGGGTGCATGGCAGAAGGCGCAGTTGGCTTCGAACAGGGCGCGGCCCTGGGAGGCGCGTTGCAGGTCGATGCGGCCGAAGAGGTCTTCCGGCCAGGTCGGCGGTTTCAGCTGTTGCAGGGTTTCTTCCAGGGCGTGCAGGTCGTGCAGGCGTACGCTGGAGGCGTAGCGCTGCTCGCCCCGCAGCGGCTGGCCGTGCTCGTCGAAGATCTGCAGGCGCGCGCCGACGCCGAGGGCCTCGCCGATGTTGCGCGCCATCGGCTGCATGGCCGAGCCGTTCCATTGCACCCAGTCGAATTTCCAGATGTCCCAGACCTGCGGATAGCTCACCGGGGCGTTGGCGACGCGGTAGTTGCTCGGGTCGATGGCATCGCCGAAGACGCTGTTGGCGATGCGCCCGAAAGCGTCGGTGCGGCCGGGGCCTTCCTCGGTGGGGTAGAGGTGGCGGCGGGTGTCGTTCCAGGCGGTGCGCAGGAGGGTGTCGAGTACGGCCTTGAAGTCGGCGCGCAGTTGCGACTTGTCCTGTTCGTAGCGTTCGCCGAGGACTTTCCTGGCGAAGCGGTTGAACTTGAACGGGTTGTAGTAGGTGGCGGCCATGCTCGCGCCGAGCGCCTGGCCGAAGGCGCCGCCGCGCAGGGTCGGCACGGTGGCGGCGATGGAGTGCATGGCGGCGCCGCCGTCGATGCGCAGCGACTTGCCCTGGTAGCGCAGTTCGCCGGTGTGGCAGGCGGCGCAGGTGATGTCCAGGTAGCGGGTGCCGGTCTTCTCGTCGCGGTGCTGGCTGAAGCCCACCGGCAGGTTGCCGGGGTTGAGGTCGCTGGCCTTCTGCTGCGGATCGACGAGGAAGCCGAAGCGGGCGAGGTATTCGGGGGCGGCGAAGGGTTCTTCGGAGAAGGGCAGTTCGAGGGCGGTGAACCAGTCGTAGTGCAGGCCTTTCACCAGGGTGCCCTGGGGCGTGTAGTAGAAGCGCTGGCGGGCCTCGTCCTTCCATTGCGGCAGGTAGCGTACCTCGCTCGGCGCCTGGTAGTGGGGCAGGTTGGGATTGGCGACGTAGTAGACCACCACCCCGACGACCGCCAGCACGATCACGCCGACAACCAGCAGAGCCTTTTTCACGGTGCGCATCAGGAACGTCCTTGTAGGCCTTTTTTTGGCACCGTTATGCCAAGGCGTTGGCATATTGGCAAGCTGCTATCAGCTTTTTTGACAAGGTTTTCTTGACAGCGAACGGGTGAAACGTTTGCGCAGGCCTCGCCTGGCGATGTTGGCGACGAAAGCTCGGTATTTCACCGGAGAAAGGTGGACGCCGGAGCGTCGTGGAACGGCAGGGCGAGGCGCCGGTGGCCTGCCGGTCAGAGACCGGAGAAGGCCAGCCAGGCGATGATTGCGGCGTAGAGCATCCAGGTGGGATCGGTACGGCGGTCGAGCAGGGCTTTCATTTCTTCGCCTCCGCGCTCCAGAAACCCTGGGCGTTGCGGAAGGGCTGGCGGGCCAGTTGTTCCAGGCGGGTGATGCCGTCGGCGCGCATGGCATTGATCAGGGCCGAGAAGGATTTGGCGGAGTAGCTCATGGTGTCGTCTCCAGTTCCGTTCTGGTTATTCGGGGATCTGGCGACTATGTAAACATCGGCGTTGGCGAATGAAAAATGGATAGTCTCACTAGCCACTATCGATGGAATTGATTGATAGGCGAGAACATCTCCCCGCCGCAGGGCGGGGCGATGCGGATCATTCCGGGTTGAACAGGATCACCGCCGCGCGCAGCTTGCTGCGGCCGAAGCGGCTCATCTTGTCGAACTCGGCGTGGCTTACCGGGATGTGCTGGCAGTCCAGCGGCTGGCGGTGCTGGCTGTGGTCGACGTCGGGATCGTGGAGGTAGACGAAGTCCTCGTCGTAGTGGGTGACCAGCACCCAGTGCGGGGCCTTGGAGCGGGTCAGGCGGTAGCTGCTGATCAGCACCAGCGGCTGGCCGCCCCTGGCCAGCTGGCGCGGGATGTCGAGCCTGGCCGAGCGCTTCTGCTCGACGCCCGAGGCGTCCAGTTCCTCGCAGAAGTCCTCGTGGACCAGGCGCATCACCGCCTTCTTGTCTTCGTTGCGTACGCCGTCGAGGAACAGCGGGCCGCTGGCGGACAGCACCAGCTTGACCCGGAAGCCGCGCCGCCAGGCGGCCAGCGCCAGGCCCTGGGGGCTACAGCCGCCGTGTCCGGCGGTCATGTAGATGGTGGTCGCCTCGCGCCACAGGCGCAGTTCCTCGCGGCGGGTCAACTGGCGCTCCGGTTGCAGCGCGCCCATGGCCATCAGCAGGCAGGCCGGACCGCAGGTGAAATCGGTGGTCTGCCGGTAGAAGGGCACGTGGCGGCGCTGGTCGTGGCCGGGGTTGCGGATGCGTTTCTCGAAGCGCAGCGCTTCGCTGTGGTCCTCGTAGTAGTCGCGCACGGTGGCGAAGGGACGGTAGCCGTTGCGCTCGTAGAGGGCGATGGCGCCACGGTTGTCCGGGCGCACTTCCAGGCGCATGTAGGCGCGGTCGTTGTCCCGCGCGGCCTGCTCGGCGGCTTCCAGCAGCTTCTGGCCGAGGCCGATGCCGCGGGCGCGCGGGTCGATGGCGATGGAGTAGAGGCGGGCCAGCGAGGTGCCTTCGTGGAACAGCACCAGGGCGTAGCCGAGCACGCCGCCGTCGCCCTCGGCTACCGTCAGGCTGGCGTGGGCGCGGGTGAGCATCCACTGGAAGTTGCGGCGGGACAGGCGATCATAGTCGAAGCAGCGGTTTTCCAGCTCGACCAGGGCGGACAGGTCGTCCGCGCCGGCCGGGCGGAGGGTCAGGTTCATAGCGGTCTCCACGGCTGCGGGCGGGAACTTCCGCGCGGGCGTGCTGTAATGGGTGCTGTACGCTTCGGTTTGCTGGCAGGCGCCATAGAGCGGTTTCGCAAGGGACTCCCGCCGAGTATTGGCCGGGATGCGTGCGCCGGCAAGCCGGTTCCGAATGCGCCGTGGTTTCGCTGTCCCCCCGGGAGGTGTCGTGAGCAAGCTGTTCATCATCGTGGAACGCCAGGAAGACTGGACGTCCTATTACCCCAGCGAGGATGTGGTCACTGCCCAGGAATACCTGGAATTGCCCATCGACGACGACACCGGCAAGCGGGTCCAGGTGATCAACCTGTGCCGGCACTACAAGTACCTGCGCCATGGCTACTACTGCTCGCTGCTCGCCGAGGCGCGCGGGCACAAGGTGATCCCCTCGGTGCGGACGATCAGCGAGCTGGCCAGGAAGTCGCTGTACAGCCTGGTCCTGGAAGACCTCGACCGCACCCTGGACAAGGCCTTGGCCGCGCACCCCTACGGCAGCACCGATGGTTTCACCCTGACCCTGTATTTCGGCCGTACCGACATCGAGCCGCTGCAGGACCTGGCGCGACAGTTGTTCGAGGCGTTTCCCTGCCCGTTGCTGCTGGTGGAGTTCAAGCGCAACCGCACCTGGCACATCGAGGGCATCAAGCCCGGCGCCATCCACAAGCTGCGCGAGGATCAGGAGGACCTCTTCGCCAACGCCCTGGACAGCTTCAGCCGGCAGATCTGGCGCAAGCCGCGTTCGCGCAAGCCGTTCCGCTACGACCTGGCGATCCTCCACGACCCCGGCGAGGCGTTCCCGCCGTCCGATGCCAAAGCGCTGAAGAACTTCGTGCGGGTCGGCCGCAGCCTCGGCATCGACGTCGACCTGATCGAGCGTAAGGACTATTCGCGGATCGCCGAGTACGACGCGCTGTTCATCCGCGAGACCACCAATGTCGCCGACCACACCTACCGTTTCGCCAAGAAGGCCGAGAGCGAAGGGTTGGTGGTGATGGACGACCCGGTGTCGATCCTGCGCTGCACCAACAAGGTGTACCTGGCCGATCTGCTGCGCAGCCACAAGCTGGGCATGCCGGCCACGGAGATTCTCTACAAGGAGAACCCCCAGGAACTGGAGAAGGTCGGCGAGCGCCTGGGCTTCCCGCTGGTGCTGAAGATTCCCGACGGCAGCTTCTCGCGCGGGGTGATCAAGGTGGAGGACCAGGAGCAGTTGCTGGCGGCCAGCGCCGAGCTGTTCGAGCGCTCGGTGCTGATCCTTGCCCAGGAGTTCTTCTATACCGAGTACGACTGGCGTATAGGCGTGCTCAACCGCAAGCCGATCTTCGCCTGCCAGTACTTCATGTCCAAGGGCCACTGGCAGATCTACGACCACAGCCCGGACGCCGAGGAGGTCAGCGGCGATTTCCGCACCATGCCCGTGCACGAGGCGCCGCGCAAGGTGGTGGAGCTGGCGGTGAAGACCGCCAACCTGATCGGCGACGGCCTCTACGGGGTAGACCTGAAGCAGGCCGGCGACAAGGTGGTGGTGATCGAGGTGAACGACAACCCGAACATCGACTGCGGGGTGGAGGATGTCTACCTCGGCGACGACCTCT
>Ga0224747_10196_pt1 | contig 12246 bp, 12 predicted proteins | sample LIM_F_Water_Pos_FD_182999 | JGI IMG/M metagenome (GOLD analysis project Ga0224747, IMG submission 182999) | Enriched cells from gastrointestinal tract of the lab mouse from Pacific Northwest National Laboratory (PNNL), Richland, Washington... | ecosystem: Host-associated > Mammals > Digestive... | reverse complement strand
CGGCCAACAGCAGAAAGCCGAGTAATAGAATCAATACTTTCTTCTGCTGGAAGAGGCTGAATGCCATACCTGTATTTTCCACATACTGCAGCTCCAGGACGCCCTCAATCAGAACAATGCCTGAAGTCCCTTTCAGGCGGGTGAGGGCCAGATACTTTGTAACCTGGTCCAGAATCAGTAATCCCGTCATAAGGATAAAATCCAGAATCAGCATTTTCAGCTTTTCTCCGGAAAATCCATTTTTTCCGAAATTTTTCCCGGAATATACTTCTTTCATATCACTCACATGTATCCTCTTCACTGTAATAAATTTCCCTGATGGCTGCCAGTATCTCAGCATCTGTCACGGTATTGTCAAGAACAGCCCTGCCGATCTTTTTCAAAAGCACAAATTTGATCCTGCCGGATTCCATTTTCTTGTCTGCCTTTGTCAGCCGCAGAATTTCTTCCGGATCAATATTTTCTATGGAAATAGGCAGATAAAACGGCACAAACATATCCCGGATCTCGTAATATTCCTCCATGGAAAGCAATTCCCGTTTCCAGGAAATGTAAGCGGCCGCAACTGCTCCCAGGGCAACACATTCTCCGTGATATAATTCAAAATTCCTGGCTTTTTCAATGGCATGGCCCACCGTATGCCCGAAATTCAGCAGTGCCCTGTCCCCCTGCTCCAGAGGGTCCTTTTCCACCACCAGTTTTTTTACCGTACAGCTGCGAATCATCATCTCCTGAAGTACATCCAGATCGCGGTCGCAGATTTCGTACATTTTTTCAAGCAGCCATTCATATAACATGGCATCTCTGATCAGTCCATGCTTCATAACCTCCGCAAATCCCGAGAAAAACTGTCTGTCCTCCAGAGTCTGCAGTGTGGCCAGATTCATATATACCAGACGGGGCATTTTAAAGGCACCCACCATATTTTTATAACCGTCAAAGTCAACACCTGTCTTTCCTCCGATACTGCTGTCCGCCTGGGCCAGAAGCGTGGTGGGAAGCTGTATATAATCAATGCCCCGCAGATAAGTAGCTGCAGTGTAACCGGTAATATCCCCCGTCACACCTCCCCCAAGGGCCAGCAGCAGGTCTTTCCGGTCAAATCCTTCTTCTATCAGAAAACGATAGATTTCCTTTACCGTATCCAGAGTTTTATGCTCTTCCCCCTCAGGAAAGACATACTTTACCGCCTTGCCGTCCCCTTCCTGACTGTGTGTACGGAGTAGGCTCAGTACTTCCTCCCCATAAATCGCATCTACTTTGGAATCCGTGACAATACAAATCCTTCTGTTCTCATACCCCAGAGCCGTAAGCTCCTGCCACAGTTCGGCAAAAGAACGGGAAAACACTATATCATAGCAAGGTTTTTTCTGATATAAAACCGGTAATCTCTCTGACATTCTCTCTCACCTCTTTTGTCAGGTTTCTCGCCTGTTACAGTCATTATTCTCTGCTCAGCTGTTCATCCTTTTTCTGTCAGCTGTTCAGCGGCATTTCAAAGGAATCACTGAAAATATCCTGGAAGTCTCCCGAGATATCCACACTGGAAGGTGTAATAATAAAGATATAATGGGAAATCTTCTGAAGGTTTCCGGATATGGCATAACAGGAACCGCTGGTAAAATCAATAATCCGCTGAGCGATATCCACATCCAGTCCTTCCAGATTCAGTACAACGGTACGGTTTGCCAGGAGTGTCTCTGTTATTTCTCTGGCATCTTCCACAGAGGTAGGTTTGATGACACAGACTTCCATACCGCCGCTCACCATTTTTCTTGTACTGGCCTGCTTAATCGGTGTGATTTTGCCGGGTGCCGTCCTCCGGGAGGCTGGCAGGGCAGGTTCATCTTCATAATCATCCATATCTCTTTCTCTTGCCTTTGACCTTCTCGGCGCGGGAACGGGATCTGTATCTTCTTCATCCAGATAGTCATCATCGTAGTACTCATCGTCATCTTCGCCGTTTAACTTCATGTAATTCAAAAACTTGTCCATTACGCTCATAATTCAATCCCACGCCTTTCACCGAAAATGCCGGTACCAACTCTCACACAGGTGGCTCCCTCTTCTATTGCCACAGAATAATCTCCTGTCATACCCATTGACAAAATATCCATGCTAACATTATCAATGTTTTTTTGCCTTATGTCAACAGACAATTGTTTTAATCTGCGAAAATACGGGCGATTCTCTTCCGCATCTTCCGTAAAGGGTGCTATGGTCATCAGTCCTCTGATATGTACCGCAGGCAGTGTCGCTATCCTGGAGACAAGCACAGGCGCTTCTTCCACACTGACACCATACTTGCTGGATTCTCCGGCCACATTTACTTCAATTAAGATATCTGTTTCTGTCTTTTGTTTCATTGCCTCACGGCTGATTTCTTCCGCAAGACGCAGCGAATCCACACTGTGAATGAGAGCCACTTTCCCCACAATATATTTCACTTTGTTTCTCTGCAGATGGCCAATCATATGCCATCGAATATCGGAAGGCAGCTCCTGCATCTTGTCCAGCAGCTCCTGCACTTTATTTTCGCCAAAGTCCCTTATACCTGTATCATATGCCTCTCCCAGGCTGGAAACAGGTTTTGTCTTGCTGACGGCAATCAATGTCACTTCACCAGGGTCACGCCCGGCTTTCCTGCCGGAATCTGCCATACTTTTTTTCACGGCTTCTAAATTTTCCCGTATCATTTCAATTCCTCCGGTTTCTCTTCAACCTTATCGCATCTGTTACTTCTGGTTGATAAACTGATCATCCCTTACAGATTCCGCATTCAGTGCAATATAGTCATAGACGCTTAGTCCATATTTTGTGTTGGGCTTTACAATGGCATATTCATCATTCTGGTACAGAATGGTAATCTGCTTGAAATCCGCATATCCTTTATTCATATTATAAACACCGATTAGTGTGGCTCTCTTACTTACCGCATAAGTTTCCTGTCCATCTGTGGAGTACAGAATGTCTCCTGTATTCAGTATGGAACTGTCCAGATAATATTCCTTTGACTGACTGTCAAAAAAGTATACTTCCGTCTCAAGCGTCTCCTGGGCAATGGTGCCGTCATCCAGATAATACTGCCTGACAATACTGTCCCCGCCGTTATTGCCGCCCGGAGAGACAAAATTCTCCGGAATCAGGAAAAATTCCTTCTGTACGATAGAGGATACCGGAATCTTCAACCCTGTTTCATCCTCCACGATCAGTTCTATATCCAGAAATCGGTCTGTCATAAACGTTACCAGAGAATTGGTAAAAGTAAGCTGCAGATATGTATTCCCGTCTCCGCCGGTGAACAGTTCCGTGGCGCCCCAGGACTCATACCCGTTCTTGAGAAAACGAACTTTGACATATCCTTCTTCCTGCAGTTCTGCACCTCTGACCGGCTCAATGGGAATCACAACAGACCAGTTTTCATTGGTTGAAATTTTATACACGGCATCCCCTGCCGCCAGCAGAGCGTTTCCTGTCATTCTCTTTTTTTCATAGGTCTCATCTTCTTCCCAGATCTGAGCCGTAATATCCTGCGCCGTCAGGTTTTCATAGCCGTCTGTCCAGTAGGCCACAATCCCTGTGACCGGTGCAAAAGAACGATTCATGATGCTGACGCCGGCAGCATTGCTCAGCTCGTCCACACTCTGCAGCATATTTATCCCTGCCAGCTTCAACACTGTGTTTTTCAGGGAGTATTTGAAATCATAGATACTGTCATAACGATTTGCTTCAAAGCCATGGGAAAAATTGACAATTTCACTGCGGAATTCGGCAAGCTCTTTATCGGAGAGAGAATTTTCTCCCAGATTCATACTCTCCAGCTCTTCATTGAGCCTGCCTGTCTCATCCACGATATACACCAGATCATTTTTGGCCACACGTTCTCCTTCTCTGGCATAATAATTCACATATCCGGTTTCCTGGGCATAGACCACAGTCTCATCACGCAGGATGACTCCCCGGTAAATCGTATCGGCGGCAAGCGATCCCTCCTTCACCTCATATCGCACGATATGGCTGGTCTGAAAATACATGATAACACAGATAACCACATAAATGAAAATAACGCTGAAAATAATCATGCCGATATTCAGATTCAGAGGTTTTCGGTATTTTTTAATTTTGCTTTTCGCCACTCTCCCGCCTCCATATAAAAGCCCCGGCAAATTGTTCCGAGGCTTTCATGCGTAACCATTTTCCATTTTCCTGATAAGCTTCGTGCCACAATTCTCCTGCCGCACGAAGAAACACTTCCCTACAGGGATACGATAATTTTATCTTTCCATCCGGCTGGAATTTCCGTCTCATCCAGAGAGATACTTAAAACAAAGCTCACATCAAATATTTTACTGAGTTTTTCCAATTTTTCCAATGTGGGTGTAATGTCCTGATCTTCCAGGCATGCAATTCTCAGAAAGCTGTCAAAATACACCTGCTGCAGATCATGATCCTGTGAAATAATACCACTTACAAAACCGATAAATTCATTACTGCTCTCAATCATAAACTGCGAAATATCAATCAGGCGTACTTTATTGTTCAGTTCAAACATATGCTTTTTACTTTTATCAAGATATGCAATATTACCTGAAATTTCCTTGATTTCGCTGTTCACCTTATCCAATAGCTGCTTTGTCTTACCCTTACCCTTTTTGCCTACAATTAACTGAACCATTGGAAACCCTCCTATAGTATTAATATTATATTACCCTAATAATCATTATAAGGGAAACATGTTCAAAAAACAACCTCTATTTGTGAATCTCACCAAGTAATTCCTGCATCCCATTATACAGAGCCTCTCCCCCTTCAGCGCGCAGAATAACGGAAATATAGGGAGAACCGTTTTCATCTCTGGAAAGAAGGATCAGACAGTTCCCGGCAGCATTTGTGGTTCCGGTCTTCCCGCCGATTACTGTCACATTGGCGGGAGACTGATAGTTTCCCCGCAGGAAGAGATTTGTCGTCTGCTTATCAAAGGGCTTTTCCTTACCGTCCTTGTCGTAGAATACTGTCTGATAACTGGACATATGTATGATTTCGTTAAAAGTATCGTATTTGATGGCTTCCTTGAATATCAGGTACAAATCGTATGCCGTCGTGTAATGCTCGGAATCCGTAAGTCCATGAGGATTCATGAAGTTTGTATTTGTGGCGCCCAGTGAATATGCCTTTTCATTCATCATTTCCACAAAATGTTCCACGCTTCCACCGATATTTTCCGCAATCATCATGGCGACATCGTTGGATGAATACACGAGCAGAATGCGAAGCGCCTGATCCAGCGTCATGGTATCTCCGCTTTTCAGTCCGCACAGCACGGCTCCCGATTCTGTGATATTGACTGCATTTGTTGCCGTCAGCGTCTGATTCAGCTGACCGTTTTCCAATGCCACAAGGGCTGTCATCACCTTTGTCAGGCTGGCTGGCTGCAGACGTTCATGAACATTTCTGGCATAGATTACTTTCTTCTCATCCAGGCCGAACAGAGCCGCAGCACCTGTCAGAGACATGTCCGGGCTGTCCTCTTCTGCCACATTTCCTGCCGTTACACACAAATTTGCCGCAAAAGGTGCCGCCGTCCTTGTATCCTGTCTGGAGACTACATTGAAACTGCTGACATCATAGTCCACATGATAAGCCATATCATAAGACAGATTTCCACACCCGGTAAAACACAGAATGGTCAGCAGCACGGCTGCCATAGCGCCTTCCTTTTTTCTCACTGCTTTTTTTTCTCTATTTGTACATTTCACGCCACTCTAAATCCCCTCTGTCCAGAGCCTTGATCAACAGTTCCGCACTTGCCAGATTTGTTGCCAAAGGAATATTATGCGTATCACACAGCCGCACCACATTATTTACATCCGGCTCATGCTTTTTCGGATTCAGCGGATCCCGAAGAAATATTACCAGATCCATCTCATTATTCTCAATCTGTGCTCCAATCTGCTGCTCACCTCCCAGATGTCCGGCCAGGCATTTGTGAATGTTCAGATTGGTAACTTCCTCAATCAGACGCCCTGTGGTACCTGTGGCATATAATTCGTTTTTGCTCAGAATTCCCCTGTACGCAATGCAGAAATTCTGCATCAGTTTCTTTTTTGCATCATGTGCTATCAGCGCAATGTTCATAAGAGTACCTCCACGTATTTTCTACTGTTTTGTCTTTTTTGCCTGAAGTCTAACGTTCAGTACAAACCCCATTCCGATATACAAACTAAGCAATGATGTCAGCCCATAACTGACGAAGGGAAGTGTAAGTCCCGTTGTGGGCAGAATAAAGGTTGCCACACCGATATTGAAAAAACTCTGAAAGGCCACCAAGCCCCCCATGCTGGCCCCGATAATTGTACCGGCTACATCCCTGGACTTCCGCGCCACAGAAATACATTCAAGAGAAACGCCGAACAGAAGAACAATCACTGTGATACTGCCCTTAAATCCAAACTCTTCTCCGATCACGGAAAAAATAAAGTCCGTCTCTGCCTCCGAAAGAAAATTACCATTTTTTACGGAGGTAATCTCATTGTTCTTATACCCTTTTCCGTCCAGCTGGCCCGAGGCAATGGCTTTCACGGAATTCAGCTGCTGGTATGCATAGGTGGTTGAATATTCCTGTGGATTGACAAATGCCAGTATCCGATTCTTCTGATTATCTGTCAGTAGATCATTGTTCGGCTGCAGCGCCAGCGAAATCAACAGCGCTACCGCAGGAATTGCAACCGCCAATACTGCAAATACCAGTTTCAGACTGATACCGCCTGCGAACATAATGATGCAGAAAATAACCAGCAGCACCATACTGGTAGATAAATCCGGCTGTTCCCACACCAGAATCCACGGCAGAGCAAACATGACAATACAGGAAGTGATAATGAGTACGGTATTTAATTTCTTCCTATGATTCATAATAAACTGTGCAAAGAATAAAATCAACAAAATTTTTGCAGTTTCTGAAGGTTGAAATTGCAGACCACCTATTTTCAGCCAGCGTGTCGCCCCTTTTACATTTACTCCAAACTGCCAGACCGCCGCCAGCAGCACCAGATTACCCACATACATAAACCAGTAAAGCTTTAAAAGCAGCGTATAGTCCAGAAAAGAAATCACAGTCATCAGAAACACACCTGCCAATACGGCAAACAACTGTCTCGACTGCAGAGATTCCTCCGCGCTGCCGATTGCAACAATTCCAATAACTGAAAGCGTGAGTATCATCAATACCAGTTTAAAATCATAATCACGTATCCTGTATCTTTTAAACATAATTTCCTCTGTTTATTTCCTATTCCGAATTCTTCTCCGTCTGTTGGGCAGGTACATCCATGATCGGAATATTTGCATAAAGTACCGGCATTTTGCCGCCTCTTCCCGATTTACTGCCCTTTGTATTTATCTGGATATCCATATTATCCGAATCTATTTTCATGTATTTTGACAAAACCTTTGCGATGTCGGTTTTAATCAGCTCCATTACCTCCGGAGAACAGTTTACTCTGTCCGAAATCAACAAAATTTTCAATCTGTCCTTTGCTATCTGGCAGGAGCTTTTTCTGCGAAAAAAATGTCTCATTTCACGCCCCCCTTATGCCTTATGAAAAATTCCGGTTACTCTGGTCCAGAAAGAAATCCCCTTATCAAAATTCAGATAGGGTACCTCTCTGCCCTCCACTCGATGTACCACATTTGCATAGGCCTGTCCCGCCGGCGAATTGCTTCCAACCAGCGGCTCACCCTGGTTGGTTGCCACAACCACGCTCTCATCATCCGGTATGATACCGATCAGAGGAATTGCCAGAATATCTACCACATCCTGGGCGGACATCATGTCTCCCCGTCTTACCATGTCCATGCGCAGACGGTTAATGATCAGATCCATCTGCTTGAAGCCGTTTGCCTCCAGCAGACCGATAATCCGGTCTGCATCGCGGATTGCGGATACCTCCGGCGTGGTGACTACCAGCGCTCTGTCAGCACCTGCAATTGCATTCTGAAATCCCTGTTCAATGCCTGCCGGACAATCCAGAATAATATAGTCGAACTGTTCTTTCAGATGTTCGATTACCTTGACCATCTGCCCAGGAGATACGGCACTTTTATCTCTGGTCTGGGCAGAAGGCATCAGATACAGCCCCGGATGCCGCTTGTCTCTGATCAGCGCCTGCTTCACCCGGCAGTTTCCCTCCACCACATCCACCAGATTATAGACGATACGATTCTCCAGTCCCATGACCACATCCAGATTGCGCAGACCTATATCTGTATCGATCAGACAGACTTTCTTCCCAAGCTTTGCCAGACCTGTTCCCACGTTTGCAGTTGTGGTGGTCTTGCCCACACCGCCTTTACCTGAAGTGACGACAATGACTTTGGAGCTTTTCTGCTCCGGGGAAAATTGTTTTTCCATTTTCCTTACCCTCCGATTAATTTGTCACCGTCCTCCAGATACCCTGTCATATTTCGGCTTTCAGCCGAAGGTATCCAGCAAATCTTTGGTAAATGCTTCGAATACGATTCTGTCGTTTTTTATATATGCAATTTTCGGCCGTATCTTTGGGTGAATTCCCCATTTTGCCTGTTTTGTATTTGGTTTATATTTGAAATCGCCGATTTTGATTCTTTCCGGCTCCATTTCAAGCGCAGCAACATAGGACTCCCCACAGCCGTTGCCTCCGGCGTAAGCTTCCCCGTAAAGACCGCCCAATATAATGATATTTTTGGCACTGATTACGGCGCTTCCGGGATAGACATCTCCCAGCACGATAATACTGTTGTCAGTCTCCAGAACTTCCCGGTTCTTCAAGTCACCCCTGAAAAACTGTCCGCCTTCCTCGCTGGCAAGCTTTTTCTCCGTGTGAGCCAAAGCCTTGATATAGTTCTTATTGGCTTCCTCATCGCGGCTTACAATGCAGATAATATGGAGGTCACTGTTCTCATGAATCGTTTCCAGGATTCTGATCTCATCCACGTTTGACACGGCACGGCCTTCAATGGACAATGCCATAATCGCCTCCCCGAAGAAATTCCTTGCCTGTCCGAATTTATATCCGATTTCCTCCAGAACCTTTTCGAAAGGGAGCTCTTCATTCAGATAAAGTGCGATTCCGTTTGGAAAGCTCTTAATGATAACCGCCTCTCTCATCTCAATCCTCCATGTTTATTACAACCTGCCGGAACAGTCTTCCCTGCAGCCTACATCTCGTCAGTGACTCCTTCGTCAGGCGTATCTGCAGTACCGGTAATCAGATCCTCTTCCTCTGCCAGACCATAGTAATACTTGATAATATCCCTGGTCGCCTGTGCGGCATAGTCGGAGGAGTATCCGAAGGGAATTCTGGTCGCAATCGCGATTTCCGGCTGCTCATAAGGAGCAAAGCAGGTGAACAGTCCATGACTGGGTCTTGACTGCCGCTCCTCCGCCGTACCTGTCTTACCTGCCACATTTACCGCCAGATCATTAAAATAAACCTTGTTCTGCACCACCTGCCGCATACCGGCCTGAATGGCTTCCCAGTACTCCTGAGGCATTTCGATCACATTGCGCACATCCGGCTCAAATTCCTGCGTTATGCTTCCGTCCGAGTCCGTGACCTTATCCAGTAAAGTCAGATTATAACAGGTTCCTCTGTTGGCCACAGTGGCCACATACCTGGCAAGGGCAACGGTGGTAAAGCTGTTGCTGCCCTGGCCTATGGAAGAACGCATGGGATCTTCCGTGGAGACATTGGGTGGTGCCTCCGCCAGTTCTATGCCGGATTTCTCCGTAAGTCCATATAATTCTGCATATTTCTGCAGCGTATCCAATCCTTCCGTCTCCACATATACACCGGACCCCATGGAAAGCTGATAGCCCACATTATAAAAATAGTAATTACAGGAATCTCTGATCGCCGTAGTCACATTTTCGTTCCCATGTCCCCATCTTCTCCAGCATCTGGGCGGGTGAGGGTCGGAGGGGATTTCGGAAAAGGTTCCCGTACAATTGGTCTGGCTGTCCAGTGTGATCACACCCTCCATCAGACCGGCGCTGGCCACCAGCATTTTAAAGGTGGATCCCGGCGCCGCCGTATACTGTGTGGCGTAATTATACTGCGGTCTCGACTTGTCCGCATTCAGTCTGGCATAGTAATCCGCATCGATGGAGTTTGCCATCATATTGTTGTCATAGCCGGGATAGGAAACAATGGCCAGCACATCTCCGGAATTCACATCCGTAATTACAGAGGACGCATTGCAGGGATCCAATGCCAGTTCCGCAGGCGTGATATCCAGATTGTTGATTCTGTTTTTCATAAACTCATAGGCCGTGATTTTGCCTTCGAAAATGGCATTCCAGTCATCCTCCGGTATATTGACGCGATCCTGCTCACAGAGAATCTGACATACCTGCCTGCCGCTGATTACATCATTCAAAAGCATATATTTGTAAAAGCGCTTTTGAAATTCCACATTATTTTCTATCATGGCAATAATGTATTCCCGGATTTTGTCATAGATTTCCGTGGAATCGGAGTATTTGTCGTCAAGCTCCAGCCTGCTGACATCTATCCAGTTCTGTGAAATACAATGTCTTAAGTATTCACTGAGGCTGATCGTCTCTTCATCAGACCATGCAAGCTGAACGGCATCCTCCGAATCCACCGCCTCTGTCATAATCACACCGTTTCTTCTCAAAAGTGTCACAATATTGCTCTGATATACCTGATATTCTTTCGAAAGCTCATTGTATGGAGTCTGCCGCTCTGTCAGCTCCTGGTCAAGTCTCTCATATACGGATTGTCTGTATGACAGATGAGCAGCCGCCACTTCTTTTTCTGTCTCTTTGGCTTCCTCGCTCTCCATATGCTTCAGATCAATGATGGAATTGTCGAACATGGCAAAATAAACATCATAAATGGGTATCTTGATATCGGAACTGTCTGCATTTTCAGCTGCCCTGTATTCCTTGGCATTTATAATCTTGTTGGAGACAAGACCTGCCAGTCTCTGCTCCAGAATGTTGTAAACAGCCTCTGTCAGATCTTTATCAATGGTGAGATATACATTCTGTCCGGCTTTTGCTTCCTTCCGTTCGACGATGGAGATCACTTTTCCCATATTATCCACTATGACCTTCTCATATCCCTTTACGCCCTGGAGCGTGGTTTCCATATAGGCTTCGATACCGCCTTTTCCCACCACATCATTGATATTGTATACATCGGTTCCCACGCCGGCTTCTTCCATCTGCCCGTTCAGTTCGGTCAGTTCCTCGGAAGAAATTTTACCTGTATATCCCAGAACATGAGCAAAATATTTGCTGTCCACATATCTGCGCATGGTATCTTCCACAACGGAAACACCGGGAAGCGACTGGGAATTCTCCATAATCACCGCCACTGTCTTCTCGCTGACATTGGTTGCCACAGTGGTGCCGATATACTTTCTGTAGGATGTCAGATTCATCGCATATCGAATGGTGACCATTTTCAGCCAGTCTTCTTTGGTATAGCCGGCTCCCGCCAGAAAAGTGCTTTTTGTGTCTTCCGGGTCCTCATATTCTCCGATGGCAAATCTGGTCGTTCCGCTGAGATACTCCATCACTTCATCAGCGGTGGCGGTACGTTCTTCATCCTTCAGATCGCCTACCACTTTATATCCGTATACATCTGCCAGGAAACGCAGCAGGGCTGTATCCTCCATGGTGAACGTAAATTCGTGGTCTTCATTCAGATAGATTCCGAAATCTGTGATACACTTATCTCCGTTCTTCTCAATCATCTGAATCAGTTGATAGATTGTGGCATTCAGATTGGAATTTCTGGAACGGCCGGCTTCAAATACATCCTCAATTTTCACGGAATATGCCAGTTCATTATAGGCAAGCAAATTGCCGTTCCTGTCATAAATGTTGCCTCTTGTACTGGATATATCTCTGGTTTTCTCTATCTCAAGAACAAATTCATCCAGATACTGCTGTCCGTGAACAATCTGCAGATCAAAACAGCGATAGACAAGTATGCCTGCCAGTAACCCGAACAGCAGCGTAAAAACAGTCAGCCTGCTGGTCACAATTCCGATTAGTTTTTCCCTGAATTCATCAAACAAACTTCTGTGCTCTCCTTTTTTCGTAAGCCTCCAGCTTCTGGTTAACCTTCAGCACGGCCGGGTACAACAGCAGCGTCACCACAATGGTGTACAGAGTCTCCGGCAAAATAATATGTGTAAAATAATAAACAAACTGCAGTCTGCCCCGAAGCATAA
>Ga0224747_10177_pt2 | contig 12269 bp, 8 predicted proteins | sample LIM_F_Water_Pos_FD_182999 | JGI IMG/M metagenome (GOLD analysis project Ga0224747, IMG submission 182999) | Enriched cells from gastrointestinal tract of the lab mouse from Pacific Northwest National Laboratory (PNNL), Richland, Washington... | ecosystem: Host-associated > Mammals > Digestive... | reverse complement strand
CAGCACGACTTTTCCGTTTGGGACAGATGCCCTGATGCCAAATTTTGTGAACATGGCTTCCTCGTACTCCGGATGTTCTGTCATGTTCTCATATGCTTTCTCAAACCGTGCCTCGTAAGCCTTGACCCGGTGCATGGTCTTTTTCAGGAGCGCCCCGCCGTGCGGGTTCTGCCTGCTGATGGCGTTCTGCTGGTGTTCCACCTTCTGCTGTATCCGGCGGAACTTTTCCAGCTGCCTGTCATATTCCCGGCGTTCGTTCCTGGCTTCCTGTTCCTGTTTTTCGAACATCAGGCTTCTGTTTGTGATATAATTCTGGTAAGTGGTGTGAACGACTGTACAGCGCGGTGTCGTTTTTCTCTTTAACTGCTCGATATGCACAATCATGTTAGCGGTACGTTCCAGCAGTGTTTCATCGTGCGAGATGTAGAGCACCGGAATGTCACTGCCGCATATAAAATTTTCCAGCCAGACAAGTGTTTCGATGTCCAAATCGTTTGATGGTTCGTCGAGCAGCAGGGTTGTCGGTGATTCAATAAGCAGGCGGATGAGCTGTACCTTTATTTTTTCACCGCCAGAGAGGACTCCCAGAAGTTCGTCCGAGTAAAGGCGTTCCACTGGGAAACCGATTTTGGCGCAAAGCTGTGCGAGCTCATTGGGGCTTTTGTCGTAAAGGCTTCCGCTTTCTGTGAGATATTCGTATATAGTGCTTTTTTGCAGATTCTGGGGAAGCTCCTGGGGCAGATAGCCGAACTGCTCGCCCATAGTTACGATTTCCCCCTCATATTCCACATAATTTTCCGCGGATTCAGGTGCACAGATGAGCTTTAACAGTGTGCTCTTTCCGTTTCCTTCCTCGCCAATCAGGGCGCACTTGTCGCCGGAGTTGATATTCAGGTTGAAATCCTCCAGTAAAATGCGGTAATCTTTTTTGTGACGCATGGTTAAATGTCTGATTTGTAACATGTGATTCCCTCCTTTTTGTTTTCTGAACAGTTCATGGGTTTTTGCTACCGTTTACTCCGTTCCGGTAACAGGTTTTTCCTGTGAAAACACGGGGGATATTAGAATGGGTGTGCAGCGCCGTTAGAAATAACAGATAGAATTTCCTGGATATTACACGGAAAATGCCGCCGCATGGCAATGATATAAGCCGGCAGCGTATAACAAAACAAAAGCACACAGAATAGACATTGTACGGTATCGTGCAATGGCATCATTCTAAAATCTCATCTTGTGTCTTCTATTTTGTTATTTTAACATCTTCTCGCCACCTTTCCATTTGAATATTTCTGTTTCATTGTAGTAAAAAAGCCCTTTTTTGTCAAGCAATTAATCTTCCACTGTGAATGAAACTGTGATATAATATCGTCGGTTTAGGAAAATTTAGGATTGGAAACTGTCACAAAGGAATCATGGTGTACACCGGAGATATAAGATGATGGATAAGAGGACACACAGGATAATCAGTTTATTTTTTGCAATATTGATGTTTTTGGCGGGAATGTATGCAGATGCAGTCACGGCAGAGGCTTTATTTGTGTACGACCTGACCGGAAAGATGGCGGCAGGACTTGCTCCGTGCCACTCAGACATCAATGACGCTGCGATATGCAGTATAATGGAGCTGTTAAATGTGTGCGGCGTGGAGCAGCAATCACCAGGGCGTTATCAGGTACGTGCAAGGGAAGTGAATGACCTCCTGTATTTACAGTGCGCTGGTTTTGGTTTCTTGTCACAGGGAAAATCATGTATGCAACGCGTGGCGGCACATCTGTGCTGCCGCAGGCAGAATGAGCTTGTCACGGATTACCTGCATCAGGCGGACGGAAAAAAACGAATCTAAGGCTGTTCAAAAATGACAGGAATAACAAAAACCCGGATACCCCCTGCCCGATTTGGAATATATTATTGCATAAGGCAGCCGGAAGGCGTAATGGGAACAGTTTTAGAAAGAAGGGAATTATATGTTGGCACAGGTTTTTGCAGTAATTATTTTTATTGCAATGTTTGTTTTTATTGTGACCGAAATTGTGGAAAGACATGTTGTTTCGCTGGTATGTGCACTGCTGACAATGATATTTGTTTTCGGCATAGGGATGCACAGCATGGAGGCGGTGATTGAGACAATCAACCTGAAAAGCATCTTTGCAAAGGAGTTCTGGTATCTGTCGGAGGAGACGTCGGGAAGCAGCGCCGGCATCAACTGGGAGACGATTCTGTTTATCTTTGGCATGATGGTCATGGTGGAAGGGATGGCGCGTGTCGGCTTTTTCCGATGGCTCTGTATGCGCATAGCCAGGCTTGTAAACTATCAGGTGATACCGCTCTTTATTACATTTATGGTTTTGTCAACGGTTCTGGCGATGTTTATCGACAGCATCACGGTGATATTGTTTCTGGCGGCTGTGACGATTGAACTTTCACAGCTTTTGAAATTCAACCCGGTACCGATGATATTATCCGAGATTTTCTGCGCAAATCTTGGCGGTTCGGCGACCATGTGCGGCGACCCGCCCAACATTATTATCGGGACATCGCTTGGCTATTCATTCATGGATTTTGTGACAAATACTGGTGTGATTGCAGGGGTCTGCCTGATTGCAGTATTGGTTTATTTTTATCTGATATTCCGCAAGGAACTCAGGGCGGGAGCGTCGAAATCAGTCGATTACGGCAGCCTGCCAAGCCCGGAATCGACAATTACTGACAAGAAAGGGTTTGCGGTGAGCTGTGTCATCTTTGCCGTTGCGATAGTGCTGCTGGTGACGCATGCGCAGACAGGGCTTACGGTTTCCACAATCGGGTGCATTGTTGCAATTGCTACCTTGGTAACTTCGTGGAAGTATGCTATATTGTTGTTAAGGAAGGTCGATTATAAGACGTTGTTATTTTTTATTGGATTGTTTGTCGTGATTGGCGGACTGGAGCAGACGGGAATACTGGAAGTCATGGCTGCATTTATCGGCAAAATCAGCGGCGGTAATGTCATGGTCATGATAGCAATTATTATATGGTTATCAGCGGTTGCCAGCGCGTTTGTTGACAATATTCCGTTTGCGACCACAATGATACCGATTATCAAGAGTCTGTCGGCGGCATATGGCGTTGACTTGTCCATGCTTGCATGGACGCTGGCGATGGGAACGGATATTGGCGGAAGCGCGACCCCGATAGGCGCATCGGCAAATGTTGTCGGAATTGCAACGGCATCAAGGGAAGGCTATGTGATAAAGTGGGGACTGTACTGTAAGAAAATGATGCCTGCGACCGTGATGGTTGTGCTGATTTCAATGCTTTTGATTTATTTCCGTTATTTGTAAAGGGAGGTGGAACGGATGGAAAAGCAACTGATTATTTCCGTGGGAAGGGAGTATGGCAGCGGTGGCCACGAGATTGCGGAGAAGCTGTCAGGGCATTATGGCATCCAGCTGTTTGACCACAATCTTCTCGATGAGATTGCGGCGAAGAAAAACCTGAATATGGAACATTTAAAGGGACTGGATGAACGCCGTAAGAATCCGTTGTCTTCAAGGACGGTAAGGGGATTTAGCAGCTCGCCGGAGGAAAACCTGCTGTACCTTCAGTTTGACTTTCTGCGTGACAAGGCGGATTCCGGGGAGTCCTTTGTGATTGTGGGGCGCTGTAGTGAGACGATACTGAAACAGTATGACAGCCTTATATCCATATTTGTCCTTGGCGACCGTGACAAGAAGATTGAGCGGGTTATGCGGCTGTACCAGCTGACAGAAAGCCAGGCGGTGAGGAAGATTCGCGAGAAGGATATGAAGCGCAGGCGCTACCACAATAGCTTCTGCGACAAAAAATGGGGAGATTCGAGAAATTATGATATTTCCTTAAACAGCAGTAAGCTGGGGATTGATGGAACAGTTGAGCTGCTGACGGACTATATCGACAGGCGGAGGCAGTGTTTTTTATAAAAAAGTGCAATGCGTACCCTTAAAAGTGCGTTCCATACCAGATCTATTTTATTTTGACAATTTATCTGATAGAATATTATTAAATTGTTGCAACAATTTAGTCATACCCTCGGTAAGTTGCTGGGAAATTTATTTTCCGGCAACTTATTTATGTACACAGGCATCTGGTGCGCGGGTGGAGGAGAAGGTCATTCCCCTGCTCGATGATGTACATGGGGATAGATGGGTTGTTGGGCAATAGGGAATAAAAACTTGTTGTAATGAGGGGGATGATTCAAATGGAAGAAAAACGTCGTGGAAAGGAATACGGAAAAGAAAAAAGGGTAAACAAATTTGTGCTGGCAATTGTCACGATTATCGATATGCTGCTGTTTTTCGGGTATATCGGCGATTATGCGCAGGGAAACATCAGTTTTGGATTCATGCTTTCGGTGGACTTGTCGGTCATTGTGTCCATGATAGCCTGTTACAGTGTTTATTTCCACAAAAAAGACAGCACGGCTTTCCAGCATGTCTCGGTGATTGGCTATATGGTGGTCTATGGGCTGGCAGTGTTTGGCGCACAGAATGACCTTGTGTTCATGATGGTGTTTCCGCTGACTGTAATCTATATCCTGTACTATGACATGAAGCTCATCCTGAGGATTGCAGTGGTGTTTGGCGCGATAAACGTGGTGGATGTGGTGTATATAGTCGCAGTGCTCAGACACATGCATTCCGGTGTCCCGATAAACAGCACTTCCCTTTTATTACAGGGCGCCTCGGCAGTGGTATACATGATTGTGCTTTGCGGGACGACATATATTTCAAATGACAACAATGAAAAGAAGATTGCCAGCATCAATCAGGAAAAGGATAAGAGCACTGCGCTTCTAAATGAGGTGCTGAATGTTGTGGCGTCGGTGAAACAGAACTCAAGCGAGGCGGCAGAGCATATCAGGCAGTTAAGCCAGTATGTTGACGATACGGCATCTGAGCTGGGCGACATCGCGGAGGGGAACATCAACAATGCACAGAGCATTGAGAAACAGACTGTCATGACTGGAAATATCCAGAACATGATATTGGAGACCAAGCAGATGTCCGACGAAATGCTCTCAATGGCGGAGCGCTCCGAGGGGGCTGTCCTGGATGGACAGCATACGGTTGACAGCCTTCAGGAGCAGTCTCATAGGACAAGGGAGGCAAATGAACGGGTCGTTGCTTCCGTGGCGGGGCTGATTTCCAACGCAAAGGCAGTGGAGCAGATTACGGAACAGATTTTTTCCATTTCCAGCCAGACGAACCTGCTGGCGCTCAATGCCTCAATTGAGAGTGCCAGGGCCGGGGAAGCCGGAAAGGGATTTGCCGTGGTGTCCGAGGAAATCCGTGCGCTTGCCGATGAGACAAGAAAGCTGACCGAAGGGATTCAGGGGATTGTGGCAGAGCTTAGGAAAAATGCCGACATGGCAAAAAATACGGTGGATAATGTCATTACAACAGCAGACGCAGAGCACAAACTAATTTTGGATGCGAGTGCAAAGTTCGGCGAGATTGGCAGCCGTATGCAGGGGCTACATAGCAATGTGCAGGAAATGTATCGGAAGATAGAAGAAATTCTGGAATCCAACAATGTGATTGTGGACAGCATTACCCATATTTCCGCTGTCAGCGAGGAAGTGACCGCGAGCACGCAGCAGGCGGCAGAGCTTGGTGCAGACACCAGCCGTAAGGCAGAACAGGCGAGGGGACTGTTGGTGGAGCTGCTTGAGACGGTAAAGGCGATTGACAAATATTTATAAAGGAAAAGGAACGGACGCAGTTTTCGGGTAACTGCGTCCGTTTTTTTCCGCGTCAAAACAGTTGACAAGGCGTTCTGCCGATTGTAGAATTAAGAAATCTACTGGAATGTATCTGGAAAGGAGATTCGTATGAAAGTCAAAATAAGCCTGATTTGCGGAATTGCGATTGTGCTGGTGGCGCTTTGGGGCATCACTGCGGGAGAACGTGCGGTGAAAAAGGACGGAATCGGCATTGCTGAGGAAAATGATGATTTGAGGGACAGCAGCGGCGAACAGATCCCGGTGTCCTCGGCGGTGGTGACGAGCGAGATGGTGTGCGACATAGAAGGACCTGTCCTGGACTATGCGGACGGTGAGACACTGATTTTTCACCATGATTCTGGTCTTTTTGTCTATGACATCGGCAGGAAAAAGCTTGACAGCAGTGTGAATCTCAAAGAACTGGGATGCCTCGACGCGGAGGAACAAGTAAACTGTGAGATTTTTGTTGCGGCGGATGGTAAGGAACTGTAAAAAAATAACTTTTAAATAGCGCGTAGGATTTTTCTTCGAGAGTGCCGCCCAAAAATCAGGCGCATAGCGGGCTATGTAACTGATTTTTGAGCGGTGCTATCGTAGAAAAAGACAAGCAATATTAAAAGTTATTTTTGGACAGTTCCTAAGTGGGTCTGTCTGCACCCGCTTGATACAAAGGAGCTGTATCTGTATGATGTCACAGGCAGGCGTATGACGCGGGGAGCGTATGACGGCGACCGTTACCAGGCACAAAACATGGATTTTTTTGTATCGCTCAGGCAGACGACCGACTGCGTTGAACCGGATTATACGGACTGGCGTTCCAGGGAGTGTGTGAAACTGCGCGATGATCCATGCAGTTATCTCTATCTGGAAAGCGGCAGCGGCATGCTGTCGGACATCTATTATGTCGTGGAGGAAGACGGCGGAGAGCGCGTACAGACTGCGAAGATTTTTGACGACCAGACGCAGACAGTGCTGCTGAAAGAAACGACGGCAGGGTGAGGGCGCCCAAAGACGCTGTATTTTCCTAGCGGGGTCGAGGAGCAGAAAAGGAGATGTGTATGAGGTCAAATAGAAAAATCAACGTATCATTTAATTCGCCAGTTGTCATCTGTTTTACGGCAGTCTGTTTTGCCGCACTGGTGCTGGACTGGCTTACGAAGGGGTGGACGACAAATACCTTTTTCAGTGTCTACCGCTCCTCGCTGCTGTCGCCGCTGACGTATGTGCGGATGATTGGGCATGTGTTTGGTCACGCGGGATGGGAGCATTTTATTGGAAATATCATGTTGCTGCTGATTGTAGGGCCGCTGCTGGAAGAAAAGTATGGCTCGTCCAATATTCTGTTTGTCATCCTCGCAACGGCGCTGGCGACAGGGATTGTAAACTATATCTTTTTCCCGCATGTGCAGCTGCTCGGCGCAAGCGGCGTGGTGTTCGCTTTTATCCTGCTGTCACCTTTTACCAGCGTGAGGGAGGGAAGCATACCGATTACCCTGGTGCTTGTGGCGGCGCTCTATATCGGAGGACAGGTTTACAGCGGCGTTTTTGCGGACGACAATGTATCCCAGCTGACCCACATTGTAGGCGGATGCGTGGGAGCAGGGCTCGGGTATGTGATGCATAAAAATAAGATGAATCGGTATTGATGCAAAGGAGGTACTTATGGACATTGCTGTTTTATCGGATATCCATGGAAACGGTATCGCGCTGCAGGCCTGTATGGAATATTTGAAAAAACATCCGGTTGATGCATATTGTTTTCTGGGGGATTATGTGGGAGAATTTCCCGGAATCCGGCGGGTAATGGACACACTTTACGAATTGCAGGAGAATTTTCCCTGTTATATGCTCCGGGGAAACAAGGAAGGGTATATGTTGTCCGGAATGGGGGAAGCGCATCCGGAATGGGACAGCTATCCAAGCACGGTCGGAATGCTGCGCTATGGCCGGGCACATTTGACACGGCAGGATTTATCCTTTATGGATAGCCTGCCAACCACGGCGTGCATTCATATAGACGGCATGAAGGATATCCGGATATGTCACGGTACACAAAGGGCGGTAAACGAAAAGATGCGTCCCCAAAATCGTGAAAACCAGGAAATTCTTGCAGGAGTTGAGGAAGAGTATATGCTGTGCGGCCATACACACAAGGTCATGAATATTCAGGAGTATTCCAAAACCATATGGAATCCCGGCTCGGTCGGTCTGCCTATCATTGAGGAGGGCGCTATGAAAGCGCAGTTTATGGTACTGCACGGCGACGATGGGGCATGGCATCCTGAGTTCGTGGAACTGGATTACGACATAGAACGGACGATACAGGATATGCACGAAAACGCATTGTACGATGTGGCGCCGTACTGGACAAGAATGACAGAGCGTATTCTGAGGGGGACAAGGGTGACACACGGAGGGGTGCTGGGCAGGGCGATGGAGCTGTGCACACAGGAGACTGGCGGATGTAACTGGCCCGAAGTGCCGGAGATTTATTGGAAGCGGGCATTTGAGGAGACGGACGTCAGAAGTGATAAAAGCACTTGATTTAAGGAGGAGACGGATTGTGAGAGCACGTATTTTAGCATGTATTCAGGCAGCAGTTCTGGTTATGTCATCATTTCAGACAATGGCAAGTACGATTCCGACCGGTAATCCGGTATTGGCAATTGAGGCTGAAACAGAGTCGGAAACGGAGATTGAAGCGCAGGAGGAGCTGTGCTCGGAAACGGAAGAAGTGACGGAAACAAAGACCGAAACGGAAACTGCGACTGAAACGAAAGACATGTCGGAAACGGAGACTGGAACGGAGAGCGTGACGGAAACAAAGGACGAAACGGAAACTGAAACGGAAGACGTGTCGGAAACGGAGACCGAAACGGAGATAAAGACGGAAGATGTGTCGGAAACGGAGACCGGAACCGACGACATGACGGAGACTGGAACGGAAGACGTGACGGAGACCGAAACGGATGCAGATAATGACATAGATACCGCCCGATACCTGACAACGGTTGATGCAGTGGGGATGGCGAAGAAAGCGGAGATGGTACGGAGACCGAAGATGGTACAGAGACTGAAACTGAAACAGAATCCGAAAGTGACCTTGATGAGCTTCTTGCTACGTCCGGGATTTCTTCCGAAGCCGAAACTGAAACAGAATCCGAAAGCAGCCCGACAGGCGAAGACGTGCAGGAAAGTGACAAAAGACCGTGCATCACGGCAGATGGCGTACTGTTTCCGGGTAAAAAGGCGGATGGCTATAACGCAGTCTATACCGGGGAGAAAATCTGTCCGGCAATGACAGTGAGATACACTTACCAGGACAGCAAGGGCAAGTCAAAGGTGCAGACCTTGAAGCTGAATGTGGACTATACTGTGACGTATAGAAATAACATAAACGTAGGAGGAGAAAAAGCGACCGTGACCATAAAGGGTATCGGCGAGTACCAGGGAACGGTTACGAAAGAATTTGACATCACGCAAAAGAGCATCAGCAAAGTTACGCTTTCTGCGGTGGGTGATATTAAGTACGGCGAAGTGCCCGAGGTCACGGTCATGGATGGGACAAAGGAACTGGTCAAGGGCAGGGATTACACGGTGAGCTGGACGGAAGGCAGTGCGGATACGACTACAGTATCAAAGCTGACCGTAAAGGCGGTAGAAAGCAACAGCTGCAATTATATGGGGACGGCGAGCAAGAAAGCAACCTTTAATATTTTAGGAACGGACGTGGAAAACGCTGTTTCGATTGCAGAAGCCAGCGTTGAATGGAAAAACCCCAGTAAGATTTATACCTACAATGGGAAAGCGCAGAAGCCAGCGGTTGTGGTAAAGGATAAGGACGGCAGAAAGGTCTCTTCAAGCTATTACAAGGTTATTTACACCAACAATGTCAACGCGGGAACAAACACGGCGAAAGCATATGTTGTCGGCGTGACGAAAAAGGGAGCGGGCTATTACGGCATTTCCGAACCGTTAGAATTTTCCATCAGTCAAAAGAGCTTCAGCAAGGTATCGGTGTCCATCAAGGGAACCCTCCCGAAGTCTGGCACGATTTCTGACATTCAGAATGCCATTAATGAAGCCGTTGTGGTAAAGGACGGCAGGACGATACTTTCCTATGGGGAGGATTACACGATTGACTATGGCGATATAAAATCATTTGACAACATCAAGATAGGCGTGAAATATGAGATTACAATACTGCCTGTCAGAAAAGACGGAAATTATACCTCGGATACAAAGACACTGAAAATCAAGTTTGGCCAGCTGAACCTTGCAAGCAGGACTGCGACCGTTTCTTTGACGATTACAAACGTAGATGAGAAAAAGGTCACGCTGATGTATAATGGCAAGATGCTTGAACAGGACAAGGATTACACGGTAACATCAATCAAACAGAACAGGAACACGGGGCTGTATACCGTGAAAATCAAGGCAGTGAAGGGAAGTCCTTACAAGGGCAGCCTGACATTCAAGGATGCGCAGGCGCTTTTGCTGACACTGAATAAAGAGCTGATAACAGGAAAGTCAGGGGAGACAGTTCAGCTGAGCGCGGCAGTAACACCGCCAAGTATACAGTACAGTACGATAAAATGGGAATCTTCAAATGAGGGTGTGGCGACTGTCACGGACCAGGGTCTAGTGAGCCTGGTGGGCAGCGGCATGGCAGTTATTACGGCAAGTACAAGTGCAGAGCAGCTTGTATTGTCCGCCCAGTGTCGTGTGACAGTAGAGGGAGAGCTGGAAAATTATGTCTCGGTAACTGATTTTGGAGCGGTGCCCAACGACGGCGGGGATGACCGGGATGCATTTACGCGGGCGCTTGACGCACTGGGAAAAGGGGACTACGAAGGATATGATACAGTATATGTTCCTGAGGGGACGTATCATATTGACCCTGAATATGGCATTGTCATGCCTGCCAACACAAAACTTTATATGCATGAGGATGCAGTTTTGCAGGCATTGCTGTCCAAAACCAAGCAAAGCCAGGTTATCGGTGTCTATCAGTCGGATATAGAGGTCAGCGGCGGCACCATCATCGGAGATCTGCGGGCGGCAGGGAAGTCCGGGGAAAGCGGAATGGGCATTCGAATACAGTACGCCCAGAATGTCTTCATCCATGACGTGAATATAAAGGAGTGCCGCGGCGATGGCATTTATATCGGCGGAAATGGGACAGGTTCCACCAATATCAGTATAACAAACTGTACGATTGCCATTTTATCGTACTGTACTGTATACTTGGCGGTGTTACTGCCGCGCTCAGCTGAACCGTTAGAATTTTCCATCAGTCAAAAGAGCTTCAGCAAGGTATCGGTGTCCATCAAGGGAACCCTCCCGAAGTCTGGCACGATTTCTGACATTCAGAATGCCATTAATGAAGCCGTTGTGGTAAAGGACGGCAGGACGATACTTTCCTATGGGGAGGATTACACGATTGACTATGGCGATATAAAATCATTTGACAACATCAAGATAGGCGTGAAATATGAGATTACAATACTGCCTGTCAGAAAAGACGGAAATTATACCTCGGATACAAAGACACTGAAAATCAAGTTTGGCCAGCTGAACCTTGCAAGCAGGACTGCGACCGTTTCTTTGACGATTACAAACGTAGATGAGAAAAAGGTCACGCTGATGTATAATGGCAAGATGCTTGAACAGGACAAGGATTACACGGTAACATCAATCAAACAGAACAGGAACACGGGGCTGTATACCGTGAAAATCAAGGCAGTGAAGGGAAGTCCTTACAAGGGCAGCCTGACATTCAAGGATGCGCAGGCGCTTTTGCTGACACTGAATAAAGAGCTGATAACAGGAAAGTCAGGGGAGACAGTTCAGCTGAGCGCGGCAGTAACACCGCCAAGTATACAGTACAGTACGATAAAATGGGAATCTTCAAATGAGGGTGTGGCGACTGTCACGGACCAGGGTCTAGTGAGCCTGGTGGGCAGCGGCATGGCAGTTATTACGGCAAGTACAAGTGCAGAGCAGCTTGTATTGTCCGCCCAGTGTCGTGTGACAGTAGAGGGAGAGCTGGAAAATTATGTCTCGGTAACTGATTTTGGAGCGGTGCCCAACGACGGCGGGGATGACCGGGATGCATTTACGCGGGCGCTTGACGCACTGGGAAAAGGGGACTACGAAGGATATGATACAGTATATGTTCCTGAGGGGACGTATCATATTGACCCTGAATATGGCATTGTCATGCCTGCCAACACAAAACTTTATATGCATGAGGATGCAGTTTTGCAGGCATTGCTGTCCAAAACCAAGCAAAGCCAGGTTATCGGTGTCTATCAGTCGGATATAGAGGTCAGCGGCGGCACCATCATCGGAGATCTGCGGGCGGCAGGGAAGTCCGGGGAAAGCGGAATGGGCATTCGAATACAGTACGCCCAGAATGTCTTCATCCATGACGTGAATATAAAGGAGTGCCGCGGCGATGGCATTTATATCGGCGGAAATGGGACAGGTTCCACCAATATCAGTATAACAAACTGTACGATTGCCA
>Ga0224747_10190_pt1 | contig 12453 bp, 14 predicted proteins | sample LIM_F_Water_Pos_FD_182999 | JGI IMG/M metagenome (GOLD analysis project Ga0224747, IMG submission 182999) | Enriched cells from gastrointestinal tract of the lab mouse from Pacific Northwest National Laboratory (PNNL), Richland, Washington... | ecosystem: Host-associated > Mammals > Digestive... | reverse complement strand
TGTTTATTTGTCAAGGTGCTGATAAAACTACTCAAACTTTCTTTCGTACCAAAAATGGTCCGAACGGAGAAGGAGGGATTTGAACCCTCGCGCCGCTATTAACGACCTGCACCCTTTCCAGGGGTGTCCCTTCAGCCATCTTGGGTACTTCTCCAAACAAAAGCTGATATCATATATAAATATAAAGATTCGGTGGAGAAGGTATCTCCAGCGGAGAGGGTGGGATTCGAACCCACGCGCCCTTGCGGACAAACGGTTTTCAAGACCGCCTCGTTATGACCACTTCGATACCTCTCCATGTTCGGTTTGTCTGACCTTTCCCGGTCAGCGCAAAAATCATTTTAGCAAAAAAGGGTATTAGTGTCAACAGCTTTTTTTAGAAATTTTCAAGAAATTTTATCGAGAGCTCCGTTTACTGATCTTTCCGATGATATTTTAACGGCGAAAGCCGCCTATTTCACTTGAAATAAAAGCTTTGACAACCGGGCTCCGGAGTAATGTACCATCTGCCCACGCCTGTCCGGAGAGCATCTGATAAATCGGCTCCTGTTCCTGATCTAAAAGACGTATGTCGGCCAAAATGCCTTCGGCTTCCAACCGGATCCGAAAACTGCAGTCTTTCCCCTGCCGTACTTCGTTACTTTAGAAAAACCGCCGCCACTTTCAGATCTTCCGGCGTCGTAATCTTGATATTCTCATAAGAGCCTTCCACAAGTTTCACCGGGTGCTGCAAAAGGGTCTCCACAACCATAGCGTCATCCGTAATCCGGATCCCCTGTGCTTTCAGTTCTTCTTCTTTTATTAACAGTTCTTCATATGCCGTTTTAGCAAGCTGCACGGTAAAGACCTGCGGTGTCTGCACCTGCCAGACGCATTCTCTGTTAGGCGTTGTCTGCGCAAAACCTTTTTCGTCCGCAATCTTGATCGTATCCTTCACCGGCATCCCTGCCGCACAGGCATGATGCTTTTGTACCATCTCATAAGTACGGTCCAATATTTCCTGCGTTAAAAAAGGGCGTGCCCCATCATGAATAAACACATACCCTTCTCCTTCTATTTCCCGTAATCCACTGGCCACGGAGTGATATCGTTCTCTGCCGCCTTCCACGATCTTTTTTACTTTCGTAAAATGAAAATGCTCTACGATCTCATGACGGCAGTATGTTTCCTCACCTTTTCCTACCACAAGTATGATCTCGTCTATAAAGCTCTCCTGAAAGGCTTTCAGAGAATAATATAAAAGCGGTTTGTCCTGCAGCAGTAAATATTGTTTCTGCACATCGCTGTGCATCCGCTTTCCCTGTCCTGCCGCCAATACGATCGCTGTGGTCTTTTTTTCTTTATCCATAATCCGACTGTCTATACCCTTTCTCCCAAACGCAGATTTGGCACCGCATTCAGATCATATCCGTGTCGTACGCCCTTACAGTATTCATAATATCCTGCTGTGCCTATCATGGCCGCGTTATCCGTACAAAATATCGGCGAAGGAGAATAAAATGCGATTCCTCTGCGGCTGCATTCTCTGACAAATGCTTCCCGCAAAGAAGAATTAGATGCCACGCCTCCCGCTATCGCAAATTTGCGCAGTCCGTATTCCTCTACGGCCTGCATGGAATGCTCCACCAATACGTCCACGACCGCTTTCTGAAAAGAAGCCGCGACATCCGCCTGACAAACAGATATCCCTTTCATCTCACACTGGTTGAGATAGTTTAGCACCGCCGACTTTAAACCGCTGAAACTGAAATCATAAACGGAATCCGCCACTTTGGCACGGGGAAAGGCAATGGCTTCCGCATTACCCTCTTTGGAAACTTTATCAATTTTGGGCCCACCGGGATATCCCAGACCGATCGCTCTTGCCACTTTGTCAAAAGCCTCTCCGGCCGCATCATCTCTGGTCCGTCCGAGTATCTCATATTCTCCATAGTCTTTTACCGCAACCAGATGAGAATGTCCGCCGGATACGACCAGACATATAAAAGGCGGTTCCAGTTCTTTATTTTCAATATAGTTGGCGCTGATATGACCTTCGATATGATGAACGCCGACCAGGGGGATATCAGCGGCAAGGCTGATTGCCTTGGCCGTAGAAACACCGACAAGCAGCGCGCCGACCAGTCCCGGCCCGTATGTCACGGCAATGGCCGTAATGTCATGCAGGGAAACTTTAGCCTCGCAAAGCGCCTCTTCTATGACCTGATTGATCTTCTCAATATGTTTTCTGGAAGCGATCTCCGGGACAACGCCCCCGTATGTCGTATGGAGTGCAATCTGTGAAGATATGATGTTAGAAAGCACTTCCCTCCCGTTTTTTACAACGGACGCCGCCGTTTCATCGCACGAACTTTCAACCGCCAGAATCAGCACGTCTTTTGCCGTCCCTGTTTCTTCTATTTCCTCTGTTCTATCCATATCTGTCCTTTTCTTTCTCCCCGCCTGCCAAACAGTTCTCTCTGCCCGGCCATAATCCTTCTGCGTTTCCAGATATCCGGGTTCCTTAATCATCCTCAGCCCAGCCGAGAATCTTCCAATGCTTCGCTTCGTCCTGCCGCAGGATAAAGACAACGCTGCTTTGCAGAATTTCGGTCCCCTGTCTGATCCCGTAGGTGCAATATAATCTCGCACAGGAATCTCCGTCCTGCGTGAAAAATTCCACATCCGTACTGGCAGATACCTGGTAAGAAGATATGGAACGGTCATTCATCTTCATCTCTGCAATATCCGATTTCAGATCTTTCAAATAATCTTCCTGTGACTTATTGGCGATCAATTCGTTATCATAAAGTCCCTGAATCTTTACCGCCAGCTCATTCAGTTCGGCATCCGTATATTTTTCATTGTAAAAACATTTTGTTATTTCATTAAAATACTTCACGACCTCTTTGGGCGAAGGAGGATAATTTTTATCCAGATCACGCAGCAGCACCGTCTGAACCTGTGTGGACTGTACATTCTCTTCCCGTATTTCATCGACCTTGTTCGCCGTATAATAGAAATACACGACAACGATCGCCGCCAGTATGACTCCTACAATAATAATTTTAATACCGCCTGAACTTTTCACTGTGATCCCCCCGCCCTTTCGTATTCTGTCTGTTCGTATGCCATTCGTTCCGATCTGCAGTCCTGCTGCAGATTTATGCGTTTTTATTCTTCTTCATATAATAAGTCTACACTCTTTCCGTCCTTTCCTGCAATAGCATTTGGAAAAATTTTCCGGACTTCGTGCATATAATCTTCCGCTCTGACAAGAGACGGACTGTAGTGGGTCAGCCATAGCTCCTTTACCTGTGCTTCCTTAGCCATCTGTGCCGCTTCGTAAAAAGTCATATGTTTATACTCTTTGGCTTTCTGCTTTTTCTCCGGCTCGCCGTACATGCCTTCGCATATAAAAAGATCCGCCTCTTTTGCATTTCTGACAATACTCTCCGTCGGTCTTGTATCGGTACAATAAGTCAGTTTGATTCCTTTTCTGGACGCGCCAAGCACCATATCCGGCGTCCATGTACCCTGCTCCGTTTCTATTGTCTCCCCTTTTTGCAGACGATTCCAGTATCTCCTGTCAATTCCGTGCGCCTGTGCTTTGTCCACATCAAATTTACCGGCCCGCTCCACGACAATATTGTAGCCGTAACAGATCACGTTATGATTCACCTTAAACGCTTCGATCTTAAAGCCATCAAAAGACAATGTCTGCTCCGCTTCCGTAAGTTCCATGCATTCTACCGGAAAAGGCAGTTCCGGCGCAATCACACGCAGAGCCGCTACCACTTTGGTCAGACCTTTGGGCCCGATCAAAAGAAGCGGCTCTGTCCGTTCTGCATTCCCCATAGTAAGGAGCATTCCCGGCAGTCCGCTGATATGGTCCGCATGAAAGTGGGTGAAACAGATAATGTCGATCGGCTTAGGGCTCCACCCCTTCTCCTTCATGGCGATCTGCGTTCCTTCCCCACAATCTATCAATATGCTTTTCCCGTTATATCTTGCCATCAGGGATGTAAGCCACCGGTACGGCAGCGGCATCATTCCGCCCGTTCCGAGCAAACAAATGTCTAACATACGAATACCTAAACCTTTCCACCAGACTTACGTCACAGCAGTTCATTCCGTTCCTCTTTCTCGACCGGAAGCAGAAAGCCGGCGATCATTTTATTATAACACTGCTCACACAGGTCAAAGCGGTGCTTTTCGCCGTCTCTTTCACTGAAATATCCGAATAGATGGGAAAAAGAGACGCATTCTTCTTTCAGAATGCCATTTTCTACCAACAATTCCTTTTTACAGCAATTGCATGTAACTGCAGTCAGTTCGTTTTCTTTTTTCTTTATTTTCTGATCCAGATAAGTTCTCATTTTAATCCTCCATTCTTACTCAACCTGCGAGTTTGGGCGGGAGCACAAACTTGCGTGTGAAAAATTTATTTTTCACACTGTCCTCCTGTACCTATATAGACAAATTCTCCGTCCTTCACATTATATCAATCCCGCATAGGTAAAAACAGTGGTAATTATTCTATCCGCTTCCTATCTCTTCCACATGATCACCGCATCCTCCGGCGGTTTTTCATAGAAATTCGGACGAATTCCCTCGGAATGAAAACCAAGCTTTTCATATAAATGAATCGCGGCTGCATTACTTGCCCTTACTTCCAGCGTATAGGCGTGCAGGCCGTTTTTCTCACCGTCTTCTATAAGATATTGCAGCATCTTTGTTCCAATGCCACGGTTTCTTTCTTTTTTCTCCACGACGACATTCGTAATATTGCCTTCTCCCGCGATCATCAATACACCGCAGCCGCCGACTATCTTTGTGCCAAGTTCCGCCACATAATATCTGGCGTCCTTCTTCGTGATCATTTCCAGAAAAGCGTCTTCTGACCAGGGCATGGAAAAGGTTTCTTCTTCCAGACGACTGATACAGGCAACATCATCACGTTCCATTGCCCTGATATGGATCTGTTCGTTCCGCTCCCGCTCCGCCTGGGACAGACGCAGATATTCCGGCGCATACTCTTCGCCGCTCACCACCATGCCCCGGGCAAAATAACAGCTGCCAAGCGCCGCAATACTGGCTGCACGCTGTCTGTTCATATGGGCCGGTGCAAACAGGTACGGCACCTGCATCAGCTCTTTCATATGTTCCCGGAAGACGGGTACCCCGTCTCCTAAAAAGATCACTTCTCTGCCGAGCGCATTCAGTTCCCGTGCAATTTCTGCAAAAGGCACTGCGCATTGTCGTTTAATAATATCCAGACAGGAAATTCCATCCTTTTCAACAAAGGTATAAATTCCCGTATAGACCTGATTTCGTCTGGCATCCATAATCGGACAGACGATTTTGTCCGTACCGTATAAATTGTAGGCAAGTCCGTCTACCGTGGGCACCGCCACAATCGGTTTTCCCGTGGCGAACGCCAGTCCTTTGGCTGTTGCCGAACCGATCCGCAGTCCGGTAAAAGACCCCGGACCCGCAGCGACTGCAAACGCATCCACACTGTCAAAGTCAAGATCTATCATATTTCTGATCTCGTTTAACATCGGCAGCAATGTCTGGGAATGCGTCTTCTTATATTGGATCGTATATTCCGCAGCCAATATGTCATCTTCTACGACAGCAACGGAAGCGACAAGACCCGAAGAGTCCAACGCAACAAGTTTCATCCTTATAACCATGCCCTTTCTTCACTCTGCAAGTTTATATCCATATATATCTAAAAACCGGCGCACGCCTAATCTTTTATTTCGACTGTCCGGTAATCAAAACCTTCCGCCAGATTCTTCGCAATCGTGATCCGTCTGCATCCTTCGGGCAATATTTCTTCGACCAGCTCTGCCCATTCAATCAGACAGACGCCTTCACCATAAAAGAATTCCTCATAACCGATCTCTTCCATCTCCGAAATATCTCCAATCCGGTATACGTCAAAATGATAAAAAGGCAGCCTGCCTTCCTCATAAATCTGCATAATCGTAAAAGTAGGACTGTTTACGGGTTCCGTAATACCAAGTCCCGCTGCCAGTCCCTGCGTAAAAACGGTTTTCCCGACACCGAGATCTCCTGTTAAGGCATACACCTGACCTGCCGCGGCGTTTTCACCGACTTTTTTGCCTAATGCAAATGTCTCCTGTGCACTGTGCGTTTCATATATCATTTTAAAGGCCCCTTTTTCTCTTCACGCCGATGCTTTTTGCTCCCGCATGCTTTCATTAACTGCCGTTCCCGCTTCAGCCTCTGATCTTTACTTTTCCCGGCGGCATATGCGTGGAAATCATTTCAATCACCTTATATCGGTTCTCTCCAAGATCCTTCTTCGGAAAAATGCAGGCATTAATCCGGGATGTATAAACGACGATACTTCTGTTTGTGGAAACGGCTTTATACATGTTCTCCCATTTCTGGTTTTCCACAGCCTCGTCCTGCGATACTTCAATCCCCTCTTCTGTGAGCTTATAGTGCAACGGCTTTTTGAATGCCGGACTGTTCAGCATCTGCTGCTTCGAGCGCAGAAAAAGCGACCACGGCTGATAAACAAGCACAACAACGCCCGCTAACAGAAACAAGACCTGTCTGTCTGAAAAAAAAGCAATCAAAAGCAGCGCGCCTACGGCTGTACCCATGATACCGGTAAAACTGCTGTAAGTATGATGCAGCATATAATCGTATAAAATACCGGATTCCATTTTGACATCAAACTCAATTTCCATCGATATTCTGCCTCTCTTTTTTCGTCTGTCTTCTTTTCACTAACTTTTTATCTTTCAGGAAAAGCACCTACAATGCAGGTGCTTTCTCTACTTACTCTATTATACTTTATTTTGCCTAAAGTGCAATACCTGAGTTTGTCTACTCACGCAGAAACGCTTCGTTTACTCGTGCCGCAGCGCCTCGATCGGACTGAGTTTTGCCGCTTTTCTGGCCGGATAAATTCCGAAAAACAGACCGACTGCCGATGAAAACACGGTTGCTCCGATGATCGTGGACACTTGTGTTCTTGCGGCAACGCCTACGATGGAGCCGATCAGATTACCGCCCATAATCCCAAAAACAATCCCGATCAGACCGCCTAAAAGCGTAATGATCGCCGCCTCGGCCAAAAACTGCAGTAATATGGAACCGGTTCTGGCGCCGAGCGCTTTACGGATTCCGATCTCTCTTGTACGCTCGGTAACGGACACCAGCATGATATTCATAACGCCGATACCGCCGACAAGCAATGATATCGCAGCCACAAGTGATATGAACAGTGTTAAAATGCTCAAAATACTGTCAAATTGAGAGGTCATGTCGGTAATGCTCTGTACGAGGATCTGTCCTTCACCGCGCGCATCGTATTTGTTTTCCAGTATATTAACCGCCGCCTGTGCCACTTCCGTACAATATTCTGTGGCTTCGGCAAAAATGAGCATAGCATTGAATTCATCTATATAGAAATAATAATCATTTCCCATAACAGCCAGGGGCATTTCAATATTCACATACGAACTGGAACCGCCGTTGACAAAGCTTGTCGCATTGTCTTCACGGATACCGACGATCGTCAGTTCCTGCGAAATCCCATACAGCGTCAGTTCAAAGCTCAATCCCACGACATCCGTTGTGCCGAACATACTGACTGCACTGCTTTCCGGAATAACGCATACCCTGTTGCCGCCTTCCGCCTCGGCCCTTGTGAAATATCTTCCCTTGATGATCGCTCCGCCGTTTGAAGAAGAGTACTGCAGACCTTCGTTACCCGCCGTAGCATTTGCCTCAAAGTTGCCTTTCGGCGCATCTACCGTTCCCCAGCCGCCCATAATCGGCGTGACGCCTTTAACGTGATCGACTTTGTCCATGATCAGATCGAAATCATCCAGTGAGAAACGCATGGTCGTGCTCTCCAGCGTCGTATCCAAATACAGTTCTATCAAACCGCTTCCGATACTTTCCAGTTCGTCGTTGATCTGTCCCCTTACGCCGTTTCCAAGCGCCATGATCATAATAACAGACGCAATACCGATGATAATGCCTAACATCGTAAGAATTGAGCGGCCTTTGCTGCTCCTGATATTCATCAGGGCAATCTTAATGTATTCCCATATCTGTGCCATGTTGGTTGCATCTCTCCTTCTTCTATTGCATCGGAACAGCCGTAACTGCCATGCCTTCTCCCAGTCCTACGCCGACATTTCCTGCCACCTGATCGCCTTCTGTCAGACCTTCTTTCACCTCGCAGTAAACATCGGAAGAGATGCCCGTAACAATATTTTTCCTTGTTAAAATACCATTTTCCACTGTATAGACAAAATCGCCATCCTTATCGCTGTTGATCACTTCGATCGGCACGATCAATGCCTGTTCCGCTTTGGCGGTATGTACCTTTACTTTCGCTTCCACACCGAGGAAAATACTGGAATCGGGATTATTTATCTGGATATCTACGCCGACGACAGCCGCTCCGCTGGCATTGGTCGTTGCCATACCGTTAATTTTTACTACTTTTCCCTGATAGGTATTACCGGCAATCGTAACATCTGTCTCCTGTCCGACCGCTATTTTCTCCAGATCATACTTGGAAATCGAAATTTCCACTTTTACCTTCTCGGTACTTTCCAGCTTGACCATTTCCGTTCCCACTACCGGCGTACTGCCTTCCACAGCGGAAAGTGATGTGATAACGCCGTCAAAATCCGCCGTTACGCCGTTCTCCACGCCTTCGATAGCTGCCAATGTCTCATTGGCCGTCATATTCTCCATCTGCGTATTAGCCGCTAACTGGCTCTTACTGCCGCTGTCCAAAGAGGCGCTTTCCGAAGCGCTCTTCTGGGATTTCATTTCTGCTTCATATTCTTTATAGGCCGTGATCTTATCCTGATACTCTTTTACTTCATTCTGCCATGCTTCGATCTGCTCATTGTGCTGCTGCTCATATGTGTTTAACTGGATCAGTTTCTGCAGATTCATATATTCTTCGGAATCCGGCTTATCCGACCAGTCCAGGAGTGAAATCTGCAAAAGAGCGCCTTCATATGCCAGCGCATCCTGTTTATCGGTAATTTTCTGATTCAGTTCATTCACATAATTCTCACAGTCGGCGATCTGCTGTTCCAGCACCCCCAGGTTGATATTGGCTTCTCCAAGCTCGCTGATATATTTATTTTCTTTGATCATGGAGCTTTCATATCCGCCATCGCTTGCCTGTATCTTAAGCTGTGCCATGGTTTTTTCATCTGCGAGCGCGGTCTCGTCATATGTATACAATACCTGTCCCTTTTTAACGGTATCGCCTGCCGCTACTTTCACATCTCCGATCTGTACCGCCACATCCGAAAAGTAAGTCTTCACTTCTTCGGTTTTCACCGTACCGCTTGTACTGAGTACCTGCTCCACATCGCCCCGCACCACTTCCATCGTCTGTACTATGGGTGTTACGTTCTTGGCTGCCAGGGAATTCATGACAAAAAATCCAATCACAACGACTGCCAGGACTCCAAAAACAACTCTTTTGATGATTTTTTTCTTTTTTGCCTTATCCATCGGCGTCTTTTCTGCTTTTTCTTTCTTCTCTTTCATTTCTATAACCATGCCCCTTTCTAACGCTGCTGATTTATTACCCGATTGTGAATTTATGCTTCCTGTGCTGTATTTTCCTTCTCGGATCCTGCTGTAAAACTGCTGTTCTCCGAATCCTGCACGATCTTACCGTCAATGATCTTAATGACCCGCTTGGCCTGTGCCGCGATCTCATTGTCATGCGTAATCAGTATGACCGTTCTCCCCTCTTCATGGAGGCTCCGCAGTATTTCCATAATTTCTTTCGTGGAACCGGAGTCAAGATTTCCGGTCGGTTCATCTGCGAGAATAACGGGCGGGGCCTGCGCGATTGCTCTGGCGATTGCCACACGCTGCTGCTGTCCGCCGGACATCTCGGCCGGCTTATGTGTCTTTCGAAGCGCCAGCCCGACTTTGTCAAGCGCTGCATCCGCAAGCCTGAGCCGTTCCCGTTTACCGACTCCCCTGTATATTAACGGCAGTTCTACATTCTCAAGCGCCGTCAGACCGGCGATCAGGTTAAACCCCTGAAAAATGAAGCCTATTTCTTTGTTCCTTACGTCCGACAGTTCATTGTCACTCATATGAGAAACATCCTGACCGTGCAGATAATAACATCCACTGGTAGGCACATCCAGACACCCCAGCATATTCATCAATGTAGACTTACCGGAACCGGACTGCCCGATAATGGCAACGAACTCATTTTCATCGATCGTCAGACTGACATGATCCAACGCCCGTACCTCGTTCTCTCCGGGATTATAAATTTTACAAATATCCCGTATTTCAACTAATGCACTCATGAATTCCCCTTTCCTTTCTTCTGACATGCGGCCTCAAACACCGCAATTATCCTTCTTCCGGCAAAAGCTGCAGTCCGGTCTTTGCAGGATAAGCCGCCAGACCTTCGTATATTATACTATATATAACGTTTCAGACATATTAATATCTTCATACAAATTCTTAAATTTTCCATAAAATTTCTGAAAAAAAACATAAACACAGGAAGAATGCGGCGGCTCCCGCCTGTTTTCAAGGCAGCATCCGCCGCTTCCGGACACAAACAATATAACACCCGAATCTTAATCTTTATCTGAGCAAACCTTAAGATAACCTTAAAGTTCCTAACAGGAATGATTTACGATCCTGTAATAAGTCTTTGCCGTTATAAAATAGGCCAGGCTGTAGATCACGCCAAAGAGTACGATCGTACCGATCATACACACCGTTATGAGCGTGCCGTTATAAAAGTCAATGATTGCCATGAAATTCCTCACCATAAACATACCGACAAGCGTATGCAGTACGGCTCCCGCAAGCGGCGTCCCGAACACACAGAAGATCTGTCTGTGTATCGTGCCCTTAATCTCCGTATCGCTCATGCCCACTTTTTTCATGATCGTAAAACTTGCCTGATCTTCGTAGCCTTCGGAGATCTGTTTATAATACATAATGATCAGCAGACACATGAAAAAGATCAGACCGAATATCACGCCGATAAATAAAAGACTGCCATACATAGAATAAAGGTCTCTCCTGCTGTAAAGTCCGTTTCTCCCTGCCACGAACCCTTCTTTCCCTTCACACAGGCGCATAAAGTCTTCAATAAACGCGTCTTTTTTATTTTCCTCTCCTGTAAGCAAAACGCCCGCTTTCTGTCCGCCGCTTCGCAAAAAAGCATCTATATCTTCCACGCCGTTTTGCTCCGCCCACACCCGGACATACCGGTCTCTTTGCGCTTCATCCTTTACAATAACGATATAATCGGAACCTTTTGGGTTCGATTCGAACTTCGGATAAGGAAACAGTACATACACCTCTTTCTTAAGATCCATCCTGATACCCATAAAATCAAGCGAATCGTAACCAAAATCCCTGCCGTTCGTATACAGTAAAACATCCTCTCCCTCTAACGACTCCTGTCCGTCTGTCAATTGATTGTATGCATCAAGCGTCATAAAGATAACCCGGCATTTTCCGGCATCATGCTGATCAACAAACAATCCGAAACGGTTTTCTTCCTTTGAACAGGTCAGCGTGATCGAATCAAAAATGTCCATCCGCTCTATGGATACGCCGTGCTTACCGGCCAGTCCGAAAATCTCTTTTTGCACAGCTTCGGCAGGAAGGCTGTCATCACGAAACTCCGCCGTCACATCATAAGGATAGACATACGCCGCAACCTCATCAAGACCAAAACACACCGTAAACGTACAGATCAGCGTAATAAGCGTCATCGTTGCAAAAATGCAGATATTGGACAGGCCCGCAGCATTTTTCTTCATCCTGTAATACATGCCGGAAATGGTAATAAAGGCATTTTTACGGTAATACATCTTTTTACTGCGCTTCATGATCTTTAATAATAATACGCTTCCGGATGTAAACATAAGATAAGTTCCGATAATGACCAGAAATACCGCCAGAAAAAAACTGATCAGGATCATGGAATCCGCCTGCGAATTGACCGACGCGCTATACCCCAGGATCAGAACTGCCGCACCGGCTGCAGACCACACCGGCAGAAGTTTCGGTTCTTTCTCTCCCTTTTTCGTCCCAGAAAGAAGTCGGACTTTACAATCTGCTCGGACTGGAAAAAACGCATATCGGCATGATGCTTTTATTTGAAAATATGATCCTGTATGTTGTGGTAGCGGCGGGCGGCATTCTTTTGGGAACGGTACTGGCCAAATTGATGTTTCTGATCCTTTTAAAACTGAGTTCTCTTCCCATGACGATATCGTTCACGTTTTCAGCCAGGGCTTTTTATGATACCCTGCTCTGTCTGGGTGTCATATTTTTAATAAATTTCGCGAGGCAGAACATCCGTAATATCATTATAGCTGATAGATGAAAACACAAAAAAGGTAAATACGGAAAAAATACCGGCTACGATACAGGGATAATAGACCATGC
>Ga0224747_10185_pt1 | contig 12587 bp, 11 predicted proteins | sample LIM_F_Water_Pos_FD_182999 | JGI IMG/M metagenome (GOLD analysis project Ga0224747, IMG submission 182999) | Enriched cells from gastrointestinal tract of the lab mouse from Pacific Northwest National Laboratory (PNNL), Richland, Washington... | ecosystem: Host-associated > Mammals > Digestive... | reverse complement strand
TTCGGGCATATTCCTCCAGCAATTCCATATACTTTTTCCCCTGCCATGCCAACTCCAGCCCTTCTTCCTCCATGGTCTCATAGCTTAAGTACTGCCCGGAACGTATAATCAGCTCTGCACGTATCATTGACTGTACCAGAAGATCGTAATTTACGTTTTCTTCTATCTTTATCCGATTTTTCTTTATTCGTTTCAGCTGCTTCACGTAGGCACGTTTATCCATATTTCCATGACGGCACAGCTTGTCCAGCTGCTCATATATCTTCTTTCCTTCCTGTGCCAGAAGTACTATTTTATGAACCTCTTTCGCTGTACCGTGATAGTAATCCAATATTTTTTTCTGTTCTTCCTCTGTAAATTCCGGTTCCAGGCTGTCGATACAGGATTTTATATCAACTTCTTTTTTACACTCCCGATCAATTACCTCTGCTAATGTCATAAGCTTTGTACCTTCAATCCTGGCCCCGCCCTCCGTTGCATTGATAAATTCTACATAATGAGTCTTTTCCCATTCGCTGATAAATTCCCCAAACCATCTCCGGTAACTATCCAGATTCGTCAGAGTAGGCACCTGTTCCTGGTAATTTCCCGGTACCATCATAAACTTTTCCGTATCTTCTTCCTGCATTTTTTCCTGGAAGGTTCCGTCTGCATGGGACTTATTGTCCGTGTAGGCAAGATCCTGCCCCACAAATACAATCTTTCGAAATCCCAGGTGGCAGGCCAGGGCAAATGCAAAGGTTGCCACAGAGCCTCCCACAGAAAAGCCCTGTATGCTTTTTCCATTCATTTCATACAAGTAATCCACATAACGGTAGCCTTCATTAATAAAAAATTTTTTTCCGGTGTGATAATCCATAACGCTTCTGGCCGCTGTTACTTTCGTGAGCATTGGAATCTCTTTTGCTTCTTCCACCTCCACTAACTCTACCGGCTTAATCCCATCCAGCGTCGCAAACATGTCCGGAACAATACCTTCCCGCATTAACGGCTTAATAGCTGTATCTACCGCAATCAAAAACCCTTTTCCCTTTGCTCTTTTTAGCTCTTTCATATTTTTATTTAGAGAAGGGCCCGCCGCAATCACAAATGCCGGTACATCTGTAGGAACCACTTCTAATAAACGGGAAGCTCGATATCCGTTTTTGATATATTGGACATTATGGTAAAAATTATCTGCCTGATAGGGACTAAAAAATAAATTTGTTCCAATGCCAATGTGATAAACGGATAAAAACTTTTTTATATAGTCTAAATACTTTTTTACCTCTTCCTGACACAGTGCATTATAATTAGGCGACACAATATATTTCATTAAAGGAACCCTATCTCCATAAAGCATGGTTCCTATCAGTCCCTCTAAGCCTTCTCCATTGATTCCTTCAATCACAAGAGCAATGGTCCTATTTTCAAATAATGATTCAAAATCTGCTGTTTCCAGCTGTTTATAAAAAACGGAAAACAGCGGCTCATATACCAGCAAAATTACACTTTTGTCTGTTGTCTTTTCCAATTCCCTCAAATAATTTAGATTCCCCATTCCTAAAACAAAGACAGGTGCATAGGGAGCAATCCGGCCAAGAACAGAAATCTGATTTACTGGATGCGCATTGGGGTCACGCCTTCCTGCCAAATATAATTTTCTTCCATTTCTTTTCACTGTCAAAATCTGTTCCCCGGTAAAAGCCGTTTCCTCTGTAACGCACAATGCTTCCTGTTCCAGTAATTGATCTTTTCTTTCCTCTATAATTTCAGAAATTCCAGGAAAGCGTTTTTCTAAAACATTAAGATTTCTGATTCGCTGTCCCTCCGTCATAGCTCCTCTCCCTTTCCCTAAAATATTCCTCCGAAATGAACAATTCCAGATATTCCAGCAGTCCCTGCTCTAATGCATCCATCATCAATACGTTATCCTTTTCCCGAAGGGCCCTTTCACAATCTCTTAGAATATCCAACAGATTCAGATAAACACCTTCTTCCAACCCTGTCGCTTCCGTAAGGAACCACTGTACGAACTCCTGGATCTGTGGAACAATCTCTCTCGCATTTACCACATAATTATTATTGTGAGAATAGGTGGCATTAAAGCCCAAAAAATTAATCGTTTCATATAAGCTCTCTATATTTTCTTTCACTCTTTTCATCCTTTTTTATTCTGCTCATTTCCTGGAAATAACAGGAACTACTATTTGTACATCTGTTCTTGTCAGGAATAAAAAAACCAGCCAAAGCTGGTTTTTTTATTCCTCTTATACAGCTCGATTACTGTAACAGGGATAATACGCCCTGCGTTGACTGGTTTGCCTGTGCCAACATGGACTGCCCTGCCTGAGCAAGAATATTGTTTTTGCTGTATTCCACCATCTCAGATGCCATATCTGTATCGCGGATTCTGGATTCTGCTGCCTGGGTATTCTCTGCCACGTTATCCAGATTGGCAATTGTATGCTCTAATCTGTTCTGTAATGCACCAAGAGCAGAACGCTGAGTAGATACACGGTTAATCGCATCCTGTACTGCTGTTAATGTCGCATTTGCAATGTCATAATCATCTACAGCCGGAGAAGTAATTGTAGCGCTCGCACCAAATCCGCCAGCGGTTGTTCCAGATACTTTTGCATTAGAAAGCAATCCTGCCCATGCTGCACTTGCCTTGCCTGCATACAATGATGCCATTGCACTGGGGCCTGCTAATTTAGCAGATTCCAATGTGCCATATGGTGCAGTTCCTGACAAAAATCCGTAAGAACCTGTTGAGGTCATAGCGATCATGTCATCTTCAAATTTCTTCTTGCCATACGCTTCTGCTGCCGCGACAAACGCCGATTGATTTGAAGCTGCCGTCTTGGCTACATCATATTCATACTCTACGCCTAAGTAATTAATCTTATTATAACTAAAGGTTTCTGTTCCTTTGTTATAAGTAATGCTCTTTAAGCCAAGAGAAGCCGCATCCATCTTGCCAATGCTGACGCTGATGTTCTGATTAGAATTCGCTCCAACCTGAAGTTTTCTGTCCTTAAAGCTTCCATCCAACAGCTCCTGCTTATTGAACTGAGTGGTCTCTGAAATACGATCCAGCTCTGCGGTCAAAGCAGTCAGCTCCTGATTGATGGCGTCACGGTCTATATCCTGGTTGGTATCGTTGGCGCCCTGTACAGCCAACTCGTTCATTCTCTGCAGGATGCTGTGAGCCTCATTCAGCGCACCTTCAGCAGTCTGGATCAAAGAAACGCCATCCTGTGCATTGGTGGATGCACGGTTCAGGCCACGCACCTGACTTCTCATCTTCTCAGAAATCTTAAGGCCCGCTGCGTCATCCGCCGCACGGTTGATCTGATAACCAGAAGACAGCTTCTCAGAAGACTTTGCCTGTCCGCTTGTGGTCACGCCCAGCATTCTGTTGGAATTCATTGCTGTAAGATTGTGTTGTACTACCATTGCCATAATTATGTTCCTCCTTGTTTTGTAATGCCGCAAATCCGTTTGCGTGCATGTGGGTTTCTCCAGCTTTGCCGGGAAACATGTTTTGTTTTTTATTTTTATAATAAGCGAAGGCCCTAGGCTACCCCCGCGTTATTATCTGCTTTGATACGGCCTCTTAATACCCGTATTTCACTTTGGGATCCTTTTCCCGCTCTGCCCGTCTGGCTTTCTTCCGCTCCTCCATGAGGATGGCCTTGATCTTGGCCTGTGCCTCCGGGGACAGCTGCCGATCCCTGTGATGCTTCACCTCATTGCCTGGGTCTGCAGCCATCCCGTATTTCTCCAATGTCCCGCTCCTTACGATGTTCATGGACTTGGGGGCATCCACCAGAAGGTGTCCGTTGTTCCCGCTGCCTCCGGTGTAGACCACCTTGATCCCGTCGCCGATCATCAAATATTCCCCTGCCTTCAGTGTAAGCTTCAGCATATTTTACAAACCTCCATGTTTTTTGCATATCCCGTATGCGATTCCCAGTTACTTGGCCGCCGATCTACCGGCCATTTGCTTCTCCGCATGTAACACAATTCTCATTGTGTTGCATTTTTTACTTCATTAGATACAGATTGTCCGGAATACCTCGTCCTTATCCTCCTGGTCAATTCCCAGATAGCGTTTTGTCACTTCAAAGGACGAATGATTAAATAGCTCCATAAGCAAGGCTGGACGCACCCCCTGTTTACAGGCATAGTACCCAAAGGTTTTGCGCAGGGAATGCGGGCTGATCACCCCGGAAATATTGCAGGATTCTGCAGCCTTACGAATAATCCTCCATGCCTGTACCCGTGACAGGCGGGAGCCCTTCTGGCTGCGAAAAAGATATTGCTCCAGGGAAACAGGGGCTTTCTGTTCCAGAGCCTCCTTATTGACAATCAGAGCCTTCAGAATACTTTCATTGATAAAAATCTGGGTATGCTTTCCTGTCTTTTGCTCTACAAGAGCAATATGGACCCGGAAGGCCCCCTTCTCAAAGTCATAGACCTGCCTCCATCTCAATTCCAACAGGTCTGAAACACGGAGCGCAGTATTTAAGCCAAGTGTCAGCAATAAGTCATTTCGTAAATTTGGCTCCTCCTTTCGGTAGAATTGTTTGAATCTCTCCAAGTCTTTCGCATCTCTGATTGGCTGTGCTGTGTTCATAGTAGACCTCCTTTGTCATTTGTAGCTTATCATTGCCTGGTACTAACATTTGTCCGAACCTTTTACGTTCGATAAATATACATTATATAAGCACAAACCAAAATTTTTTCAAAAATTTTAAAATCAGGTGTTAAGTATTTCAAAACAGGTCCGATATATAGTGTGTAAATAACAAAAATGCAACACAATGAGAATTGTGTTGCATTTTTGTTATATCTATATGATGTTTATTCCTGCCGGCAGCAAGCCAAGTGACCTTCTGCCGTCACCTGGCGGCTGCCGCAAGGTCATTGTGTAAGAGCATAATTCAGGCTTTTCACGCTCCCCCTCCCAAAAGCTTCTGTAAACGGGCAATCTCTCTTAACTGATTTTCAATTTGCTCATCCTTTTGTGTCAGCTGTTCATCCTTCTGTGATAGCTGCTCCTTCTGACTATCAAGCTGTTTTTGCTGCTCTTCAATCCGCTCGCTCTGTTCCATAATCTGATCCAGCTGTTCCTCAATCATATACTGCACCGTATTCCGGTCCAGAATCCGCAATGCCTCTGAGAACATATTCAGCACCTCCTCCGGTTTATTCAGATAATCATCCATCTCCCCATAAATCTCCGCCAGCCAGGGGTATTCTGCTCCGGCACTTACTCCTGCGCTTCCTCAATCAGCCTCAGCAGCTCCGGCTCCAGTCCCAGCAGCCCGCAGATATGAATGGCATCCCGGGGGCATTCCTCCGCCCCGTGGACCTGGTAGATCCCATAATCCATATACTGGGCGATCACGTCAATCCCCTTTCTGGCTCCAATGCACGCAATCTCCTGGCGGAGCTTCTGCATATCCACATTCCGAAGGCCCATCACCTGGTAATGATAATCGCCATACTCTGCCACATGGTCATAGTGCGTGGCAAAAATCGCCATGCAGCACCTTTTTTTCAGATACTGCACTGCTGCCCGGACAATCACGGCTCCCTCATCCGGATTGGTTCCCCTTGCCAGCTCGTCAAAAATCATCAGGGAAAATCCTTCCTTTTGGCGGTTCAAGGCCTCCGACAGTTCCATGATCTCCCCGCCGAAGCTGGAAAGACCGCTCCCCATGGCCTGGTACTCCTCTGCGATCAGGCTGATGTGGTCAAACATCGGAAGCTCCGCCTCCCCTGCATATACGAAAAATCCGCTTTGCGCCAGCACTACCTGCAAAGCCAGGGTCCGCAGGGCTACGCTTTTCCCTCCCATATTGGCTCCGGTAATCACTGCACAGCCCTCCTCCATGGAAAAGCTGATGGGTGCAAATTCCTTCCCCCGCTCCTTCAGGCTCTCCTGAAGCATGGGATTTTGCATCTCGAAAAGATTCAGGCGTACCCTGCCCTCTGACGCAGCCCCCCTGCACTCCACCTTTGGGCAGATACCGCCATATGCTAAGGCCAGCTTGGCCTTCTGCAGCAAAAAGTCCAGCTCACCGGCTATCCGGCAGTTTTCCTCCATATCCTCCAGATATGGCCGCAGCTCATTGGTCAGCCGCCGGCGCACATTCTGGGCAATCTGCTCCTCCCTGGCCACCAACGCCTGCCGCTTTCCCAGAAGCTCTGCTTTTTCCTTGTCGCTCCGCTTAAGACGCAGCAGCACCTCCAGGCGCTTCTTCTCCTCCCTTACCCTGGCCAGCTCCTCATCATAGGCATCTGCCAGATAAAAGCCCGGCAGCCGCCGTCCCTCCGGATCCAGAAGATTTAATGCCCCCCGGCAATCTCTCCAGGAGATCCCGGGAAGCTCCACCGCCTGCTCCTCCTGATAGAACTGCCACATTTTTTCCATCTGCAATAAGAACTGCTTGCATTCAAAGAGCTCCAGATCTGTCAGTACGGAATCCTTTGCCCGTTTCAGGGAACCACGGATCTCCTTCAGGTTCATCAGGATCCGCTCCACCCGGTCCCAGAACCCCCGGCATTTCCCGTAATTTTCCGTCAGCGCTCCCAGCCGTGCCAGCTCCTGCTGCAAGGACTCCCATTCCCCGGGGGTATAAGGGCGGCACTGCCGGATCTGTTCCTGGCCGTAAACACAATCCGCAGACATCTGATCCAGCAAAAACTGAAACCCCAAAGATTTTTTTTGCTCATAGGTCAATGAAATCATCCTTCTCCTCCTTCACATCCAATACCGGCAGGTCCACCGCTGCCTGCATCTTCTCCTTTAGCTCCTTCCCGTCAAAATGGTTGCCGTAGGCCGAGAAAGGATTTACCGTAATAGCCCGCAGATAAATCTGCCACAGCACACGGATACTGCCGCCCCTGCGGCCCAGCTTGCGGTAGGTATCCTCCCCCAGCAGCAGCTTGCTGCTGTCCTCCGCTACAAACACCCGCTCTGCCAGAGGCACATTCGACAGCAGCAGAGGCCGCAGCATGGCATCTGTCACAGCACCCTCCAGCCAGAAGTACCTGCATTTCTGATACTGCTTATCCCGAAGCACATCCACCAGCTTCTCCCCCCGGCCAGGGACATGCCAGGCTCCATCCTCCCCCAAAACAAGAATCTTATTTCCCTCCCCCAATTCCCGGCGGGCCAGAAGCAGGCAGTCACGCCAGGCCGCCTCTGCCGCCTCAGGCAGCTGCAGCAGCTCTGCAATATAGGCCGTATCCGCCACCACTACATCCACATCCCGGTGGTAGGAAGCGCCGGTGCACAGGATCACCTCCCCTGCCACCCGCCGGGAGCACAATGATTTCCGGCTGATTGCCCCATCCACCAGGATCTTATCCGGCTCAAACTGTCTGAATTGCTCCGACAATTCCACCAATTGCTGATTCATGGAGGGCCCGGCCAGATCCAGAAAGCCCCCGCTTCTGGCTCTGCATATCACCACCTCCCCCATGGGGGTAGAGACGCCGCTCATGGCCAGAATCTCCGTAGAGGTATCACAGTTGTAGAGCAAATCAGAGGCTGTGGCAAAAATCGTCCCTTCTTCCACATAGATGCGGGGCTTATGGGTCCCGGTTGCCACATCTTCTGTTTCCCCATCCCGGCCAATGCTGGTAAGGGCCACAGTTCTTCTCTCCTGCCCAAGCTCTGCCAACAGCCGGTTCAGCACAGTGGTCTTTCCCGCATTCTTGCACATGCCTGCCAGAGCCAGCGTTGCATCCAATGAGAGAAGCTCTGTGATTCTTCCCCGGTATCCGGATGAGCGTTCTGTTTGTCCTCCTGTCATACCTTCCCCTCCTGTTCATCTCCCGTCATCATTTCCGCCTTCTTTGGCTCCTCTCCGTAAATCTGCCCCTTCAGGAAAATCCGGGCCTGGCCGCCAATCCGGACAACCGGCCCCTGCTGTGTCATTGAGAGACGGCTTTTGATATAGGATGGCTTTTCCATGGCCTCGCCCTGCAGAAACAAATTCTCCCCTTCCGGCTGCAGCAGGCCGTTCTGATATAAATACCAGGTTAAGGCCCCATTTGCCGTACCGGTGGCAGATTCCTCATCAATGCCCACCGCCGGGGCAAAGTTGCGGCAATGGGCCGTCACCCGGCCTTCCCCCAGGCAGAACATATGCACGCCTACCACCTGATACCGCCGGGACAGCTCTGTCACCCTCCGGCAGTCCTGGACTGCACCCTCCAGGGATCGTTGTCCTGCTGTTGGCAGTATAATATCCGAAAGACCGGTATTCACAATAGCGGGAAGCAGCTCCGCGCGGTCCGCCTCCCTTGCATCCAGCCCATATGCCTCATACAGCTCCGCTGCCTGCTGCCGGTCCAGGATCTGCAGTGTCCTGGGGGGCGCCATATCCATCCACACATTCCCCTGCTCCACATCAACTGCAAGAGGCTCCTGCCCCTCCCTGCCTGCTTCCGGATACAGCCGATACCTTCCGTCCCGGATCATGCCCTCCTCATACAGCACGCCGAAGGCTCCGATGGTGGCATGGCCGCAGAGCGCCACCTCCTCCAGGGGCGTAAAATAGCGCACACGAAAAGCATCCCTGGACAGCCTTTTTACAAAAGCTGTCTCGGAATGCTTCATCTCTCCTGCTATTTTGCGCATCAGCGCCTCCTCGGGAAATTCCTGCGCTTCTCCCAGAATCACAACCCCTGCCTGGTTTCCCCCAAATATCTGCCTGGCAAAGGCATCTGCAACATAAACTGCATAACCGGAACATTTTCTCTGTCCCATAGCCTTCTCCTCCTTCCATGCTTCGTGTCACTCGCTGCCTTACTTGTCGTCCATTTTCCGGAAGGCATTGAAATCATCCACCAATTCCTTCAGACAGCGGATCTGCGTCTCAAAAAGCCCTGCCTTGATCAGATTGATCAGAATCATTCCTGCCGGAACCGCAACGATCATCCCAATTACACTGTAAAACTTATACCCCACAAACATGAACAATAAGGTCAGCAGGGGATTCATTCCGATGGAATCCCCCACAATCTTCGGCTGGATCACCTGCCGCACCACCTGGGTCACTGCATACAGCACAATCAGCCCAATGGCCATCTGGTAATCTCCAGAGAGAATCTTGATCACAGCCCAGGGCCCCAGAACAGTCCCGGTTCCAAAAAAAGGCAGCATATCAAGAAATGCAATCAAAAACCCCACCAGAATCACATAATCCACCCGCAAAATCAACAGTCCAACCACAAGGATCAGGTAAACCACCACCATAATCTTCAGCTGCGCCTTAAAATAGCCGCCCACTACATGGCGGAAATCCCGGATCACCATGCTGAAGCTCCCCTGCATCCCCTTTGGCATATATTTTTTCATTCCGGCCACAAGCTTATCCCGCTCTGCCGTGAAAAAGTAGGCAGACAAAATCCCCATAAGAATGCCAATCAAGGTGCCCGGCACATTCCTGGCAAAATTCCCTGCCGCCTCAAAGGTAGGCTCCCCGACGGCCTGCACCAGCCCGCCCAGATACATGGACAAATTACTGGTAAAGCCGGAAATACTGCGCTGCACATCCTCCGGGAGCCGTTGGATCACCCCTGAAAGATTTTCCCCGATCTCTGTAAAATCCGCTGCAAAGCTCTCATAAATCTCCGGAAGATTGCCAACCAGGCTTATGGCCTCCTGTCCAATCTTCATCACTGCCAAGTACAGAAGGAGAATGACCAGCGCCAGTACGCCCACAATGATAATAATCGAACCGTGCTTACGCACAATCTTCAAATGCTTCTCAAAGAAACGCACCAGGGGATTTGCAATCAATGAAATCAAATACCCCACCACAAAGGGCATAAAAAATATAATCAGCCTGGGGACAAAATACAACACAGCCACAATCCCCAAAACTGCCACCAGGAGATTGGCAAATATCTTCAAGTATCTCACGGAGTTTTTCATACTGATGCCTTCTTTCTCTGTCCATAAACCAAATCCAAATTAAATTTTAATCATGTTTTAATTATATTTTGATTATATTTTCTTCTCTACCCCATATTTTCCGGCAAGCTCTTCTACCTTTTCGCTGTAGGCCTTCTGCTGGCGGCTCTGAATCAGCTGATTGTGAATCTGCTCCTGCACCTGCTCAAAGGAAACCTCTGTCCGCTCCTTCTTATCCCCCACCAGGATCAGATGATAGCCAAACTGAGTCTGTATTGGCCCCACTACCTTGCCGATCTCTGCCTCAAAGGCTGCCTTCTCAAACTCCGGAACCATCTGGCCGGTGGTGAAATAGCCCAGCTCGCCGCCGCGGTCCTTGGAGGGGCAGGTAGAATACTCCTTTGCCGCATCCTCAAAGGCCTTCCCGGCTGCGATCTCCTCTGCTGCCTTCCTGGCCAGCTCCTCGGTATCCACCAGAATATGCTTTGCGCTGACCTTGGGTCCCTGGACAAACTGCGCCCGGTTCTCCTCATAAAATGCCTTCTCCTCCTCCAAGGATACTGTGATATGCTCCACCACGCTGGTGGCTGCCATATGGCTGGCCAGCTCCACCTGCATTTTTTCAATCATGGTCTGATAGGCCTCCGTCTCCCGAATCTTCTCCTCCTCGGCCATCTTCGCAAACAGATGGAAGGAGATCAGCTGATCCAGCAGCTCATCCTTTGCCTTGGGATTGGACAGATAAATCTGCTGCTCCGGCGGATAATTGGCAACCAGGTTATTCATCTCTGCCTCCGTAATCTCATGTCCCGCGGCAATTGCCAGCACCTTTTCCTTTGAAGCTTCATTCTTATTACTCATAACAGATTCCTTTCATATTTATATTCTTTTGCAGGATCTCATGCAATATCTTATGCAATATCTCATGCAATTTTCTTTCCATACAGATATGTGGCAAAATAAATCAGGGACGCCAGGATCACAATCATCGGACCGGCCGCCACATTCGTATAGTAAGATAGAATCAATCCCAGTATACCAGAAAATACTGCAAATACCAATGAGAAAAAATGATATTCCCGCAAATTCTGGGAAATATTCCTGGAGGAGGCTGCCGGAAGAATCAGCAGGGCATTGATAATCAGAATCCCCACCCACTTGATGGACAGGGTGACAATCAGTGCCACCAGAACCGCAAAGATATATTCCATGGCTCTGACTGGAATATGCTTGCTTCTGGCCAGGGCCCGGTGCAGGCTTAAGGCCTCCAGCCAATTGCTGCAGCAGACCCAGAAGATCAAGGTTACACCCAGGATAAGGGCCAGATAAACGACCTCCCGGCGGCTGATGCTTAAGATATCTCCCACCAGAAGGCTGGAATATTTGCTGAAATTGCCGCCCCGGGACAGAATTGCCAGGCCCACGGCAATGCTGCAGGAGGAAAATACCGAGATTATGGTATCGGTAGCCGCAGCATTTTTACTGCTGATGCGGTTCAAAAGCAGTGCAAATACAATGGCAAACAAAACCATGGCCAGGCTGGTATCCTCCATGCCACATACCACGCCAATGGCAATTCCCGTCAGAGCAGAATGTCCCAGCGCATCGGAAAAAAAGGCCATTTTCCGGCTGACAATCATAGTTCCCAAAAGTCCGAACAGGGGGGTAATCAGCAGAACTGCCAGAAAGGCCAGCCGCATGAAATCAAACTGCAGCCACTCCCATTCATTACTCACAATCCGCGCCTCCCTTCTCTAGCTCCAAGTCAGGCGTCCCACAGCCCTTTGATCCGCTGCCGCCAAAAGTCCCGCTGTCCTTTGATCCGCTGCTGCCAAAAGCCCCGCTGCACTTTGATCCGCTGCTGCCAAAAGCCCCGCTGCACTTTGACACGCCGCTGCCAAAAGCCCCGCTGTCCTTTGATCCGCCCCGGGCTGCATCCTCCCCGAATACAGCTGCAAATTCCGGGCTGCCATAGACCTCCTTCACTGTGCCCTGCTTCTGAATGGTGCCGTCCAGAAGGATCACCTTATCCGCATAGCGGGCCACATAGTCCAAATCATGGGAAATCAGCACAATGGCCAGGTCATAATTCTCCTTCAGATGATAGATGGTGCGGTAGAAAATCCCCATGCCCTTCTGGTCAATCCCGGACACCGGCTCATCCAGCAGCAGCAGATGCGGTTCATCCATAATGGCCATGGACAGCAGCACCCGCTGCAGTTCTCCGCCGGACAGGTTGCACACCTGACGGTCCAGCAGCTCCTCCGCCTCAAAGATTTTCAGCGCTTCCAGAATCTGCGCCCTCACCCTGCGGCTTTTTTTCAAAAAGGCCGGGATCCTGCTCTGATAGCAGGCGATCATATCATATACGCTCACCGGTGTGTGTTTGTCAATATTCAGGGACTGGGGCACATAGCCGATCCGCATCTTCTGAAGCCTGCCGTTTTCGGTATCCTTAAATTCAATCAGCCCGCTGTGGGGCAGATCCCCCAAAATCGCCCGGATCAGGGTGGATTTCCCGGCGCCATTGCGTCCCACCACAGCATTGAGGCTGCCGCAATGAATATGCAGATTGATATCTCTTAATATTTCCTGCTGGCCAATGGTCACACCAAGATGATGCACCTTGATGCAATGCAGCCCGCAGGGCTTGATTATTTTGCGC
>Ga0224747_10184_pt1 | contig 12597 bp, 17 predicted proteins | sample LIM_F_Water_Pos_FD_182999 | JGI IMG/M metagenome (GOLD analysis project Ga0224747, IMG submission 182999) | Enriched cells from gastrointestinal tract of the lab mouse from Pacific Northwest National Laboratory (PNNL), Richland, Washington... | ecosystem: Host-associated > Mammals > Digestive... | reverse complement strand
TCTGACTGCGTATCACTTGAAGCCGTGCAGACTATTCCCGTCCCTGCTTCGGGAATGTCTTTTCCGGGACTGGAAATAAGGCTGCACCAACGCCGGGTATTAAAAGACGGGGCAGACATAAACCTAACACGATTGGAATACGGCGCACTCTGCTACCTTGCCGCCAGTCCGGGGCGGGTATTCACAAAAGCAATCGGCTCATTTTGTCCTATGGGAATCTTGTTGGGGTTGCCACCCCAAGCCCGCCTTTTGCGGCTTACAACGAGTACCGGGAGAAGAAAGAGAATGTCCGGGAATTGCAGACCGTGAAAAGCAATCTTGACAAAATCTTGCGCCGTGAGCCGGAACGGGGAAAGGGGCGGGAAAATGAACGGTAAACGCCCCTACATGGACTACCCACAGTACAGAGCCGTCCGCCGCCTTGTACATGAGTGCTGCAACTATGATAACGGCAACTGTATCTTGCTGGATAACGGCGAGCCTTGCGTATGCGTCCAGAGTATCAGCTATTCGCTTATATGCCGCTGGTTTCGGATAGCCGTACTGCCATTGGACGGGAAACTGGAAGCCGCCTTACTCCACCGGGCAGACAGGAAACGCTGTACCGAGTGCGGCGGGTATTTTCTCCCCAAGTCAAACCGGGGGAAATACTGCCCGGATTGCGCCGCAAGAGTGCGCCGCCGGAAAGAAGCTGACAGACATCGGAAAAGATACCACCTTTCTACGCATTTAGGCTATGAAAGAAGCCCGTAAATCAAGGCTTTTTTGACCGCCCTCAACGGGTAGGCGATACATTTATCCTTTACCCCTGAAAACAGCGTTTTAACTGCGTAACACGAAGCCACAGACAGGAGGTGAGAACCATAACCGAATACATCACAGCCGACACCATCATGCCGCCATTTTTCCGATACCCCCGTTTTCTGCTGAAAATGGACTTGTCACAGACCGCAAAGCTGCTTTATTCGCTGCTGTTAGACCGTTCCGAACTCTCACAGATTCCAGATGCTGGTGTTGGTGAAATGTCCCGCACCTTTGGCGAGCTGAGTGCTGTCTGTCCCCTCATAAATTTTGACATTCACGCCCAGGGACGGAATTTTCAGTGTCCCCAGGTGGCCCCCGGAGTAATAGAGATCAGACGTGACCTCCGTGTAGGCGGTAGTCTGCGTGGTGGTGTAGCTGAACTGGCTTGTGCCGCCGCTTACGTCCACAGCAGGATAACCGCTGTTCGTGACAGTGCCGCCGCCCACGCTGCCCACCTGATTCACCAGCCCGCCGCTGAGAGCGCCGGGGACCAGATTGGGGGTCAGGTATTCCCCGGAGTTGGGCAGATAGCTGGTAGGCGTACCGAAACCGGGCGGGATGAGGGCGGTGTTCTTGCTCCTGTCCACGTTGGGATTCTCCGCCGTATAGGGGGTGTCCTCGCTGGTGGGCCTGCCGAACAGGTAGTCCTCCGGCTCGTCAATGGTGTACTCCAGCGCATGGGCCGGGGCCACCAGCGTGGCGGCGAAAACCGCCGTCAAAAGAAAAATGTGCAGCAATCGTTTCATGTTCAAGTCCTCCTTTCCTTCATTTTCTGGATGGTCCAAAGCGCCGCCGCTGCCAGCGCCGCCACGCCACCAACACAGCCCAGCAGGGAAAGCCAATTTGTGCTACCCGTTTTAGCGGGGGCAGGGTCTGTGTCAGGGGCCTCCGGCCCGGTCTGGTTGGACGGGGCGGAAGGGTCAGCCGGTTTTTCCTCTTTTGCCAGTTCCTCGCTGCCGAAGATGGCGGTGTAGGTGACAACCTCGCAGCCGGTCTTTGCCACTTGGCCCGTATAACTGGCTGTGACCGTATAGCCGGTGGCGTAGCGGGTGGAGGAAGTGCCGGTATAGGTGGCCGTGGCGGTGTAATAGCCGTTCTCGCCGCCGCTCCACTCCACAGCTCCCAGGGTCAGGGTTTTGCCGTTGTCCGTGGTGGTTTTGGGGACAAGGGATAGGTCGGCGTCGGACAGGTTGGGATAGGTGCGGGTGGCGGACAGGCTTTTTGTGCTGGTCTTGTAGCCCTTGGCCTCCACGGTGACAGAGGTATAGTCCAGCGCCAGCAGGCCGGTATAGCCGTCCTCGGTTGTGACCTCCCGATGGGGGTCCAACTGTTTCAAGACCGCCGAGAGATCGTTGGTGTCGCTGTCCTGGGTGATGGTGTCGGTGTAGTCCTGGGTGTCCACCCCCACCTCGTCCTCTCTAATCATGTCCAGCAGAAAATACCGCCGCCCGTTGCGTTCAAAATCTTCCGTTGGGATGCGGTCGGGGTCGTCGGATAGGGAAAGCTGGTACACTTTGTTGATGCGCAGCTCGTCAAAGCTGCCGTAGGTGTACTCCTCCACGGAGATGGGATAGAACGGCCCGCCAGCGGCCAGCGCCGGGGGCGCGGCGATGCTGATTGCCAGGACAGCGGCGCACAGCAGCATCAGGATTCGTTTTTTCATAGCTCAAGGCTCCTTTCGATGTTTTATCAGCGGGAATTGGAATCGCCCCGGCCTTGGCCCTTGACGGTGAGGATGCCGTCCAGGGTGGTGGCGGTGATGCGCAGGCGCTCGGCGGTGGCGATGTCGTTCTTCACCGTCTCGTCGATGCTCCGCCCGCAGACCACCAGGACGCGGGAGCGGCGGAGATAGTCGCGGGCGATGTCGAGGCCGTCCTTATGCTCCTGGGGGACGGCATCGTGGAGGAAACGGGCGGTGAGCAGGAGGGGGCAGATGGGGGAATAGCCTGCGTCATACACCTGACGGCAGTACCGGGCGGCGGTTTCAGCGTTCTCAATCTCGCTGCCGCTCCAGGCGGCGGTGATGTAAGCAAGGGGGCGTTTCATGGCATGATCCTTTCTCCCGGTGGCCGGGTAAAAAATAAGACGGCTAATTGCCGCCGTTGAGGTCGTGGTTGACTAACATGGTGTAGTGGTTGTCCATCGTGGAGGGCGCGTTGAACAGCGCCGCCAAAAGATAAGCCCTGGTGTTCCAAACGCGGGTGGTGTTTTCCTGGATGCCGTCCAGCACCTTCTCGATGTGGGCGGAGGTGATCTGCTCGAACCGCTGCCGGACAAAGGCCGTAGGATATTCCGCGTCCCGCCCGATCTTCATAGTGGGGGCGCGGCTGAGCGCCACTTCCAGCATGATCTCCACAAACTCGTTGAGCTGCTCCCGGTTGGAGGGAGTAACGATCAGGTCATACTCGATCTGATCTCGAATTTCATCCCGCTTCTCAAAAATTTCTTTCATTCCTTCCACCGGCTGCGCGGGGCGGGTCCCTGACCGCAACCCAGCGTCAGCGGTTGCGGTTGGGAGAGGAGGAGCAAGGGAGCGAGCGCAGTTTTCGCCGCAGGCGGAAACGGAGTCGAAGTCAATTCCGTGGAGCAGCGTCTCCACTTCTTCCTCGCTGTACCCATGCTCCCCGATGCCGCCCTGGAACAGATGCCGGACGGCATACTCCAAAGAATCCACAGAATACATAAAAATCCCTCCTTTATGTTACTTGCCCCGCCGCTTTTTAGGCTTGGCGGGGATGATGTGTCCCTCGATGATGTTGGCGTGTTTGTAGACGCGGACACGGCCCTGCCGCTGGGCGTCCAGAACCTGGGCATAGCCGTCCTCGGTCAGAAACCGCCGGATGTACTGGCCCTCCTGCCCCTGGGGGCAGTCCTCCAGCACCAGAAACTCGGCCATGTGGCGGGTATCGTCCCGAAACCGCTCCACAGCCAGCAGATCATGGCCCGTGATGGGCAGATGGACCGCTTTCACTCCTTGCCCTCCTTCTCACTGATTTTCAGTACAGAGCAGCCATACCGGGCGATGAGCAGGGCGTTGACAATCAGGCTGAACGCCAGCGTGTCCACCACCTCCGAAATGGCGAGGTCATTCAGCGCCACGCTGGAACCGTCCGAGTAAATGTCTTTCGCCGCCGACAGCAGGGTATAGTTGTGGGGCGAGATGTCCTGCGTGGTGGCGTAGTCGAACTCACTTTTTGATTGACTACGGCGATCACTTGGGCGTTCATGTGTTCTCAACTCCCTACTACAAATAAAAATCCCATCGTGAAATGGGGATGAAAAAAGGGAGAACATAGCTATGCTACATTCTCCCGTAAAAACAGTATGCAGTTGTCGGCCTTTGCCATTTTCTATTCCAGGGCGGGAACAGTCAGGAGCCAATCCGCCGCAATCCCGCATGAATCCTGGCTTTTTCAAAACTTTTCGTACCCTTCCCCAACAGCACCTGTTCAACGAATGGCTGGTGAGAGATACGAGCAAGAAAATCCGGGCGGTAAAACGCTCAAAAGGCATGAGTGGGAAGCCCGTCACAAGCAAGCCCGTGTACGGCTACCTCATGGACGAGGACGAAAATTTCATCATTGACGAAGAAGCCGCCCCGGTAGTAAGGCAGATTTACAGCTTATGCCTTGCGGGGAATGGACCGACCAAGATAGCCCGTATGCTTACCGAGCAGGAAATCCCCACGCCGGGAACGCTGGAATACCGCCGGACGGGAAGCACACGCCGCTACCACCCCGGCTACGAGTGCAAGTGGGCGGCGAATACCGTGGTACATATCCTTGAAAACCGGGAATACACGGGCTGCCTTGTGAACTTCAAGACCACCACACAATCCTACAAGTGCAGCAAGATTATCTACAACAGCGAGGACAAACAGGCAATCTTTGAGAACCACCACGAACAGATAATCGACAGGGACACATGGGAACGGGTGCAGGAGCTACGCAAGCAGCGCAAACGCCCCAACCGCTATGATGAAGTGGGCTTTCCCGCCTGCCGGGAGCAGGGAAACTCGCGGAAAAAACGCTGAACGCCGGGGACGAAGGATAAGTCTGTTCGGAGAACAGCGCACTTATACGCCGTTCCGGTGTCGTGCGCCCTGCCGGGGGCTGTTGCGTCCTTGCGGACGCGATGGGGAGCTACGCTCCCCAAACCCCTTGTGCGCCAGGGAAAACAGAACATCCGCTTCGCGTCTGTTCCGTTTTCCCCGGCCTATGCCCTACGCCATCAACACGCCGAAAGGAGGTAAACCCGCATAGCCATTTTTCATTGTCCCATCCAAATCATCAAACGCAGTATCGGCAAATCTGCCGTAGCCGCTGCCGCTTACCGAAGTGGTGAACGGCTGGTGAACGAGTGGGACGGCATGACCCATGACTACACGCATAAGGGCGGCATTGTTCATACGGAGATCATGCTGCCAGCCCACGCCCCGCCGGAGTTTCAAGACCGCTCCACGCTCTGGAACTCTGTGGAGCAGATCGAGAAATCCAGTGACGCCCAGCTTGCCCGCGAAATCGAAGTTGCCCTTCCCGTGGAGCTGTCCCCGGCTGAACAGTTGGTCCTTGTCCGGTCATTCGTCAAAGACAATTTTGTAGCTGCTGGGATGTGCGCCGATTTTGCCATTCACGACAAGGGTACGGGCAATCCTCACGCTCACATCATGCTGACGATCCGGCCTCTCCGTTCTGATGGTAAGTGGGGGCCGAAGTGCCGGAAAGTGTACAATCTGGACAGCCAGGGCAACCGCATCCCGGACGGCAAAGGCGGCTGGAAAAATCATCGTGAGGATACCACCGATTGGAATGACCGGGGCAACGCCGAGAAGTGGAGGGCGGCGTGGGCCGCTTACGCCAATCGTGCGTTGGAGACGGCGGGCAGGCCGGAGCGTATCGACCACCGCAGCTACAAAAGGCAGGGTGTTGATAAAATCCCCAGCATCCACATGGGGCCTGCCGCCAGTCAAATGGAGCGGCGCGGCATTGCTACCGAGAAAGGGAATATCAATCGGGAGAAAGGCAATTACGAAACGGGGATTGTTTTAGGTGAGAAGATGTGCTATACTTGAACAAAGAAAATGGGGGTAATTCTATGTCGGAATGGAAGGAAAGCGTTGAGAATTGCTTTTTTACTAATCATTTAGACAAGCAGCTCAAAGAATTTCTTAATAGTCAAAAGGCCCTTTCAAGCGATGCAGAACGGTGGGAGTTTATTCACAAAAGCGCCTATGAATGGGAGCGTGAATGTTCAGCCAATTTTGACGAAATGATAATGCCCAGCTTTTTTGGGCAATGGCATATTTCCGCACGTTGGGGGGAATTTTCATTACCAGCACCAAATCCACATACGTTGGAAGAAACCTTGTATTGGATTTTTTTGACTGGATGGGTTTTAATTAGCGGTTACGATAAGGTATACACCAAGGAAAAACGGGTGCCTTCCATGCCCCTCATAGGTCTTGATTGGTTGTTACAGAGGAAATTTCAGTATTCACAAGAAACGTGTACATGGTTGGATAAACAACACTTTTTAGCGGAGATAGAAAATATTTATAATTGTGCGCAAGAAGTATTACTGGATTGTCAAAAGCGTCCAGGCCCTATAAATCCTCGGTGGATATGTGATGCAGAATCAGGCTGCTCTAAGTTTTTCAAGTATTATACTTTCTGTAAAGATTCTCTAAAAAACCCAGAGATTGTTCGACTGAATAAGTTTGACCCTGACGAATATGTATGGTACTTAATTCGCGAAGAATCTACCTTGTATTTTCTTCAACTTTCTGATTTTGGATAAACTTAAAGAGGGGCGGCGGTGATAAATGTTGACTATCCCGCCGCCCTGTCCGTTACCGCCCTATATCCTGCGCCCTGCGGGGCTGCTGCTCCCGCTGTTCCTGCCGCAAGATACTGTAAACGCTCTTTCGGATTTGCTCGGCTTCTTTCACTTCCTCTTTCAGCGCAAGATACCGCTGATTGAGCGTTTCCCGTTCTGCGGTCAGCTTGGCATACTCCGCTTTCCATGCCTTTACCGGCAGGGCGGTCTTGCCGTTCATCACGCCTTTCAGATAGTCGTGCGCCGCCGTGAATAGGATTTGCTCGGCTTCGGTCAGCTTCTTTTTCCCCTTGTACTTGAAATAAATGTCAGCCTGCTCGATGTGCTTTTTCAGAGTGCCTAACCGCCGTTCAATGGGTTTCAGTTTGTGCTGAATGTCAAGCTGTTCCCCTATCATGGACTTGAATTTTTCATCAAGCCCCGCCATATCCATGATGTTGTTGACTTGCAGGAAATTCAGCATTTTCGCCGCGTCCTTGAGGTTATAGAGCGATTGGGAAACCTGCGATTTCCCCTCCCGCGCCCTGCGGGACAGGATGCCCTGGATATAGTCGGCAAGGGTGGGCGGCTCGGTGTTCTCCTGTTCCTCTTTCACATACTCGCGGACAAGAGAAATGCCCTGCTCCCTTGTCAATTCACGGGGCAGGGCAATTTCAATTTCTCTTGCAAGCTGGGCGTTTTTCGCTTTCTCGATTTTCTCCACCGCGTTCCACAAAACCGCCCGGTCAGAAAAAGCGGCGGGGGCGTGGCCAGGGAGTAAAATCTCCGTATGGACAACGCCGCCCTTGTGGGTGTAGTCGTGGGTTTCCCCGTCAAAGTCGTTTGTGAGTTTCTCCCCCGTCCGGTAAGCGGCGGCGGCAACGGCGGACTTGCCCTTGCCGCGGGATATGATTTTGATACTGCAATGGTAGATTGCCACGGGCTGTCCTCCTTTCTGCTGGTCGTTCCCCCGTCCTTTTGTGCCGAGAGGCACAAAACGCCGTCTGCAAGACCGCATATACCACATTCATGTGGTATATAAGTGCGCCCTTGCTTTTAAGCAAGGGTAGGGGCGTAAGCCCGTTACCCTTGCGCCCCGCCCCCGTTCCGGCTCCCGTCTGCGCCGCCCTCCTGCGCTGGATGGGCGGTTTTGGCGGCGGTTGCAACGAAAAACGCTCCCGCCGATTTTGGCAGGAGCGAGGCTAATGTTTGAAATTGTTTGATGGATGATAGTGGAAAAATAACGGCTGTTGTGGTAAACTTGACACAAATAACAGCGGGGGAAATCTTATGTCAAAGTTCAAGAGATTGTTGGGAATATTTTTTCCTATGGTTCTTTGTGTACTGCTTTGCGGCTGTCAAGCCCTCTTTCCGGGAGAGCATACAGAGTTAATCAAGGACGGGAAATACAAGCCTTTTGAGGACCCAAAGAAGAACATAGAAAAGCTGATGGAACTGGTTGAGGCGGAGGATGCTGATTACATCTATGATGTGTTTTCTCCGGCTATAAGGGAGAATACAGAAGATTTATATGGGCAAATTCAAGAATTTATTCGATTCTCAAAGGAAAGTGTAAAAGAGTGGAATTATGTGAAATGGAATGGAAGTATAACTCGCGATAACGGTGCTGTCAGAGCACCACGAATTTCACGCAATCACCTTAATGCAAGTAGTGGGATTTATCGGTGTGAAATCAAAGAGGTATTAAACGATACAGCTCATGAAGATGCTATGGGGTTTTCCTACATATTGATTTTTCCTGAGGAATTATCCGCAGAATATGCACCCGAGGAGCCATCAGGCTTTTATGTTGTATACCGGGCGGAGGATTGGCCCCCAAATGTCACCATTGAACCGAATCCAATGGAGACACTGATGCAGTTGACTACAGAAGGAAACGCAGATAGCATCTACGAGATGTTTTCCCTTACAACAAAGAGAAATGACGGGGGATTACAAGAAAAAGCAACAGAATTGTTAAGTTTTTTGAGTGAGCAGGTTATCTCTTGGGAGGCTTACACTTGGGCGCAGAATGTAGAGGACTTCAATCATAGCGCAGCCACGACACGGGAAATGTTTTTCTATCTGCATACGGATAACGGGCTGTACCGATGCGATATTCGAGAGGTACTGGAAAGCACTAATCAAGCAGATGTCGGCGTTTCCAGCATTTCGATTTTTCCAGCCCTATATCCCGGCGAAAGACCATCATTTGAAGATGAGGTATATCGAGGATACTGTACCTGGGGACGTGAGAATATGGGTATCTCAATATTTCAGTAGCCGGAAACGGTAAGGCCGGTGTTGCCCATGCGTACCTCGGTCACGCAGACCGGACGGTGAGCGGGATAGTGGTGGAGATATAGCGGCGACTGTTGTAGTAAATTGAATACGGCTTCTGAAGTATTGACATATAGAATTGAGGGAGGACAATGAGCCGAAAAGAACTGTTTTCAAGGACAAGGGGACGACTTCTGCCAACTTTATTTCTTACATACTTTTTGTTTTTAACTTTGGCAATTATCGTTACTATTGGATTTCTTATAAATCAGGGCTTTCCCAATGTGTCCAGGGAAAATAGTTTTATTTTGGTTGGCGTATGCCCCAGTGTCCTAATTTTGGGGATTATCTGGAATTGGAAATACTCACTGGACATTCTATTCAAATCAACAGAGATATTCTCAGGTCATGTCATTCTCGGACAACAAATATTCGGTTCAAAATGGTTGATTATCTCAAAAAAGCCTTGATTTACGGGCATACAAGCAGGATTTCAAGCTGAATTTACTACCAATTTACTACTTTTGAGGGAAAGAGCCTTGATATGCCGCCCCCCAACCCTGCCAGCCCAGCCACCAGCACACAGCATTGAGAAAGAATAAATGAAAACTGAATACGACGCATACGCGGCGTTTCTCTATCCCAACACGGGAGAACAGGAACGCCGCTTTTTTTATGCCCTCATGTTACGCAGTAGGGGCGAAAAGAGCCTTGCTATATGCGGCTTTGCGTCCCTTGTGGCTCACGACATGGCAAGCGGCGCACTTGCGCCACAGGAGCCGCACGACCCCTATTCATTCAAACCGGGCGAAAGCCTGTAACCACCCACAACCACAAAAGGAGGATTTTATTATGGCACAGAAAATGACGGGAGCATTGGTATTTGACGAGCGCACAGACCGCTACGACATTCGCTTTGACCTTGCCAGCTATTACGGCGGGCTGCATTGCGGGGACTGTTTCGACGTGTTCACACGCGGCAAGTGGAAGCCGACCCGTATTGAAATGAATATGGCGCAGGAATGGTACTTGGTGGGTATCAGAGCCGACGACTTAAACGGGCTGCGGGTGCGTATCTGACCGCCGCCCCATAGACTACCCCGAAAGGAGGGACAGACCCCATGCAGGACGAAATCAACGAAAAAACCGTTGCCCTGTATATCAAGACCGGGAAGCTGACCGCCGAAGTGCTGCAAAAGGCAATCAAAAAGCTGCTCTCACAGGCAAAGAAAGAGCTTGACAGACAGGCAATCCCCCACGGGAAGCAGACCCTAAAGCAGCTTATGAAGCAGAATACAGGCGTTTCCAGCATGAGGTCTACAATTTCATTCAGCCTGTCCCCGTCAAACTTCATATCCTGTATGAGAATGTCATAGTCGATATTTTCCTTGATGATCTCCCGGTAAATCTCAAAAGCGGTCTGTGCTTCCGCTTCCTTTCGTTTCCGTTCCGGCGGCGTAGCCGCTTCCTGCTCCAAAGGAGAGGGGTTAAGGGAAAGGATAGGAATGGAATGGGTACTTTGTAAATCCGTATTTATTTTTTCTTTTGTTGGTAAGTCAGTTCTTTGTATATCTTTATTTAATTGCATTGGATTTTCCAACGTAGGTTTTTCCAACATTGGTTTTTCCTGCATTGGATTATCCAATGTTGGATTTTCCAATGTAGGTAAATCCGGCGTAGGTTCTGTATGCGGCTGCTCATAGATTACATAATCGGCTCCCCGCAAGCGTCCTTTCTCGTCGCGCTCCCGTGATCGGACGATATACCCGGCGCGTTCCAGCTCCTTTATGGCTTCCCGGATAGCGTCTATCTTTTCCCGGTTGATCTGTGACAGCCCCGCAAGGGTGTAGTCCCAATCTTCGGGCAGGGAAAGCATTTGCGACAAAAGCCCCTTTGCCTTTAATGTCAGTTCCTTGTTGCGTAAATGGTGGTTGCTCATAACGGTATAGCCCTTGTTGCGCTCCACTCGGAAAACTGCCATAGCTTCATCACTCCTTTGGTTGTGGATTTGTTACGCGATAGAACGCCATTTTGCCGGGGTTAGGTATAAATCCCTGTCCCCGGCAAAAGTGCGCCCGCAAAGCCGCATATAGCAAGGCTCTTTTCGCCCCTACTGCGTAACATGAGGGCATAAAAAAAGCGGCGTTCCTGTTCTCCCGTGTTGGGATAGAGAAACGCCGCGTATGCGTCGTATTCAGTTTTCATTTATTCTTTCTCAATGCTGTGTGCTGGTGGCTGGGCTGGCAGGGTTGGGGGGCGGCATATCAAGGCTCTTTCCCTCAAAAGTAGTAAATTGGTAGTAAATTCAGCTTGAAATCCTGCTTGTATGCCCGTAAATCAAGGCTTTTTTGAGATAATCAACCATTTTATAAGGAAAATCTGATATGCTTCCGGTGGGATATTTCACGGGTACGTAAAAGTTAAAAAATATTGCGGAACAGGATTCCAGATTCCTGTTCCTTTTTTTGCGTGCAAATCAAGAAAAGGTTGTCTATTGTCTGTAAAAATGATAAAATATTAAAAATATCTTAAAATTATGTATGGAGGTATCTGGTGTTGGAGGATAAGGGAGAGGCTAAGAAAAAGGGGAATGTGAAATACAATGTGCTGATTGTACCAGATACAGGTACGGAGGCTGTCAAGCAGTTTTCGGTAAATATGCAGGTGATAAAAACATTTGTGGCTGGAATTGCCTTATTAATGATAGCGGCGCTGCTATACTGCGTGATTCTGACAAGGGAACTGAATGGGTCAAAAAATGAAATACTGGTGCTTGAGGTGCAGGTGAGCGACCTTACGCGGCAGAATGAATGGCTGATTACCCAGAAGGCGGAACAAAAGGAGGAGCTTACGAAAGTGAGCGCCGAACTCGAGGACAAGGTGGAGCAGGAGAAGGAGCGGGAGGAAGAGATTGCCAGGTCTTTTATTCCGTCCGGATTTCCGCTTACGGGAAAGGCTTCCTACAGTGAGGAGGACAAAGAGCTGGAAGGGAATCCTGTCACGTGGTTTGAGGCTGAGCAGGGAACATGTGTGATAGCTGCGGCGCAGGGGACGGTTTCCTCGATAGCGGGAAGCGATTCTTCGGGATATATCGTGATGGTCGACCATGGAAACGGATATTTTTCCGTGTACCGCAACAGCGCCAAGCCGGAGGTGAAGGAGGGGGATTCGGTCACCACGGAAACGGAGCTTTTTAAGATAGGGCAGTGGAATGGGAAGCTTGGGTACCAGATTATAAGGGACGAGAAGTATATTGACCCGTTGAGCCTTATGGAAATAAGCGGATGAGACAATGGAGTAGGGAAAACTTGTCTTCCCTACTCCATTGTCTCGGCGAGTCTTTCAAAAATCAGCTCATAGCCGTCGCTTCCATAATTCAGGGAGCGGTTCACGCGGCTGATGGTGGCTGTCGATGCACCGGTTTTTTCTGCAATTTCGAGATAGGTTCTGTGGTCGCGCAGCATGGTGGCGACTTCAAAGCGCTGTGACAGGGAGAGCAGTTCGTTTACCGTGCATAAGTCCTCGAGGAAATTATAGCTTTCTTCTTTGGTTCTGAGACACAGCAACGCATCAATAAGGTGGTCGACAGCTTCTGTTTTGATTTTTTTGTTCATGGTGTACCTCCTATCGGATAATGCCTATTTCATAACGAATGATATCTTATCTGCTTCTTTCGTAACAGTTTTCTGCTTTAATGCT
>Ga0224747_10183_pt1 | contig 12632 bp, 12 predicted proteins | sample LIM_F_Water_Pos_FD_182999 | JGI IMG/M metagenome (GOLD analysis project Ga0224747, IMG submission 182999) | Enriched cells from gastrointestinal tract of the lab mouse from Pacific Northwest National Laboratory (PNNL), Richland, Washington... | ecosystem: Host-associated > Mammals > Digestive... | reverse complement strand
ACCAGAAAGAAGGTGACGAGAAGTATCACGATGCCGGATACGATCAATATAATTTTTTTCTGTAATAACGACATGCTACTGTCCTCCTCCCTGTTCCAGAATGGATATCAGCTCCGCCAGTATATCCTCCTGTGATTCCGGTTGTTCCACATACTTAAAGGTCAGCGTATAGGAGTATACCCTTCTGTTGGTGGCCTGTTCATTGGACTCCGAGATCGTGTCGATCCTGACATCCTTAAAGCCTGCGATCTTATTCAGCTGGATCTGCAGCGCCGATAGGGAAGAGAGTTTATCCTGGGATCTGGCGCTGATGGTCACTTCCGTATCGTTTGACTGGATACTCTCGATCCGGAACGACTTCGGGGTCATATCCGAAAGCGTCTTAATGGTCTTGCGAAAACCGTTGTTGTTTCTATTTACAAAGAATTTCAGCTGATTCGTCAGGATATATTCATTCTCAATCTTTTTGAGGCGGTCATATTCCCCCTGCACCGGTTCCAGGGCACGCACCCGGGCCTGCAGCCGGTCCCGGTCCTGAGTCGCCACATGCACCTGCAGAAAGGAAAAGCCAGCCAGAACGATGCTTGCCAGCATCAGACTGGCAAAGACAAGAATCCCTCCTGTCAGACTTCCTTTGTTTGCCTCCCGCAGCTCCACGGCCCGGGGAACAAAACGCACTGGATAAAAGACGGATCCAAAGCAGTTGACATACTGAAGGATCGTACTGTTGATGGCAACCTTATGATTAAACCGGACCCCGTCCAGTTCATTGGGCGTTTTCACCGGAACTCCCAGTTCATTGGTGAGCAGTTCCTGAAATCCCGCTACGCTGCAGCCCTGTCCGATACACATAATATTCTGGATGGGCTTCTCTTTATATTTGGAATTATAATATTCCATAACACGCGATATATTGCTGATAAGGTAATCTGCATTATCGGTTACCTCTCCCCGTTTTGCCAGGGAATAATCCCCCTGCGGATTGTCTGCGTTCATCGTACTGAGCAGCACCCTCTTAGTGGACAGAAGGTGAAATGCCTGGTCTGTGTCCGGGGTTTCAAATACCTCTTCCTGAGTCATTACTTCTGTAAATACATTGATCCCATAAGGAATCACCCTCTGGAGATACAGTTTATCATTATCTATAATATTCACAAGGGTAGAATCCTGATTCACCTGAACCGCCATGGTAATATCCTTTTTTACCTGCCGGCGCATCATCTGAAAGACGCTGTTGCCATCCGCCTCGATAGCGGCAACTCGGAATCCCGCTGCGTCCGCCAGTGCATAATAGGAATCGATCAGTTCTGCCGGCGCAGCAAAGATATGGACGTCCTGTACTTTGCCATTGATCTCTCCCTCTGCCATATTCGTATTTTCGTATTCCTTACCCTGCAGTACATAAGAAAACACATAGCGGTCTGAATCAATGGGAAAAAGATCCGGCACCTTCGCCATAACGTTCTGGCGGATCTTTGCCTTGGCCACATAGGGGATCGTCGTCTCTCTGTTGGCAATCTTTGATGAATCTATAGTAAAGATCACATCCGTTGTATGTATGCCTTTCTCCTGGCATGCTTTTTTGATCCGCTGCCCCACTTCCATTGCATCTATGATCGTGCCGTCACTGCAGGCCCCTTCTGGCGTAGGGACACGCATACAGCCGTATATCGTAGGATTGTTCGTCATATATTCCATGTGGACAATATGGGTGGTTTTTGTTCCGACCCGGACCACAACAACCTTTTTTGACATTCTCATATCCTCCCTCTATAAAAGTATTTCACCCTTTTTGCAGCAATTCAAGGCGGCTCCCCTTCAATCGCTCCAAAAAGGACAAAACATCATATTATTACATAAAAAGAAATTTTTCCAGATACCACTCATACAACTGCGTCCCCCAGAGCAGGGCAACAAACACACCAATGGAGAGATAGGGTCCAAACGGGAATTTTCCCCTCTCCTTCGTGACAGCCATACGGATCCCCTGCACGATGGCTCCCAGCACCGAGCCAACGACAACGGCAAAAAGTGAATGCCCCCATCCCAGACACAGTCCCGCACATGCCATCAATTCCACATCTCCCATTCCCAGGCCCCCTTTCCCCGTCACGGCCCGAAACAGAAAGGCACATAATAACAGAAAAAGGCTTGCTGAGATGAAGCCAGTAACATAATAAATCCAGTCATTCAGATGTAGAATAAGATGAAGGATTCCAACCAGCAGGATCACCACATCCACTGCAGTGGGAATCATCATCGTCCGGTGGTCAATAACGCTGAGAACGATCAGGGCCGACACAAGAATGCACCACAAAATACTGTCCGCATTCCATCCCTTAACGGCAAACACAAGAACATACAGGGCACCATTCAGCGCCTCTACAAGCGGATACTGAACCGATATCCCCGCACCGCAGTACCGGCATTTCCCCCTTAGAAAAAGCCAGCTGAACAGAGGAAACAGATCATACCATTTCAGATGATGGCCGCACTCCATACAGTGAGAACCCACTGTCACCAGATTTTCCCCTTTCGGCATCCGATAAATACATACGTTGAGAAAGCTCCCAATCACGATGCCATATAGAAATATGATCAGATAGAGGATGAAGTGTACTGGTGCCATTGTGGGTTCTCCTTATGGTATGACTTGTTAGTTACTTACAACAAGGGCTTTGCCACCACTCGTCTTGTTCAAATCGGTTCCAAAACCAGTTTCATTTGTATCTAATTCAATAGCAGATGTTCCACTATCTGTGCTGGCATAAACCATAATTGTATTTTTATCCACATCATACTTGCAATAAATCTCTGCACTTGAATCTACTGATAATGTAGTAGATCCTGTTCCCAAAAGATCAACCATTTCATTGTTCACTTTATCCTTTTCGTCTGTTCCTGTAGTCTTTGCCCCTGTGTACTTAAACGTATCCGCCCCTGTCGCCTGTGTATTTGCTACAGCAGATGCTAGCGCAGAACTAACAGAACCCAGTGCCTGGAGATCCTTGCTCTCTCTGGAACGAGACAGATATGGGATAACTGCCAGTGCAATTACACCGATCAGAATCGCCATAATGGCAATAACGATGATCAACTCAACAAGAGAAAAGCCTTCTTTCTCCCCACTCAGATACTTCTGAATTCTCTTTTTCATACTTAATCTCTCCTTTTTAGTTCTTTTTTTGACTCCCCACTTCACAGGAATCCTCTCTGAGATAAACACTATCTCAGATATTTATTTAAATATTATAATTCATTTATACTATTTTTTCAATAGTTTTGACCAAAAAATTCCCTGTTTCTTATGCATTTTGGGTTAATTTTTCTTGTTTCGTCCATTAAAAAGCTATCACGCCGTAATTAATCGGCACTATTCAGAACCAATCAACACCTCTTTACCCCGAAAGGCAAAACCATACTTACGAATCTGTTGTTTTTTTAATCCAGAATCCAAAAGAGACTGTTCATATCCTCTGTCTTTTATCTGCATCAAAGCTGCCTGAACAGTATCTCGCAACGAATTCTCCTTTTTTGCATTGAAAATCTTAAACTCCATAATTATGCCGTTGTCTTTCCGGCTCCTTGGCTTCAGCATTACATCATAACGCCCAAATCCACTCTCACGATTAGACAATACCTCATATCTATCTGCCAGATCCACAAGAAGTCCCAATACAAATCCGTGATAAAAACGTTCTGGAGTCTTCTTTTCAGACGGTTTTTTCCCTCCATCAAAAGAGCTGAACATAGATTCTGCCATTTCAGACATATATTCATTCATCTCTTCCACATCATCTCTTAAAAGGGCTTTGACAAAATCATTATAGTCAGACGTTCCTTCATCAAACCATTCCCTCACCATATCTTCAAAAGTCTGTTTTACTTCATAGTTAGTTAGAGAGAGTTCATATTCTTTTCCTCGTATTTCCATCACTTTCAGATAGCCTGCTGCAAGGAGAAGACTCCAGATCGCCCGTTCACTTCCATCAAGCTGATTAAATATGATTTCCTCCTCTATCCGGCTTACAATTTTTTTCCCGGACAAAAGATCCTCAAACTGCATTTTAACGTCCTTACTGCCCTTTCGAATCAAACTGCTCACCAGCCCATTAGAGCTTGTATTTGTCCAATATGGCCTAAGCTCTCCCTCATCCAGAAAATTAATAATTGACCATGGATTATAAATGTCCTGCCACGAACCTATTGTAAAACCATCGTACCATTTCTTTACTTCAAGCTTATTTGTCATGTTAAATTCATCCATGGCAGAAAAAACTTCATTCTCCGAAAATCCAAAGCAGCTGGCATAATTGTTTGAAGTCATAGATACTACTTTTAGATTATTTAAATCCGAAAAAAGAGACTCTTTACTCACTCTGGTGATTCCTGTCATGATTGCCCGCTCCAAATAAGGATTAGACTTGAATGTATTATTAAACAACACCCTTGTAAATGCGGCCATTTCCTCCCAATATCCGTTGACATACGCCTCCTGTATGGGAGTATCATATTCATCCAGCAAAACAATTACCTTTTTACCAAAATGCCGATATAAATAACTGCATAAAATGTATAGTGCCAAAGGGGCATCCTGCAAGGATACCCCAGATGCAAATTTCCTGACCTCTCTTGCTTCATCATCTGTCAGTGCATCAGACTCTGTCAAATAATAATGCTTTTTATATAACATCTTTATCAGCTGGCAGATTAGATATAATGCTGTTTCACAATGATTTTCCTTGACCCCGGCAAAAGAAAGAGAAATTACCGGATACACTCCCTGAAGTTCTCTATACTTCTTTTCCTGCCATATACTAAGATTTTCAAAAACCTCCCCCTGTTCCTTATACTCTACACTGAAAAACCGTTCCAGCATATTCATATTGAGTGTTTTTCCAAATCGTCTCGGCCGGGTGATCAGTGTCACAATATCCCTGTTCTCCCACCATTCCTTAATAAACAAGGTTTTATCCACATAAAAGCAATTCCCTTTTATCAATCTCTCAAAATCCTGTTCACCAACGGAAACTACTCTTGGCATAAACATTCACCATCCTTATTCCTCCAGGCAGAATCGTAACTCTCCTTACGCATTCCCCGCATTTTCATAAATGGAAAGCATCGGCATCATAACTGCCCCGAGTATACCGCCAACCAGCACAGCCAGTACGATAATGATCATAGGTTCCATCGCTGTAGTAAGGTTTCTGGTGGCCTCCGTCACCTCCTCCTCATAGTACTCGGCTACCTTATCCAGCATCTGTTCCGTCGTACCTGTCTCCTCACCGATGCGGAGCATATGCGTCAGCATCGGTGGAAATACGCCGGATGCCTCCAGTGGTTCCGACATGGGGATCCCCTGCATCACCTCTTCCCGGCAGTCCTTTACCGCCTTGCGGATCAGGCGGTTGCTGATGACGTCCCCTGCAATCTCCAGTGCATCCACCAGCGGGACGCCGGACATAACAAGCGTTGCCATCGTCATGGAAAAACGGGCGGAAGCATTTTTTACGGAAAAATTCTTGATCATCGGAATAATCAGAGCTACTCTGCTGAGAAACTGTTTGCCAGGCTCCGTTCCTTTTCCTACGATAATAAAAATAACGAGACCGACGATGGTTCCCAGAACCCCCACCAGATGCCCCGTGATAAAATCACTCAAGGCAATGACCATCTTGGTCAATCCGGGAAGCTCCTCTCCCATGGTCTCAAAGGTCTCCCTGAAATTCGGAATTACGGTGGACATCAGAATGATCACCACCGCGACAGCGACGATCACTACCACGATGGGGTAGATCATGGCGGAGCGTACCATGGAAACCAGCTTCATATCCTTATCAAACTGGGAGGTGATTCGTTCAAAGGCAATCTCCAGATTACCGGTGGCCTCGCCCGCCCTCACCATATGGATCAGAAGCTCTGGAAACACCTTGCCCTCCTGCTCCATGGCGCCGGCGAGGGATTCCCCCTTCGACACGTTGGCCTGGACGTTGAGCAGCGCTCTGCGGAGATTTTTATTCTCGGTCTGGTCCTGTACCATCTGCAGCCCGTCGATCACCGTAACGCCTGCCGTCAGGATGCTGTGGAACTGCTTGCAGAAGATGGTGATGTCTTTTTTCTTTACCCCCGAACCGATCTGGATATTCCAGGCGGCATCATCTAACGATTTTGTCTCCTTGATCTGCAGAACCACACTTCCATCGCCCTTTAACCTGGCGATGGCCTGTTCCTCTGACTGGGACTCCAGCATACCCTTTTTCTCTTTGCCGTATTTATCCGTGATAACATATTTATATCTCGCCATACCTTACCTCCATTATCTCAATAAACCAGACGCTTCTTCAGATTCGATTTATCCTGTGCGAACAGGATCGCATCTTCCCGGGTAATCTTCCTGCGTTCATACAATTCGGTGATGGCATCGTCCATAGTGATCATCCCCACTGACCGGCTGGTCTGAATGATGGAGGGGATCTGATGCGGCTTCGCCTCACGGATCAGATTCCGAATGGCGCTGTTGGCATACATCACCTCAAAAGCGGCCACTCGCCCCTTACGATCGGCCGTGGGAAGAAGCTGCTGTGAGATGATCGCCTCCAGCAGGGTTGCCAGCTGGATACGGATCTGCCCCTGCTGGTTCGTGGGAAACACATCGATAATTCGCTCTATGGTCGGCACCGCACCGATGGTATGTAAGGTGGAAAATACAAGATGCCCGGTCTCCGCCGCCGTAACTGCCGTGGCGATGGTATCCAGATCCCTCATCTCGCCCACCAGTATAACATCTGGGTCCTCACGGAGCGCCGCCCGGAGTGCCCCCGCATAGGACTGGGTATCAATGCCGACCTCGCGCTGGTTCACAATGGACCTGCCGTGGCGGTGGAGATACTCGATGGGATCCTCCAGTGTAATAATATGCTTGCTGTAATTCTGATTGATGATATTGATCAGAGAAGCCAGTGTCGTAGATTTTCCGCTTCCCGTCGGTCCTGTAACCAGGACAAGCCCCCTCTTTTTCGTCGCCAGTTCAATCACCGATGGCGACAATCCCAGCTTTTCCGGATCCGGAATCTCTGAATTTACTACTCGGATAACAAAAGAGAGGGTCCCCCTCTGTTTAAATACATTGACACGGAAACGTCCCAGTCCATTGATGGCATATGAGAAGTCGATCTCGCCGTCCTGATTGAAACGCTCCACCAGTCGTCCCGGAATCATCTGTTCTACCAATTCTTTTGAGTCCTTTGGCATAACCGCATCCTTGGTCAATGCCTTTAATTCGCCGTTGATACGGCATTTGGGCGGGATTCCCACCGAGACATGAAGATCCGAAGCCCCTATCTGTCTTGCTTTTGCAAGCAGTTCATCGATTTTCATACTAATCCCCATTCTTACATTATATTAAAACATTACTCTGTTGCAATCCGTTCTACCTCGGAGATGGATGTCACTCCTTGTAAAACAAGCTTTGCCGCACCGTGTCGAAGTGTTGTCATTCCCTCCTTCAATGCCACCTTCTGAATCTCCTCTGCCCCGCCTCCGGCAGATATCACACCGCGTATATTCCCACTCACAGGCATGATCTCATAGACTCCGATCCGCCCGCGGTATCCGGTTCCGTTGCAGAAAGCACAGGTGCCTCCTCCCGGCTCATAGATGGTAGGGGCGGCATCTCCCCTGAGACGGAGCCTCTGCTTATCCAGTTCCGTGATCACATGAGCCTTTTTACATTTGGGGCAGAGCCGGCGCACAAGACGCTGGGCAATGATGCCCACTGTAGAATCGGCGATAAGATATGGCTCCACACCCATATCCTCCATACGGGTGATGGAACTGGCCGCGCTGTTTGTATGAAGCGTGCTGACTACAAGATGCCCGGTGATGGCGGCCTTGACTGCGATACCGGCAGTTTCCTCATCACGGATCTCACCAATCATGATAATATCTGGATCCTGTCGGAGAATGGAACGAAGAGCCGAGGCAAAAGTCAGCCCCGCTTTCTCGTTCACCTGAACCTGATTGATGCCGTCCACATCCGCCTCCACTGGGTCTTCCACCGTGATAATATTCACATCACCGGAATTTAGTTCGCTGAGTACCGTATACAGAGTGGTGGACTTGCCACTTCCGGTAGGCCCCGTAACCAGTATGATCCCATGGGGATTGCGTACCAGTTGGTCAAACCGGCGCAGCTCCTCTGGTGGAAATCCCAGATCCTTTTTATCCCTTGTCAAAGCCTGCTTAGAGGCAAGACGCATAACGATCTTCTCTCCAAACACGGTAGGAAGGCTGGATACACGGATATCATATTCCACCCGGTCAAACCGCTGTGTCATACGTCCGTCCTGGGGAGCACGTTTTTCCGAAATGTCCATCCCGCTTATGATCTTGACCCGGGCCACAATGGCAGCCAGAAGCTCATGCTCATACCGCATCATTTCCTGCATAACGCCGTCAATGCGGAAACGGACCCGGACACTGGTCTCCATAGCTTCAATATGGATATCACTGGCCCGCTCATTTACTGCCTGTTCAATGATCTTATTAACCAGCACAACAATTGGTGCATTATCAACTTCCTCATTTTCTTCTTCCTGATGCCTGCCCCTTGCCTCCTGCTGTTTCTTGCGCTCCTCGGAAAAGGCGTCTGCCATCTTGGCAACCTGTTCGTTCCCGTAATATCGTTCAATACCAAAATGAATATCGGACGGAGTCGCCACCATAGGTTCTATGATCATATTCGTCACGATACTCAGGTCATCCACGGCGAGAATGTCCAGCGGATCCGCCATGGCCACTCTCAGTATATTCGGGTTCTCAGGATGAATCTCGAAGGGCAGGACATTATGTTTCCGGACGATCTTCTCCGAGAGGAGCCCGATGACCTCCGGCGCCAGCTTCGCTTCCCTTATATGAGCAATGGGCAGCCCCATCTGGCGGTGAAGGGCTTCTACAATCTCACCCTCATTTGTAAAGTTCAGCTCGATCAGCGTCTGTCCCAGCCGGATACCCAGCTCCCGCTGCTTTTTCAGCGCCTCCCCAAGCTGTTCGTTCGTGATAACGCCGGCATCTACCAGCATATCCCCTAGTCTTTTCTTTCTCCCCAACATAAAACATCACCTAATTTTCATTTTCTGTATACTGCTCTTTTGCATTCTTGCTCCTGCGAAGTCTGATTCCGATGGCGATACCGCCTGCAGCAACTGCCCCAAACACCACCAGACGAATCAGATAGTACGCAAAAGCCTCCAACAAAGTCTCTGGCATACAAGCACCTCCTTTTCCACAACTCATATTTTATCTGCGGTTTGCCAGCTCTTTCGTCACATCTTCCCAGGTAATACCGCACTCTGCCATCAGGACCATCATATGATACAGAAAATCAGCAATCTCGTATTTCAGCTCTTCCGCATCTGGATTCTTCGCCGCTATAATGATCTCCGATGCCTCCTCTCCACATTTCTTTAGTATTTTGTCAATCCCTTTTGTAAAAAGGTAATTTGTATAGGAACCTTCCTTCGGATTCTTTTTGCGCTCCATGATGGTGGCAAAATCTTCTTCCAGAATGGTAAGTGGATTGGTGTCATTGTAATCTCTCTTCGCCAGTTCTTTAAAAAAGCAGCTGTAGGAACCGGTATGGCACGCCGCCCCGATCTGGTGCACCTTGGCCAGAAGGGTATCGTTGTCGCAATCCAGCGACAGCTCCTTTACATATTGAAAATGTCCAGAAACCTCCCCCTTGACCCAAAGCTGCTGCCGGCTTCTGCTGTAATAAGTCATTTTCCCGGTATCGCATGTCATCTGATAGGATTCCTCATTCATATAAGCCATCATAAGAACCTGACTGGTGCGGTAATCCTGAACGATGCATGGCACAAGGCCCTTCTGATCTGTCTTAAATTCTGAGAAAGGCAGCGAGGATTCAAAGGTATTCATGGCAATACCAGCCTTCTTCATACTGCTTTTCACTTTGTACAGATTCTTATTTTCATAATAATTGGTAGCCACTCCCAGTACACCGTCGATCCGGAGAAGCTCTTCCAGATCGTTCCGCAGAAGACTGTCCCGGATCACCACGTTCTTCCCACAGTCCTGGATCTTCCTTGCCAGCAGATCCCCGGCGTCAACATGCTTGAGCAGCAAGGTATCCACTGGAAATGCGATCTTGTCAAAGGCCAGATCCTCATCCACCTCGATCATAATCTTATCTGTGCCAAACCTTCCCGCCGCTTCGCTTATGATGCCCTTGGAGGGACAGATCTCATATTTGATCACGACCTTGTCCGCACCGGTATAAAACGCTTTCTTCACATCTTCAAACCGCGCCGCATACATCCCTGTAAAAAACGGAATGTCAACGGCTGTCCCCACTTCCTTCAGAGCAGCCAGAAACTCTTCCCGTTCACTCTCTATCTTGGAATAATTATATATAAATAATTCATCCGCGCCGGCAAAATTGTATTCCTCTGCCAGTTTCACGATATTTGCTGAAATTTCATTTTCTCCATTGATAAATGCAATGATTTTTTTGTATTCCACGTCTCATCCTCCTACTGTCTTTTTTCCCGGACCGGACCGTCTCACAGAACGCCCTTTGTAGATAATACGCCGTCGATACGATTGTCTACCTGGGACGCCATATCCATTGCTTTCGCCACCGCCTTAAACATCGCCTCTACGATATGATGCGTATTTTCCCCTGCCAGCTGTCGGATATGCAGGTTCATCCCCGCGCCGCCTGCCAGTCCCATAAAAAATTCCCGGACTACTTCCGTCTCCATCGTTCCCAGACGCTCCGCCTTCAGGTCGGCGTCAAAGGCAAAGAATGCCCTTCCCGAAAAATCAAGAGAGGCAAGTACAAGAGCATCGTCCATAGGCAGGATAAAGTAGCCGAACCGGGATATGCCTTCCTTATCGCCCAGCGCCCTCAGAAATGCCTGGCCAAGTACGATACCGGTGTCCTCCACCGTGTGATGAGCATCCACATGAGTATCACCCCTGACAGACACCTCCAGGTCAAACAGTCCGTGCCGGGCAAAGCCCTCCAGCATATGATCAAAAAAACCGATGCCAGTATCAATCTCGTATTCTCCCGTCCCGTCCAGATCCAGCTCCACTATGATCTCAGTCTCTCTCGTATTTCTTTCGCATCTGACATAACGACCCATGAAAAGTCCTCCTCATGCTTCTGGTACAAACTATCTTATCATAAGAAATAGTATAACATAACTCCGCGAATTATTCCAGTTATTCTTGTTGACGGTCCGCCCCGTCTCCAGACCGGATCCTCCAGCTCTGGTACAGGTCTGGACGCCGCTGCCTAGTGCGCTGAAGGGACTGTTCCTGCCGCCATCTCCTGATGTTCTCATGGTGGCCGCTGAGCAGCACCTCCGGCACCCTCCTTCCAAGGATCTCCGGAGGTCTTGTGTACTGAGGATATTCCAGAAGTCCATCGGAAAAGCTCTCGGTGTCCGCCGACTCTTCATTATTCAGCACACCGGGCACAAGCCGGGCGATGGCGTCCATCATCACCATGGCGGGCAGCTCCCCCCCGGTGAGTACATAATCCCCGATGGATATATAATCCGTCACGATCTCCTCCAACACCCTCTCGTCAATGCCTTCATAGTGCCCGCAAAGGAATATGACATCACTCTCTTCTGCGTACTCCTGTGCCATCTCCTGCCGAAATACCGTCCCCTGAGGCGTGAGATACACCACCCTCGGCACACACCCAGCCTCGCTGCAGACCGCCTCATAACAGCGGTAGACCGGTTCCGCCTCCATCACCATTCCGGCACCGCCGCCGTAGGGATAATCATCCACCTTCAAATGCCTGTTCTGTGTGTAGTCACGTATATTCTTTATCTCCAGTTCGATGGCTCCCGACTGGATGGCCCGGCCAATTATACTGGTATTCATGCCCTGCCGGATCATATCCGGGAACAGCGTCATTACATAATATCTCACAGATCCATCAGCCCCTTCATAATATGCGCCGTAACGACCCCTGCCTCTGTATCCACTTTCTTAATGCAGTCCGGGATCACAGGAAACAGAACCTCCTTTCCCGAATCCGTCCGCACGGCAAAGACGTTATTTGCCCCCGTCTCAATGACATCCGTCACCTCACCCACCGGCGAACCGTCCTCTTCTACAACCCTTGCCCCCACAACGTCACACAGATAATACTCTCCCTCTTTCAGAGGAAGGGCATTCTCCCTCGTCACCATCAGATCGCATTTCCGAAATCCCTCTACCTGATCAATATTGTCAAACTCCCGGAACCCGAGAATCACTTTATCTTTAAAATGTTTTACACTGCTGACATGTAAAACAAGATTGCCTTCCTTTGTTACTAATATCACTTCATCGCATTTCTGAAAGCGGCTGACTTCATCTGTCGTTGGAAATACTTTAACCTCCCCCCGGATTCCATGGGTCGTGGTAACAATTCCGATCCGGAGCATATCTTCAACTTTTTCTGTGGTTCTTTCAATTTCTCTTCCATTCATATCCAATAAATCTCCCGCATATACAAGAAGTTCATGTCCTGACCAGCCCGGCATGCCATTTACTGAACCATGGCATCCGGCTGTTCTGACATGAACTTTTGACTACTGTATGTC
>Ga0224747_10182_pt1 | contig 12653 bp, 18 predicted proteins | sample LIM_F_Water_Pos_FD_182999 | JGI IMG/M metagenome (GOLD analysis project Ga0224747, IMG submission 182999) | Enriched cells from gastrointestinal tract of the lab mouse from Pacific Northwest National Laboratory (PNNL), Richland, Washington... | ecosystem: Host-associated > Mammals > Digestive... | reverse complement strand
ACCAGTTTTGTATTCCTTGCCACATTTGCTTCAACTTATTTTTTATTGCATCAGAATCAAGCGCTGTTGCGGTAACAAGCCCAACTACGCCAGCCGCAATTAACGCAAATGCAGTGGGCCACATCGGGGGGATAAGTAAAAGGATCAATCCGAGTACAAGCAAAAATGTGCTGGCTATTTTAAGCGTGTTTTTTAGAACTGTCTCAATTTTTTCTTGTATGCTCATTCCACCATCATCTTTTACTTTTGAATATTCAAATATAGCTATTCCTGCAATCAGAAGTGCAAGGCCAATTAGAAATTGACCGGGAACAAGAAGAAGCATTAATCCTACAATCGCAATCATTGGGGAAACAGCCTCCAGCGTTTTCTCCAAAACAGTTTTAATTTTATCCTGCATGGTCATTCCTTCATCATCTCGAACTTCTGAATATTCGAGAGCAGCTATCCCGGCAATTAGAACTCCCAATCCTGTTAAAAAGTGTCCTGTTACGATTAGCAAAATACCAACGACAGAGAGAAAAGCACCAATAACCCCTAATGCGTCAGAAAGTTTTGACCGAATGTTTTCTATGAAATCGCCTGCTTCTCCCGCTGCTTCTCCAGCCGTAAATAGAGCAACTCCTGCAATAATGAGACCGATACCAAGAAGCAAGTGACCCGTAACCGCAAGAAGAACGCCGATTATTGCAATCATTGGGCCGATGATTTGGAAAAGTGTTGCCAGTGCGTTTCGTAGCTCCTCCCCGGTACTCCCCCAATTAAGAGTTGCAGCCGCAGCCAGCATTGTCGCTCCAAGAATCATCAATCCAATTCCAAGCGGAATATTTGCGCCGGAAAAACAAAGAATTGCACCTAAAACGAGAAGAGCACCCCCGAGTATCATAAATATTCGCTGGACTGCTTCGTTTATTTTACCATCAACAGCGCCCCAATTTTCTGCAATTTCCTGTGCGAGAACAGCCGCGCCAAGAACCATCAAGCCAAGTCCAAGGGGAATATTTGCGCCAGAGAACAAGAGAATAGCACCGATAACCAGGAGCGCTCCGCTCAGATAGACCATAAGCTCATCGATCATATCTTTGTATTTACCAGGAGATAAATCAAAATCCGGCATTATCTCATCTCCGGCCCCTCCAACACCTCCTGCGCCCTTCGCATTTTCAGTGTTAATGGTGTTGATTTCATCAAACCCGGCCAGAGACCCCGCCGCCTCGTCTGCCGCCTCACCTACCGCGCCTATGGCGTTGGCCTCCTTATGGAGGGCCTTTGCGCCGTCTTTGGACTGCTTCAGCGTTTTTCCGAACAGCATAGATACAAACTGAGCCACGGCGGTGATGATTTGAGTCAGGATGTTTACCAGCAGCGTAAACGCTGGGATAAGCACCTCAATGAGCGGCTGGGCCAGGGTGAGCAGCGCCCCCTTCATCTGAGCGATGGCCTGCCGGGCCTCGTCGTTGGTCTTGATATACTTCATGGTCAGCTGCTGGAGAGAGGTAAGAGCCCTGGAAATTACGTTGAATACCAGCGCACTGGAGGCAAGTCCAAGAATACGCTTTCCAAGTCGATTCATGGATGTTTCGGTTGCTTCCGCAGCCTTTTTAAACAGCCCCTGAGACTTATATGATTTGTCAATCTCCTGCGTGAGGATGCCCGCCTCTGTTTTTTGACCATCAAGCTTTTCGTTTGCCTTTTCTATTTGCTTTGTATATCGTTCAACGTCTTTTTGGGCCTTGTTCCATTCTGCTTGAATGGATTTAATTTTTTCCCCCTGGCTTCTTACTTCCTCGTCAGTCGAAACATTTTCAGGACTTTCAAGAGAAATTTTATCGGCCCTTTCTTTTAACTGATCTAAAGAGGCAACCGTATTCTGAATTTCTCTATTGTACAGGCCCAAATTTGTTTCCATATTTCCAACTGCTGGTCTTGCAACACGAAGAAATTCATTTAACTCTTCTACTCTTTTTTTGTATCTTTCATTATTTTTAGGAGAAGATTCAAGAGTCGACAGTTCCTTTTCTGCGGATATAATTGCCTCCTTCGTTCTTTTGATGTTTTCTTCGGTTCGCAGATGATTTTGCTGTTGTTCCGACAACTTGGCTTCTAAAGCTGAAATTTCTTTTGAAATAGGAACAAGAGAACTTTCTACTTCAGCGGCTTTTTTTCTTGCATCCATCATATCCTGGAGTTTTTTTTGCTCTTGTTCAAGAGGGCTATTGTCAAGTTTCTTTTGCGCTTCATCTCGCGCTGCCGTCGCATCCGCGATCTCTTTTTCCGTTTTCTTGATATTGTCCCGCAGCTTTCCCAGCCGCTTTTCCGCTTGGCTGACATCCATATTCACATCAATGACTACGCTGCCGTCTGCGGTCGAGTTTGCCATGTGGAACACCTTCTTTCAAAAAGCAACCTTGTGTGGTAGAATGCAAAGGGAAGGGGGCGAAGAAATGACACCAGTTGAAGAGATTTACCTAAACTCCAAAGAAAAGCGCTTATTGAGACGCATAGAAAAGTATGGTCTATGGTTAAAAGATAAACGTTCCTTAAGCAAAGAATTTTCTACCTTAAACTCTTATGGAATGCTTTCTTTTCGCACTGACAAAAGATTTCCAATAGAAATAGAAGAAGGATCTACATTCCCGTTGGAAAACGTTTGTGAAACTGTTCCAGATGTCGCGCAGTACTGGCGGTACACGAAGAACCTTCAAAAGAAACAATGGAAAGAATCTCGCAGATATTGGATTACTACAGGAATTGCCATAGCCGCACTCATCAAAGCATTCCTTCCAGAAATTTTCGCAGGATGGGCATTACTATTGAAGCTACTAACGCAGAAATAGAAATCCACATGGGGAAATCCGGGTGTTTTTCTCTAAACTTTTTCAAGATATTTACCTCCTTACGGAAGCCCTCCGCCCCACTCCTTCATCAGCGCGTCATCCGCGCTGGTGTACTTCCTCTTAAAATCCACCAGGTGCCGGTTCTTCCGGTACCATTCCCGGTCAGACTTGTCCATTGCCTTCCCTCGCGCCAGGTGGTCGCGAATACGAACCACCTGTGCGAAGGTGCAGTCGCCGATCTCACCATAATTTGCAAGCCAAGACCACCAGTGGTAATCCTTCAGTGCTCGTACTTCCGTCCCTGCCACCCGGTTAATAGGCGCGATAATTAGGCTGTAGTCCTGCTCCCAGTCCACCAGCCGAGGGGCCTTGTGGGGCGCGTCGCCGGAATCGCAGTTGATAAAGTGCAGCCCGGCTTGTATCGCGTCTTCGTAATGCTCTGGCGGCATATCGTCAAAGTCCGGGTACAGGCCTATCAGAACCGCCAGCGCCCGATCCCGACCGTCTGCTTCCGGGTCGGAGAGATCGGTTAGGATGTCCAAAATGCAGCGATAGTCCGTACGGATGGAATATGTCACACCCTGGACTTCTACGCTATCCGGAAGAGTCCAGTTCATTTGTGAAACTTTGCGGAGTACTTCTGATACTTGGCCTTATATTTCGCAATACGCGGGTCGGCCTGCTTCTGGATATTGCCGATGTTGGCTTCGATCTCATCTAGAATAGACAACATCAGGTTCAGCCACACAGGGAATCCGTTGGCGAATGCGCACAGGCTCATGCCGCCGAATACGGTGTCACAGACCGGCACACCGAAAAGGCCGTCCAGGACCTTTCCCATCTCCTCGTCACGCTGCCGTGCCAGGGAGAAGGCTTGGGATGGCTCCTGGAGCTCCTCCGCTTTCTTGGCGTATTCGTCCTGGAGCTTTCCCATTTCGTCAACGGCGCTGTAGAACCGCTCGGCAAAGGCATGGTCCGCTGGGTTAAACGAAACCTCGCATTTTCCGTTGAGAGAGTAGGATACAACGCCGGAATCAAAAACAAGTTCTTTCATGGCTTATTCCTCCTCTGCTGCGGCGGACGTGCCGGGCGAAAAGGTTACGGCCCCGTCCGCCCCCCTGCTGACGGTTCCTACCGTCCGCTCTCCGCCGTAGGTCACATCTACGGGCATGCCCAGGTTGCCGCCGCCCTCTCCGCCAAGGCTGGAGGGCTTGACCATGCAGGAGGAATAGCGCTCTGCAAAGGCTGCCTCCTTGCTTCCGCTGTAGAAGTGCGCGATCATCACGTCCATGCTGGTCAGCGCCTGGGCGTTCTGCTCGATGACGGCCAGCTGGTAAATCTTCTGCTGGGCCGCGTCGCCGCCGTCCAGGTCCCAGGGGTCGAAGCTCTGGGTCATGGTGGGCTTCTTCATGGTGGTCCAGGTATTGCCCAGAATGTCCTTGCTGGTATCCTCGCCCCAGTCATAATCGATGGAGCTGTCGGAGGTCCGTTTCCCGAACGGGCTCCAGACCGGGGCGGACTCCGTGCCGGTGTTCAGGTATGCGATCATCAGTTCCCGCGCAATGGTCTGCCCAGCGGGTGTATTAAAATTGTTCGGCATTCAAATCACCTCGTACATCATTTTCATCAGAATCTGGTGGTCCTCGTCCCCATTTTCGTACATGGCGAACAGGGACGCGCGGGTGGTGGGCTCCACGCCTACGGCCCGGATGCCCTCGCCCAAATCCGGCGTTCCCCGCTGCGCCCAGTCCCCCAGGCGGTCCAGCAGCTCGTCCGCCTTCAGGCGCTTGTCCGGGCTGGCGGTACTGCCCGGAATGATGCGGTAGATCACCTTGAATTGGTACTCCGCCTCATATCCGCCGCATATGTAACGTTTTGTTATGGAGGGGGCCTGGATAGTGGAAAGCGCCATGCAGGGCATGTTGTCCATCAGAAACTCGAAGTTAATGGGGGTCATAGGATTCCCCTCCAGCACCGCATCCGGGATGTCCGGGAAGGTGTTTAGCCAGATCAGGACGTTGCGGGAGATTTTGTCCTCTTCCTCCTCAGACACCAGAGGGCGGGGCTTGTCATTTGTCGAGTTCACGGTCTATTGCCCTCCCTGCCTTCCGCTCCCATTTTTTCAAATTTTGGGCCTTGGAGGCCTCAAACCAATGGGATTGTGCCTTTGGGTTAACTGCTTTGCTAATTTTCAGCGGCTTTTCGATTGGCTTTTTCTTTTGCCCATAGTGGGAAAGCACCGCTTTCCCGTTTACAGTTCGCAGATACGGCGGGTCTTCAAACACCATGACGCGCCCGTTATACAGATACCTTGCATAAGGGCCGTGGTAGATGACAGAGCCGTCCACCACCTGTGTCCTGTTTGCAAAGGATTTTGTGCGGGCGGGCACAAACGGCTCTGTATCACTCTCTACCTGCACCGCAACGGCATGGGCCGCCCTTGGCCCCGCCTGCTGCAATTTCTTCATCAGGGGGGGAGAGAATTTGTCCTTCATGCTGATTTTCAGGTAGCTCATACCGATCCGCCCCCAAAAAGCTCATTCCCAATGCGGTCATATCCCTTTTGAATTGCGTCAAACGCAGATTCCCACACATCATCGTGTTCATGTTCTGGCCCAACCGCAACGTGCGCCAATTCGTGCGCCAAAATTTCTGCCTGTTGATGTACGGGGTAATTGGGATAGACAAAAACTTGTGGGCAACCTCCATCATCCGGGAAGTTGGTCACTCCAAACGCCTGTTTGTCCGCTTCTTTCGGAGTATCCCACCAAATATCGCATTGCTTATCAGAGTAAAGCCGCTTGAACGCCTGATAAATCATTGCAAATGGGTCATTTTTGAATGGGCTTTCCATCATACCGCCTCCGCCTCCTGCCATGCTTTGTAGATTTTCGGGCCTTGCAGGGCGAACCAGTCTACCATTTCCTCGTTCTTAGCCCATGCCATATCCGGGTTCAAAGCACTGTCCGCAAGCCCGCTTTGGTCGAAAAAGGCGTGGACAATCTCATGCCGAAGGACTTCTTTTTGCGCCGCTTGGATGGTCTCAGGCGGTTCATGCTCCCAGCCCTTGTAGGTGGACATATCGCAAACCACGATTTGATTTGTCCAGCTGTCGCAGTAGCCATCGATAGAGCGGCGTTCAAACACTTCGTCTTCGTCATATTTCTTTACAGCGACGGTGTACTCTGTTCCCAAAACGTTGATTTTCATGTTAATTACCCCCCACTTCAAAATGCGGAATCCCCCCAAAATCCAGCTTGTCAACCTTCGTCACCTGGTACACATCGTCATAGCCCAGCTCCAGAACAGTGCGGGTTGCGTCAGGAAGAACCACCCTGTCCTTGACAAATACAGTACCAATGGAGATGGTCCAGATGCCTGACTTGTCCTTTTCTGTCTTCCATTCCTCCACCGGGTCAACATACTTTTTGTTTTCCCCCGTCACGCCGTCAACAGCCTTCACATCAAAGGGGATATAGAGGTTGACTGCGTCGGCGCCCTCCAGGCCGGTTGCACGGACATTTGCGGCCTTTGAGGCAATCAGCAAAACGCCATCTAAAACGGTGATGTGGTTGACAGTGGTTTCGTTAAGCTTGTCATCTATGAACGTTTCTGTTTGGTACAGCGTCACCATATGGGGGAACATAGTCGGGGCCAGGGCGGCGTTCATGCGGCGGGGTGTGTTTATCCTCTTCGGTGCAGGCATTGATAACTCCTCACTCTGAACAGCGGCGCGAAAGCCGGCAGATTCCCCAGATACAGCAGCAGTGCGTCCCGCTTCCGCTTTTCTATATATTCCACGTCGGCGGAGGCCAGGGAGGCGGCGCGGTAGCTTCTGCTCCACCCCCCTACCGTCTCACTGGAGACGGCCTGCTCTCCGCTGAACGCCCCAGCGGTCATGATCTCCTCATCCAGCAACGCATCAGCAACGGCGCAGGAAGCCTTTTTCACGGCATCCATCTGCCAGCCGTCCACGGTATCGGAGATTCCCCTTGTCGCCGCCCTGACGTAGTCGGAGGCCCGCTCAGACAGCCTGGGGAAGTCCTCTTCAGAAACAGCGTTCCCGAAGTAGGTGTTCAGATAAAAATCATAGTCTGCGTAGGCCATCCGGCGGGCCTCCTCTCTTTACAGGCTTATGGCCTCCATAACGGTATCTTTGAGTTCCATAAATGCGACTCCCTTTTTACTTGTTTCGGGTCTTCTGCCCAGGCTCTTCCTGCTTAGGCTCATCCGCAGACAGCGCAGCGGTGGATGGTTCAGTTACCGTTGCAATCCACAGGCTGTTGGGGTCGTACAGCAGGGGCATAAACAGGCCGCTGGCCTTTGTCCACAGTACAGTCGGATCCCACTCCATTTTCTGGGTGACGTAGACGTAGGGCGCTACGCCGCTGGCATTGACAGAATAGAATCCGCTCAGCCGCACCTCGGGCGGGTCGCCCCACAGGCCGGTGCCGACGTAACCGGCAGGGTTGGAGGCGAAGAAAGAAATCTTGTTGTCGGGGAAATACCGCTTTCTGGTGATAATCGGACGGCCATCGTTGCCGAGTTTCGCGTCTGCTCCGTATGTAAGGTCATGGGTGACAATACGGCTCAGCCCGTACTCCTCCTCCAGGTGCGCCCGCAGGGCAGATTGCCCAATCAGCACACCCGCTCCCAGATTCCCGTTGATCTCCTTCTGTAGTGCGGCGTTACGACGCATCTTTGTGATGTTCTTGCGAGAGGTGATGAATCCGGTCAGCTTCACACCAACATCGTCAGCTGCATCAATGACAGCCTGTATTTGGCTGGAAATGTCTGCGTCTGGGTTCAGGTCGATTTCAAAGCTGGTGTGGTTGGTGGGCACGCCATAATCCACAGGAAGATCAAGGTTGTTCTCCTTAATGGTAATCTTGCCAGTAGCCAACATCTCCGCCTTTGCCACTTTGGAGCGGGTGAACACCTGCTCAGCCAAGCGGATGCCGTCGTTGAGGACGTAATCTTTCAGGGCATCATCACCCTGCACACCGTTGTCGATGTACTCCTGCAAAAGCTCACTTTGGTCGATCTTGACCTTGATAAGGGCTTTTTGGATGTTGTGGGTGGTCACGGGAATGCGGATGGTCTTGTTTGCCTCCGTATCAAAGGCGTGGAATTGGGCCATGATGGCGGTCTGATACTCTGCCGCGATAGACTGCCATTTGGCGATGATATTGTTGGTGCGAAGGTCGCCCACCAGGCCGTCCAGGGGGTCGTTGGGCCGCGTCACCTGAAAGCCAACATCCAGCCATTCTTCCTGCGGAATCAGGCCGTAAAATTTTTCTGCCATTGTTCGTCACTCCTTTCAATAGGGACGGGTCACAACGGGACTTGTGGCAATAAACACGAACCCCTTCCCATAGAGCGCCGTCTTTGCCGCTTCTGCTATCTGCACAGGAAGGCGGTCTTCGTATACACGGCCCGCAAGGACTACACTGCCTGGGGCATCCCCATCAGTTACATCGATGTCCTCATAAACAATCCCCTCTGCCGTTGCATCATTGGCGGGCCATACCGTTCCCATGAGGACATATTTCCTGCCGTCCTCTGATGCAGAAGCTCCAGCCTGTGCCATCTGGCGAGTCTTGCGAACTACGCCTACTTCGCTTTCCAGAAACCATCCGGGTGCAAAACTGCTCCCTTTTTCTGTCGCTCCGATAAAAGACATGTTTTCACTCCTTTTTGATTTCGCTTCCATAGAGTCTCATGTGATGTTCTGCCGCCAGCTGAGCGGCCCTGCTGGTCTGTTTTGGCGGCTCGCCATGCCCGCCGCCGCTGCAGGCCCCGGTAACGAACCGGGGCGGGGCCTTGTCCGGCGCGAAAGCCTCCGGGTCCGCCTCCTTCTGGGCCTTGATGAAGTCGTCCAGGCCGGAAAGCTCGCCGTCCTTCAGCTCCAGATTCTGCTCCTTCAGGGCGGCGGTAAAGGCCCGCTCCGCGCTCTTAGAGCTGAATTTCAGCCCCTTGCCCGCAATTGCCTTTGAAATGGCGTCAGCGTAGTCCCGGTCTGCCAGCTGCGCGCGAAAGTCGCCGGTGTCCTTGTCGTACTTGGCCTGCAGCTCGGTGAGCTGCTGCTGAACGGCGGCGGCATCGCCCCCAACCTTTTTCAGCGTCTCCAGCTCCGACTGAGCGTCGGCGAGCTTCCCCTGCGCGTCCGAAAGGTCCGCTTTTGCTGTGGTGGTCTTGGCCTTTTCCTTCCCGATGTCCGCCATGTTCTCATTCAAAATGGTGTCGATGGCGGCATCCTCCAGGCCAAGGTTCTTCAGAAATTCGCGTGTCATGGTAACTCCTTCACAGCTTCGCTTTTTTCGCGTGGGTCGCGTCCACTGCTGCCCCGTAGTTTTGCGACGTCGGGCCGGTCAAATGTTGTGTAGAAACCGCAATGCTTCGCGGGTTTTACTGATAGACCATGTTCCCGCATATGGGGCATTTGCACTTAAAAGAAACATGCTGGTCAAGCCATTCCATCTGGCTTGCTCCTTCATATTCCATTTTTCGTGCAACAAAAACACACCAGTAGCGTTCACACGAAAACTTTCTTTCTCTGGATACTTTTCGGGGGTCTCCTTTTTTCAAAATCTCCATGTTTACCTCCGGATGATCTTGATCTCTCCGTCCTTTCCGGGCTTTGCAGATACAGTGTCTCCATATTGGTTCATCACGATCTCCATCGCCTGAATGTGTTCTGGTCGAAGCTCGTATTTGATTTTCGGTTTACTCATTGAACATCACCGCCCTTTGGCTGGCCATTCAAAGCCAAAATCGGAACGCTTGATTTTGCACCGCGGTTCGCCGTCCTTCCAAAACACAATGCCCTCAATTTCATGTTGTGATAACCGCTTCTTTCTGTTGCAGCTTCACCAGATCCCCGGTGAAGCCGTTGTAGGTTACTTGCATGGTAGTAGTTTTTTTGCGTTTATCTTCGTCTTTTTGCAATCCATAAAAGGAATCTGCAACAAATTCGCAGGCTCTGCGGTGTCCTCCGCACGGGGCACAACAAGGAACGCATCTATATTCCATAGTTGCTTCAAAATTTCCGCAGTATTTGCATAACACGTTCAATCCACCTCGGTTTTGTCGTTTTTTTTTGCGGATCATCTTCTTTGTATAGCTCGCTTAGAAAATATATTTCTTCTGCCATTTCTCGGATTTCTCTTTGCCTGTTTCTGTTAACTTTTGATCTGCGTCTCATGTACATATTCATTGTGCGTACAACACCTTCATCCTCTCCCGCTGCTCCGGAAGCCCTGCCGCCTTACTGAACGCCTTGTACTTCTGATTCAGCCGCCGCAGGCGGATGTTTGCGGCCTTGGCCTCCTCGGTAAGCCCCGCCGCCTCGAAAGCGGCCTTGCGCCGTTTCAGCTCGCGGACGGTGGTCTCTATGCGCCTCTGCATCTGGGTGGCGCTGTACCCATCGTACTCCTTCCCCCCGAAGGTAAATTTATGATTTTCACCCTTCAGAGCCTCCAAATCCGCCTCGGAATAGGTTGGTTCGTTGACTCCCTCCACAACGCTGTGAAAGCTGTGACGACAGTTTGGGCCTCCAATTCCAGTAACAGAGCCATAGCCGCAAGTTTCCTCAAAATCCGGATAATCTCCCTTTGACGTGCCTGGGTATTTCAGCGTGTACTCTTTCCAGCGATACCAGCGTCCCTGCCATTTTTCGTGATTCTCCCATCCGTTCGGCCCGTCCACGTTCCGCGCCCCAAGGTGGGCCGTAACCTCAACCAGGTCCGTCTCCAAATAGTCCATGGACTGCTCCCGGTACTTCTGGTTGAGTTGGTTCACGCCGGTCATCACGGCCCGCCTAACTGCAACGTCTAAATGGTCTACGTGGCCTTGCTTCCCTGGCGTTTTTTTGCTTTCATATGCGACACGGTTTTTAATTGGGTTCCCGTCCTTGTCATAGGCTATACACAGCCCGCTGTCGGCCAACTGCCGCACCGCCGTGGCGATGGCCTGATTGTAACTGATAGCCCCGGACTGTACTTGCAAGAGGGCAGAATCAAGTGCCCACTCATAGCTTTGGGCTGGCTCAAGAAACGTAAGCCGCCCTCCACGCACCACCAGAAACCCCATAGACCCGGTAATGTTCTTGTATGCACCCCAGGTCTGCCGCCGGATGGCGGCTATGTCAGCTTCGCTTACAAGCCGCTCCGGGGCCGTCACCCCGGCAAGATCGACCATCTCGGTATAATACCGCTGATTGCGGGCAACCACATCGTCCAGCAGCTTGTCCAGCTTCTTTTCGCCTATGCTCGTAGCCTTGTCGATGGCTTTTTTGATGTCCTCCAGGTCAATTCCGTGGGCGCGAAGGGCGCGTATATCCTGCACCGTGACCTCGTTGAGCTGCCCTGATATTTTGAGCCTGGAACATATTTCCTCCAACAGCTTTAATTCCAAGTCCCGGAACAGCTCCGCCAGCTCCTCGGGGAGGGCGTCTAAAAGCTCAGGACTAAAGGGGGTAAGGCTTCTTCGATTATTCGCCTGTTCAACTGCTGTTGCCCATCTGCAATTTTCAGGGCAGTAATTCCCATTTACATCTATGCGGTCAATGGACAATCCGTCTTTATAGCCATGCGACACCGCCCAATCTCTAAAGTTTTTGTAATCCATCCATCGTTCACAAATCTTTATTCCCCTGCCACCATAATTTTTGAAATTTATGCTTGATTCCTGGTAGCACCTATTTTTCATGTCACGCCAAATTTTGTATAGCCTCTCCAGCATATACTGCTTACATCCTCCGTGTTTGGTCGCCCTTTCGCTTGATAATTCTCTGTTCAAGCATCCGCATGACTTAGAACGTCCATTTTTCAATGTAGATGCAGGAATGTCCTTTTCTTTCCCGCAATCACATTTACAGTGCCAAAGCACCGTTCTTTGTCCAGACGGCTTATATTTGAAACCGTTCTGGTGCATCACTGTTAAACGACCATATCTTTTTCCTGACAAATCTTCAATTTTTGGTGCCATGGCACAAGCCCCTTTCAACTACTTTTTACTGCTTTCAATTATACCGTAAGCAAAAAGCAATTGCAAGTAGTTTGTTGTTATGCTATAATAGACCAAAAGGAGGTGTCTTTGTGGGAAACAACAGAGGGTTAAAGAACAGAACTGCCATATCAACGGCAATAGACAATGATTTGTGGGAGCGGTTAAAGAGATATTCAAACGAAACATCTATTCCAGTAAGCAAATTGCTTGATAAAGCAATTCTGCTGTTTCTTGAATCTGTAAGCGGGCAAAGGTAATCTTGCCCGCTTATTCTATTTCGCTTTCGCCGTCATCGTCCGTCATATCCTCCATATCCGGCAGCATCTTTTTGGCGGTTTTCTCATCCTCGCCGAAGTAGCGCATCCGGTATTCTACCGGGCCGATGATGGAAGCATTCAGCAGAGAAAGCCCCATCGCCATATCCTGCCGCTTGGTATCTGGGTCATCCAACACGCCGTCTCCCCAGTTGTAATCCACGCTATATGTACCCGCAGGAGCCAGCTGTGCCAGATCGCACCATGCGTCCATAGCGTAGATCAGATCGTCAAGTGCAGACTGGAACGCCGACTGTATCGCCTTTTCCGTGACAAACTGCCGCTGCTTGGCCGCAATAATCTCCGTGGCCGTCTTCTCCACACTTTGGGGATCGGAAATGGTTCCAAAGGCTAGTCCCGCATTGAACTCAATCCTCTGGAGAATCCTCTGGAACCCGTTATAAAACGGATCGTCCCTGATCTCCGGATTGATGAATTGGAAAAAGTCCTTGTTGCTGAATACTCCGTATTCGTATATCTCATCATCCGCCTG
>Ga0224747_10179_pt1 | contig 12753 bp, 9 predicted proteins | sample LIM_F_Water_Pos_FD_182999 | JGI IMG/M metagenome (GOLD analysis project Ga0224747, IMG submission 182999) | Enriched cells from gastrointestinal tract of the lab mouse from Pacific Northwest National Laboratory (PNNL), Richland, Washington... | ecosystem: Host-associated > Mammals > Digestive... | reverse complement strand
AATACAACAGGGGCGAATCGTAATCGGCAGCCGAAACCGCCAGGCTCAAGGTCCCATTTTCATAGTCAGCATCCAGAAAATCCAGCAGACAGAGATCCGGTTCGGTACTGTCTGCCTTTGTCCTGGAAAACGCGGCATCTGCCTCTGTCAGCTGATAATCGGAATAATCCACATTCAGCGCACTGCTTTTCAGACCGAAATACTTTGCCACAGCCTCCGCATCCGCCCGGCCGAACTCTCGAAGCTTTTCCTCGCTGTCACAAAAGGAGGCATCCCGGGGTTCGTCCACGTGACAATGTTCCATAATCACTGCCGGGATTTCCCGCTCCACGGATTCTCTGATGATACCATAATAGTCCAGACCATCTTCTCCCAGACGTGTCTTAATGCCTCTCACAAACAGACCCTTTTCCTTCATAGCCGACAGAAATTCATGGCCGAACTGGTATCCGTATGTATTATAAGGCGCTTCCAAAGGCACCCATACCTCCGAACCGAACAATTCATGATTCAGCGAGGCATTGTAATGAACACTGAACAGGAAATCCGCTTCTACCGATAATGCAAATTCCGCTCTTTCCTTCAGGGACAAATCCACATCTTCCGTGCGGGTCATATATACTTCCACATTATCGTAAAGGGACAGCGCGTCATACATGGCAAGTGCGGTAGTCAGAGTCATCTGCTTTTCTTCATGATTGTTCTCTATGGTCCCCTGGTTTTTACCTCCGTGTCCGGGGTCTATCACAATAATCACTTTCCCGCCTGTATCCTGCAGTCTCGGCGCTGCACAGGCCTGGACAGGAATCAGCAGTCCTGTCATAATCACGGTTAGCAATGTAATTAGAAACCGATACATAAATCATCCTTTCCTGAAAGCCCAGAACCGGGTTCTGCTTACTGTCACTGAAATACAGGAAAGAACCAGCTCCCATATGAAAACCGGTTCTTATCTGTGGTATATGAAATGCAGCTTACAAAACATCCAGACTGTCATTATCGGAATGCTTGTCCATGGAAATTCCATCCAGACTATCTTCCACAGGATGAAACGCTCTGATATTGGACTGAATTAAATCACGATATTGTCCAAGGGAGCCCAGCAGTTTATCATAATTTGTACTGGAAGACTGAATGGCAGACAGGACAATGGACTCCAGTTCCCCAAGCCGTTCCTCCGTATACCGGGAAGCCTGCATGCGCAGCTCGTTTGCCTCCATGGTAGCTTTATCCAGGATCTCCTGCGCCTGCCTTGCGGCAGTCGCCACAATTCCATTTGCCTGCGCATAAGCCTGCTGCATGATTTCGTGTTCACTGATCAGCTCATTGGTATGTACTGTAGCCTCGTCAATCAGGGCCTGTGCCTTGGCCCGGGCATCATTCAGAATTGCCTCTTTATTGCTGATGATCTTCTGGTATCTTCTGATTTCATCGGGAGTCTTCATGCGCAGTTCACGCAGCAGTTCGTCAATCTCTTCCTTATTTACGATAATCTCCGAACTGGACATGAATTTAGGCTTACAGCTTTCAATATATTCCTCTAATTCGTCTATCAATTGTTCAATTCTACTGCTCATAAATGCCGCTCCTATTCCGAAATGAATCGCCTTATTCAGTTACCTTCTTACAATACAGATGCCCTGTACTTTTCCTTCATCAGCTTTGCCACAAATTCAGGCACACATTCACTGATGTCTCCGCCGAAGCTTGCAATTTCCTTTACACTGGAAGAACTTAAGTAGGCGTATTCCAGACTTGTCGTGAGAAACACTGTGTCCAGCGCGCCTTTGGACAGCTTTCTGTTGGTCTGGGCAATCTGCAGTTCATATTCAAAGTCCGTAATCGCCCGCAGCCCTCTGACGGCCACATGCATGTTATGTTCAGCCGCATAGTTAATCAGAAGACCGGAAAAGCTGTCCACCTGTACATTGGGAATCTCTTTTGTTGCTTCCTTCAATATCTTAACACGTTCCTCCACAGAAAACAACGGGCTCTTTACTTTATTATTCAAAACACTGACCACCAATACATCAAACATTTCGGAAGCACGTCTGATGACATCGAGATGTCCGAAAGTGACAGGATCAAAGCTTCCGGGATAAACGGCACGTTTCATGATAAATTTCCTTTCTTCAGAAATAAATGTTTGTTGGTTTTATACTTTTTTTCCCTGATGACAGAAAAACCAAGATCCGAAACATAGGAAAAATCCGTCCCCATGGACGCTTCCACAATGATAACGGTATTCTCTGCCGCTAAAGCCACATGATTCAGGACACGAAGAACCTCTCTCTCCAGTCCGCAGTCATAAGGAGGATCCAGGAAAATGAAATCAGCCTTCTCCTGTCCCGCTCTCCTGCCGATACTCTCCAGAGCGATACAGGCATCCTGTTTTATTACTATAGCACGATCCGCTGTTTTCGTAAACGAAAGATTTTGCTGAATACAGGATATTGCTCTGGGAGACTTGTCCACAAAGTATGCTTTCCCGGCCCCCCGGCTCAACGCCTCAATCCCCACAGCTCCGCTGCCGCTGAACAAATCCACAAACACACTGCCCGGTATATCCCATTGCAGCATATTAAACAGCGTTTCCCTGATTTTATCTGTAGTCGGCCTCACTTCCAGCCCCTGGGGCGCTTTCAGCGGCAGACTTCTCGCCGTCCCGGCAATTACTCTCATATGTTCACCTCATTTCGAAGCTATGCTTTGATCCTGGTTCCTTTTCCGTCTCGCTTTGCAGTTTTCAGCTTATTGAGCGAAATCTGCTTCCCCTTATATTCAATAAAGGTCTCCACTGTGTTCTGAATGTAATACACCTGTTCCACCGCATCTCTGACGCCGAGTTTCATTCCCCTGGCCCCCAGGGCATTCTTCTTCTTCTCCGGGATTTCCTCCAGCGGGAATTTCAGGAAGTATCCTTCTTTTGTTTGCAGCACAATGCTGTTTCGTTCCAGAATAGGCATCACACTGACCACACTGTCGTCCTCGCCCAGTTTGGTGGCTGCCACTGTGCGCTTGGAGACATCAAATTCTCCTCCGTTCACCAGCTTTACCATAGACTGGGCCGTCACAAAGACCACCTGGCGCAGATTCAGCTCTGTCTGACTGGTGATACAGATAATCTCTTCTTTCTCGGAATTGTAATTGCTGATATTGTCAATCGGCACTCCCTTGTCACGAAATCTTCCGTATGGAATGTCCATGACCTTAATGGTATGCAGCTGTCCGGAAGAAGTAAAGAGACAGATTTTTCCTGTATTTTTACAGGGAAATACAAAGCGGCTTTCCGCATCTGCCGCCTCCTTATTGCGCTCATAGACAGCCAGATCCACCGTTTTGGCATATCCAAAACGGTCCATGAGAAATACAACATCTGTTTCTTCTATTTCTTTTTCCTTATAGACAGCTTCCCGGGCGTTCTCAATGACCGTTCTTCTCTTTCGGGCATAGGCTTTTTTATAGCTGTCCAGCTCGTTGACAATGACCTGTGCCATGGAGTCTCTGCGCTCCAGAATATCTTCATAGCGGTAGATATTTGCCATGGTATCGTCATGTTCTTTTATCAGCGCCTCGATTTCCAGACCGATTAATTTATAGAGCCGCATCTCCAGTATGGCGTTGGCCTGCTTCTCCGTAAAGGCCAGCTGCTCTGCCATGATTCTGGACTCTCTGGACTTAAACTTTATGCCTGCTGTTTTTCCTTCCACCAGACAGGCTTTCGCCATATTTCTGTCCCGGGATCCCCGCAGAATTTCTATGATCAGGTCAATGACATTACAGGCCTTGATCAGTCCCTCCTGAACTTCCTTTCTGTCCAGCTCCTTTGCCAGAAGATTATTATATTTTCTGGTGGCAATCTGAAACTGAAAATCCAGATTGGCTTTCAGGACTTCCTTCAGTCCCATGATTTCAGGCCTGCCGTCGCAGATGGCAAGCATGTTGACACCGAAAGTATCCTCCAGCCTGGTCTTTTTATAGAGCAGATTTACAAAATTCTCTGCGTCGGCATCCTTTCGAAGCTCAATGACGATACGGATGCCTTCCTTGGAGGACTGATTCGAAATATCTGTCACGTCCACCGTTTTTTTCGTTTCCACCAGCGCAGCCACGTCGGACAGAAATTTTGCGATATTCATACCGATCATAGGATAAGGGATTTCCGTGATCACCACATTGATTTTGCCGCTCTTTTGCTTTTCAAACTCTACCTTACCCCGCACTTTGATCTTGCCGGTGCCGGTCTCATATATTTGTAACAGATCATCTTTATTGGTGACAATGCCGCCGGTGGGGAAATCAGGCCCCTTGATGTAGCGCATCAGTTCTCCGGTGGTTATGGCATCATTCTGCATACAGGCCTTCATGGCGTCGATCACCTCCCCCAGATTATGCGGAGGTGTGCTGGTGGCCATTCCCACTGCGATTCCCTCGGAGCCGTTTACGAGAAAATTGGGAATTTTCACCGGCAGGACTGAAGGTTCTTTTTCTGTCTCATCAAAATTGGGAACAAAATCCACCACATCTTTATCCAGATCCCCCAGGAAGGCTTCCTGTGTCACCCGCTGCAGTCTGGCCTCTGTATAACGCATGGCAGCGGCGCCGTCGCCTTCTATATTGCCGAAGTTGCCGTGACCATCCACCAGAGGAAGCCCTCTTTTGAAGTCCTGTGTCATAACCACCAGCGCATCATAAATGGAGCTGTCGCCGTGGGGATGGTATTTACCCATGGTATCCCCTACAATACGGGCGCTTTTTCTGTAGGGTCTGTCATAGCGGATACCAAGCTCATACATGTCGTACAGGGTACGGCGCTGTACAGGCTTCAGCCCGTCTCTGACGTCAGGCAGCGCCCGGGCGATGATAACGCTCATTGCATAGTCAATAAATGACTTCTGCATCTCCTCGGAATACTCTGTTTTTATGATTCTGCTGTCGTCCATTCTTATCTAACCTTTCTTTATTTCTGTTTTTGTAACCGCTTCTCATCATAGCTATGCCATAAATCTCATTATCAAAGTTTTATTATACTATCTTTCTCGTAAAATTGCTATCTTTTTCTCGCGGCAGAGGGGCTGAACTGTTACCTTGCGTAATCATCGGAAAAAAGGTATAATGGATTTATTCAAACATACAGGAGGTTTTCTTATGGAAAAGAAAAACGATTACGAAGACGAGGAAATGACGGTAGAGTTGGAACTGGATGACGGTACAGTGGTAAACTGCGCCGTAATTACCATTCTGACAGTGGAATCCAAAGATTACATCGTGCTGCTCCCCCTGGACGAAAACGGGGAAAACGAGGACGGTGAAGTATGGTTCTACAGCTACAGTGAAAATCCGGAGGCTCCCAACGAAGAACCGGTGCTGGATTATATCGCGGATGACGAGGAATATGAAAAAGTATCCGAGGCTTTTGACGAGTATCTCGACAGCTGTGAATTTGACGAGCTGATAGACGAGTGAGAGAAAAGCGGATTCAGAAATCTGGAAGGCTGCCTGGGGCGTTCTTTTGTACCGGTCAGGTACAGAAGCTCCAGGCATTTTTTTGCCCTTGTCATAGCCACATAAAAAATCCGCCTCTCCTCTTCTACTGTCTTCTCGTCCGGCATGGAGCCATGAGGAAAAATTTTCTCATTGCAATCCGGAATCCACACTCTGTCAAATTCCAGCCCCTTTGCCCCGTGTACAGTCAGCAGCTGCACCGGATTCATCTCACACTGGCTCGCTGCCGTTTCCTTTCCCCGGGGATACTGCCGTCCGGAAGCAGCTTTCTCCTGATTCTCTTCCAGAGACTTTGTATAATCCCGCTGAAAGCTCTGCCATTCTTCAAGACTTTCATATGCGGCCGCATCTTCTTTCAGCCAGTCCAGCAGTTCCAGCCAGTCCTGCCATTTATCGCTGTCCGTCCCGGAAAGTGTCTTCAGATACTGCTCATATCCCATTGCTTTCAGAATATAGCTGATTGCCGGGCGCAGAGAAAAGCTTCCGATACTCCGAAACTGGCGTTCAAAGCGCAGCAGTTCTTCCGTCACATGAGTTTTCTTCGCTTCCGGCAATGGAGCTCTGACATAATAGGCCCGTATCCTCTCAAAATTTATCTCGCCTTCTCCCAGAGCTTCCCTGCTGATATAGCGGGACGGTTTATTCATGACACGCAGCATATGTTCCCGTTTCCCCTGCCCATACCCAATCTGCAAATAAGCCATAATATCCTGAACGATAAAATGATCATAAATGCTCTCTGTCCGCTCTTTCATCTCATAGGGCAGAGCCGCTGATTTCAGCCTGGCCGCAAAGCTCTGCATATAGGCATTGGTGCGAAAAAGCACAGCACAGCTTTCGCCTGTCTGAAGCCATGGGGACAGGGACTGTATCATGTGGCTGTATTGTTCATCTCTTTCGGCAAAGCCATAGAGAGCCACCGGCCCGTTAAGGCTTCCTGCTCCCGCTGTGACTGACTGTCCCGTTTCTTCCCCGCTTCCCTGTGCCGTCAGATACTCCAGGTCCTGTGGTTTTGCGGCAGCCTGCAGCTGCTTTTCAAATCTGTCCTTATTTTCCCCGATGACAGCCAGGGACGCCTGAACAATCTCATGTCTGCTTCTGTAATTGACAGCCAGCAGAAATTGTTTTGCCTGAAATTCTTCAGAAAACCGCCTTAAGCATTCCGGCCGGGACCCTCTGAATCCATAAATGGACTGGTCATCATCCCCCACAGCAAAAATCTGACAGGACGCCGCAGTCAACAGCTTTACCGCCTCATACTGGACCGGATTGATATCCTGGAATTCATCGATTAATATGTGCCGAAAACGGCTTTGCCAGTACATTCTGACCGATTCATTGTCCTGCAGCAGCATTTTACATTCATAAAGCATATCGTCAAAGTCAAGCCGTCCTGTCTTTTTTACAGCAGTTCCGTAATCTCTGCAGATTCTCTCAAAATACGGCTGCCACTTTCCGGAAACCTTCTCTCCTGCAGCCGACAGTTCCATGGTATTTTTGTAATAGCTGATGGCGGACAGAATTTTGGCGGCATCGTCATGCAGACTGTTTTCATTCTCCCGGGAAGCTTCGCCTGAGTTCTCCTCCTGACTGGTTTCATATTTCTTCAATATGGGAAGTAAAAGAGCGCTTTTTTCAGAATGACCAAGAAGCTGATTCGATTTGAGGGTATGGGATTCTCTCAGAATATGAAAAAAGATGGAGTGAAAGGTTCCGAAGTTAACAGGATATGCGGCGGACGCCATTTCCTGAAAGCGGCTCTGCATGGACAGAGCAGCCTCCTTCATAAAAGTAATCACCAGGATGGATTCCGGAGGGATTCCCTGCTCCAGCAGATAAAGAATCCTGTTCGTAATGGTGTAAGTCTTGCCGCTTCCCGGCCCGGCAAGCACAAGGCATGGGCCGCATAAGTACATAATTGCGGCTTTCTGTGCCTCATTGGCATTTGTTAAATGCATTTCGTATCCTCTCTTTCTGAAATTGTCAGGCAGAGACGCGGAATGTATGCTTTCGGGGCGTCTCTGCCGATGTGTGTGAAAAATTTCGGCAGAAACTGCCCGAATGTGCGAATGCACCTTTCACAGATTTGTCCTGATAGTGATATGATAATTCAGTTCCGATAATCTGTCAACCTGTTGCCGGAAAATATTTTCAGCCTTCCCGCAGCATTTCGATTCCTCTGCGGATTCTCTCCAGAGACGCTTCCTTGCCCAGCACTTCCATAATCTCGGTGGCGCCTGCAGGCGTGGTCTGCTTTCCGGATACTGCCGTTCGGATGGGCCACATCACATAACCGTTTTTGCATCCTTTTTCCGCCACATACTTTGTCAGTGTCTCATAGAGCGCATCGTTGCTGTAATCTTCCTGTGCCTCCAGCAAAGGCAGCACTTCCTGCAGAACTTCCAGGGAAGAAGCCGCATTCGTCTTCATTTTCTTATGGGTATACATGGAAATGTCGTATGCCGGCAGTGCCTCGAAGAAATCCACCATCTCCACAATATCCGGAAACACTTCGATACGTGTCTTTACCATGGCGGCTATTTTACGCAGATCCAGCTCCTTTGTCAACGCTTTTTTCAGGAAAGGTTCCGCCATTTCACAGAAGGTATCAAAATCCATTGCCTTGATATACTCGCCGTTCATCCAGCGCAGCTTCACCATATCAAATACCGCCGGGGATTTGCTGATTCTGTGATAATCAAATTCTTTAATCAGTTCATCCAGCGAGAAAATCTCTCTGTTGTCCTCCGGGCTCCAGCCCAGCAGAGCGATGAAATTCACGATGGCCTCCGTGAGAAAGCCCTGCTCCAGCAGGCCTTCAAAGGATTCGCTTCCTCCTCTTTTGGCAAGCTTTTTATGATTTTCATCTGTCACCAGCGGCAGATGAACGTATTTGGGCGCCTCCCAGCCGAATGCGTCATAAAGGCGCGCATACTTGGGCGAAGAAGACAGATACTCGTTACCGCGGACCACATGCGTGATATTCATAGTGTGATCATCCACCACATTGGCAAAATTGTAAGTGGGAAATCCGTCCGACTTAATCAGTATCATATCGTCCAGCTCTGCATTTTCCACAGTGATGTCTCCGTATAATTCGTCATGGAATGTGGTGGAGCCTTCCGCCGGATTGTTCTGCCGGATAACAAAGGGCTTTCCCGCCGCCAGATTTGCCTCCACTTCCTCCCTGGAGAGCGAAAGACAATGCTTGTCATAAATGGAAATCTCTTTCCCTTCCACTACCTCCGTTTTCAGGGAGGCAAGCCGCTCTTTGTCACAGAAGCAGTAATAGGCTTCCCCTTTTTCAATTAACTCTTCGGCATATTTCATATAGATTCCGGTCTTAATCCGCTCACTCTGTACATAAGGGCCATAGCCGCCGTCTTTATCCGGCCCCTCGTCATGAATCAGACCTGTCTTCTCCAGCGTACGGTAAATAATCTCCGTGGCGCCTTCCACATAGCGCTCCTGATCGGTGTCCTCGATTCTGAGCATAAAATCGCCGCCCTCATGCTTTGCGATTAAAAATTCGTACAGCGCTGAGCGCAGGTTTCCCACATGCATTCTTCCTGTAGGACTGGGGGCATATCTTGTTCTGATTTTCATAGTCATTCCTCTTTCTGCTGTTCCTTGTGTTTCTTTTCTATCTGCAATTCTGAACATTTCCTTCTATTTTAATCCCCTTTTGGGGAAACCGCAATATTAAAATCACACATATCTCTTTTTAGCCCGTTCAGATCCAGATAGTCTTCGATAAACTGCTTCCGGAGAAGGGAAAACGGAATAAATTCATTGTACTTACCATTCATCTGCACCTTGTCAGGCAGCGGCAATTCATTCAGGTCCAGCTCCGAATGCAGGATATCGTGAATGATTTCCTCCAGCGCCTCCGGCGTGCCCTCGAAAAAAATTTCCAGGTAAATGCAGGTATTCCAGGGTATTTTACTCTTGATTCTGCGGTGCAGCAGAGCAAAGTGAAGCGTCACCAGCTGTCTGGTGCCCACCCAGGGGAAGACCGCATACTTTTTGTCGGACAGCGGTGTAATCAAATGCTCCAGAATGCCGCTGTTTCTCGCAATATACTGAATTTCCGTCAGCCGCTCTCCGCATCTGTCACTCAGATAAGGATAAGATTCGTCCTGCTTCATCACACTGCGGATCTTCCGGACCAGAACGGTATGAAGCTCGGCTTCGAAATCTCTGTCCCAGTCCACCACGGAAATGCCGGGGATGCGTTTCACAAAAATCACTTTGGACTTTACATTGATATCCACTGTCTCCCAGGACAACCCTGCCAGCGCAAAGCGCATACCCACGGGATAAGGCTTGTCCACTGTACCGATGGTCCGGTTTTCATCCTTCACCAGGAAATATTCCGGCGCCAGGAATACCGTGAGAAACTTGTGACTGTTAATTTCTTTCTCTCCCCTGCGGCCTACAATAATCCCGCCGCGCTCCGTGCGCTCCAGCTGTTCTATCTCAATCAGATGCTGCAGCAGTTTCCGGTAATCTTCCTGGGGAATCCGGCGAAAGCACCCCAGCTTCAACACCATCTGGGCCAGACCGGCAGGAGACATCTCTCCGTTGCTTTTCAGACAGCACATGGTCTGGTGATAGAGAAGATTATATGCATGATTTCTCGGCGGTATGGGTTCCAGCCAATGCTCCCGTAAATAAAGCTCGATGATGGCAATGGTCCGGATAAATTCCCAGTTAATAGGTCCCAGGATATCCGAGGAATTGATCTTGATACTTTCCACAAAAGTGAAAAGCAGCTGCGGAACCTGTCCCCGTCTTCCGCAGCGTCCCAGACGCTGGGCAAAAGCGGAGACATTTAAAGGTGCCCCAATCTGCACGGCCTGATCCAGAGAGCCGATATCAATTCCAAGCTCCAGAGTGACAGTGGCACCGGTGACAATTTTCTCGTCGCCGGATTTCATTTCGTCTTCCGTATTCTCCCGAAGAAGTGCGGACACGTTTCCATGATGGACTCTGTAGACATCCGGAGCCTTCTTTTTCAGTGCGAGCTCCCGCAGATTTGCCATTACAAGTTCAATCTCTTCCCGGCTGTTGGCAAAAACGATCGTCTTCTTGTCCAGTGTCTGCTGAAAGAGATATTCGTAATGTTCACGGTCTCCGATATCGCCGCCAGTATCTGCATGTATCATATTCTGACTGCCGTTTCGCTCCACAAAATCCCGCTTGTCCGCATAATTGACAAATCGCTCGATATGAAGCCGGACACGTTTTTTCCCCTCATTTACCAGGGGAGCGGCACAATCCCGCCCTGTGCCGGTGTTCAGCCAGGTTTTGGCCGCGGATACATCACCCAGAGTGGCGGACAGCCCGATTCTCCGGGGAATCACTCCTGTCAGAGCCTGCAGGCGCTCCAGAACGCACAGAAGCTGTAAGCCCCTTTCATCCCGCATAAAGTGATGTACCTCGTCAATAATGACAAAACGCAGATCTGAAAACAGAGAGAGACAGGCGCCCCGTTTGTTGGTCAGCAGACTTTCCAGAGATTCCGGTGTGATCTGAATCAGTCCTTCCGGATTCTTAAGCAGCTTTTCCTTACTGTTCACGGATGCATCCCCATGCCATTTCGTCACAGGAATGTGGGAATCCAGAAGCAGTAATTCCAGCCTTTTGAACTGATCGTTTATCAGCGCTTTCAGGGGTGAAATATACATGACGCCCACAGAGCGGGAAGGATGATTGTAAAGCTCCGTGAGAACCGGCAGAAAGGCCGCCTCTGTCTTGCCGGAGGCGGTGCCGGAAGAAAGCAGCAGGTTATCGTCGCTGTCGAAAATCACCTCGCAGGCAGCCACCTGATTGCCATGCAGCTCCTCCCACTTATTCTGATAGATGAAATCCTGGATAAAAGGTGCAAGTCTGCTGAATACGTCCATACTCAAACCTCAATTTTCCTGCAGCAGGCAAAAGCCAGCGCCCCGGGCCCGATATGACAGGCCACACTCAGAGAAAGTGCATCAATGTGTATGTCATATCCGGGGAAGACCTCTTCTATTTCCCGACGGTACTCCTGAGCTGCCTCCAGATTTGCCGTATGGGCAATCTGAAGCCATATATGTTTATCTTCGGTCATTCCGCCGAAACGATTCTCAATATCGCTCTTAATTGCATTCATCATAATCGACTTGCCCTGATTGGTGGTTCTGGCTTTTGCAAAAGCATCCAGCTTATCTCCCTGAATCTGCAGTACGGGCTTCAGCCGCAGCATGGTGCCAATGGCCGCGGCGGCAGGCGTGATTCTGCCTCCCTTTTTCAGATAATACAGGGTGTCCAGCATAATGTAAATGCTGCTGTTGAACTTATCTGCTTCCAGAAACTCTCTGATTTGCCTTGCATTCATCCCTTTTCCGGCCAGAAGCTTTGCATCCAGGCAGGACTGTCTCTGGGTAACGGAAATCCGCTGATTATTTACCACCTGAACCTTACCCTCATACTCCTCCGCCAGGATCATGGCGCTCTGACAGGAGCCGGACAGGCCGCTGCTCATGGGAATGTGCACAATTTCATCACACTCCTTCAGCAGTGTATCCCAGAGTTTCATGACAGACTCCGGGCTGGGCTGGCTTGTCCCGATATTCGCCCCCGACGCCAGCTTATCATAGAATTCCTCCTGGGTCAGGTCAATATCCTCATAGAATGTCTCCTCGTTAATCATAAAAGGCATGGGCAGCACATGGATTCCCAGTTTCCTTCCCGCTTCCTGGGTGATACCGCTGTTGCTGTCCGTAACAATTGCTATCTCCGGCATAACTTCCTCCTGCATATAAATAATAGATAAAAATACTGTTACTATTCTACCGTTACAGCGTACGAAAGTCAACACTGTCTGCTGCTGTTTCCGACAGATGAACACGCAGAAGTGCATTTTCCGGCTGCCTAAGCTCCGGATCCTCCTGCAGAAGCTCGTCAACAGCATCCGAAGCCTGCTTTAACACAGATGCATCCGAATAAATGTCTCCGATTCGGAAGGAGAATTCTCCGCTCTGTCTGATTCCGAACAGGTCTCCGGGCCCCCGGAGCTTCAGGTCTTGTGAGGCAATAAAAAATCCGTCATTTGATTTATTCAGTATTTCCAGCCGTTCCATGGTGTCCTTTTTCTCACTGCCGCTGACAAAAATACAGTAGCTCTGATGTTTTCCTCTTCCCACACGTCCCCGCAGCTGATGAAGCTGAGCCAACCCAAACCGTTCCGCATTTTCCACCATCATCACAGTG
>Ga0224747_10175_pt1 | contig 12835 bp, 21 predicted proteins | sample LIM_F_Water_Pos_FD_182999 | JGI IMG/M metagenome (GOLD analysis project Ga0224747, IMG submission 182999) | Enriched cells from gastrointestinal tract of the lab mouse from Pacific Northwest National Laboratory (PNNL), Richland, Washington... | ecosystem: Host-associated > Mammals > Digestive... | reverse complement strand
AAGTGGTCGGCGGCGATCTCGTCGATTTGCTCATGGGTCCAGCGGCACATCACGTCAGCGATCCGGCGGATCGTAAGGATGCCGTCCGATGGGACGTCTCCATCGCGAAGCATCAGGGGGATGCAGACTGTGATAGCTCCCGCCGGACTGACATACAGGCCAACATCGCAAATGTACCTGCCGCCGGCACTGATTGGGACAGACTCCCCGATGCAAACGGGGTTCTCATAGATGGGAGGGGGGTCGTTTAGGCGCACTACCTCCGTGCCTCGGACGGCGATGAAGGCAGAACGACCCGTCTTCTCGCCGAAGCACATGGTCATTTCTCCTCTCGGTATTTGTTGAGTATAGCATCGACGACCCGGCGGTCGTCTGGGGTAGCAAGTTTGTAAAGGTCGAGAAGCTCTCTGCTTTCAGGGGATAGCGTGTCATACCGGTCCTCGCTGAATCCAAGCAGCCAGCCAATGGGGACATTGTAATATTGCGATAAGAAAATAACGTAGTTCAGATCTGGGGTGCGGTGCCCGTTGAGATACCTTGACAAGGATGGAAAAGCGACGCCCATGTCGATGGCGGTTGCTCTGAGAGACTTCCCGCTGCCCTCAATAAGATTGCGAAGATTTTCACGAAATTTGGAATAGTCAAAATTTAGTTCCATGAGTGCGGTCTCCTTTTGGCCATTTTTGTGCGGGGCCATTGATTACAGCCGCTACGCAACACGACCATTGTATATCTTTTCGGACGGTTTCGCAACTTATTTTCTCAAAAAGACAAAAAACATCTTGACAAAGGCTTCGCTGTAAATTATAATGACCACAGTGTTATCACTACGGATAACAACTGAATTATAGATACAGACGGAGGTGAACTTATCATGAAACCACTCGAAATCAAAGGAGCCCGCACAAGGCTTGGATTGTCGCAGAAGTACATGGCCGAACAGCTTAATATCACAGAAACCTCTTACGGGAAGAAGGAGAGAGGTATTGTTAGGTTTACCGACCAGGAGAAGGTAATCGTCACGAGAGTACTCGGGTTTACAGCGGCACAGGTGAACGATTTTTTCTTTGACGGAATGTTACCGATTGGATAATACCCGAAGACTGGGCGTGTGATCTGTTTTTTACCCACGTGTTTCCAACTGGATAACACTTGCTGTTTATGTGACTATACTGCCAGATTGGAGGCAACGATGGAGAGCAAGTTTGACCAGCTCTGCAAAGACTTCAACCGGCGGCGGCCGACGGAGCCCCCAACAAAGCGGACGTTCTGGTTTGAGTCGATGTTTGAGCGAAACGACAGCAGGTCCGTAAATGACCTGCTCCGTCGGTTCCTGATCGACAACGGCGTGGAGTACCTCAACACCCTCAATGGCGATGTGTGGTTTATCCGGGACGGGAACTGGTGCCGCTGCGATTACGAGGTCAACGGCGACGCCGCCAAGTTTTACCTGTGCGAGTTTGACGGAGAGGTGACGTAGCGATGCCGACTATGTATTGTAACCCTGATGTTTGTCCGTCCTGCCAGTACATCGGTGAGGGCGACAGCCTGTGTGATAAGACCGGCGAGATCGTTCTGGCCGACTGGGAGCCGACCGAGCACTTCATGGGGCGTGGGTGCCCCTACAAAAAGAAGACAAGGAGGAAAAAGAAACGTATCGGAGCCATCATTGGTTTTGCGGAGGTGGCACCGGATGAGGCGGTTTGAACTTGGGCAGAGGGTGGCCTGCTCGGCCTATATCAAAAAGTCTGGCAATCACTATGAGACTGACAAGGGCAGAGACACCTTCTGCGAGTTTTGGGCGGCTGGGGCGAGCGAAGCGGAACTTGTAGAGGACTTCCATTCCTGCGATCTGTTCGTTCGCATCCCGGCATCGTTTCAAGGTGTGTATGTGGGGACAACGCACCGTGCCACCAGACTTACAGTGGAGTACGATGAGCCGCCCTACGGAAAAGCTGGCTTCTACTTCAGCAAGGACATGGGCAAGCCCTTTGCCATAGTGTACTACGCCGACAACAAGAAGCGGCTTGTCCCGATGGATGCAATCTGGACGGAGGGGGAAGCGAAAGTGATTGAGGGGGTGACTGAGGGTGGATGAGAAGAGGCCGGTGGAGGAGTGGACTTTGGCGGAGTGCAAAAAGTGGTGCGAAAAGCAGGCTGATTGCACTGGCTGCATCCTCGCCGGAAAGCTGTGCGGAGAGTATGGGCTCGAACCCCCATACAAATGGCCAATAGGAGGTTGAGGACATGGCAAGAGGCCGTCAGCAAAAGTGGATATGCCTTGATTGTGGAGCGGCCTTTGCCGTGCAGGGGATAGCCCCGAAGATGTTTGCCAAACCCGAGGACGGAGAAGCGGAAGAGAACGGCGCACAGCGGGCGTAGAGCCCGTATACGGCACATCAAGCAAAAGCCAACCTCACACCCACGGGAATAAGGTTGATACGTTCTGGACGCTGCACAGCGATTTTAGAGTACATCTGGACTTCACAATAACAGAATGACGTGATACAATAACGAGAAAGGGCGCTTCGGACACAGAGCGCCCTTTTTCGATAACGGAGGGAATGAGATGAATACGATGAATGGTGGGTACTCGAAACTCGCCGCCGAATATAATGGGCACCTGCGAGGTGGTGAGTTGGGCAAGTGCGGGAAAGACCTGTTCGTTATGTCCACACACCTGCGGGAGGAAGGGCGCAGAGTGGATGAGCTAAAGGCTCTGATGCTGTCGTTCTTCCTTGACCTAAATGGGGTGAGCTCCGGTCCGGCCATCAACCGCAGTACGGCCAAGAGGGCCGCAGACGCCTTCGGTGCGTCTGGCCTTGGTCGGAATGAAATGGAGGAACTCTACACCGACACCATCCGGGGTGATACTGTGCCAAAACCGATCATGTCGGTGAAGGACAGCCTGTATGTCTTCGAGGTCTGCTTGGAAGGGAAGACTGAGGAGGCAGATGAGATGCTGGCTCGCTTCATGGATGCCCAAACAGAAGAATAAGACGGGAAGCTAAAGGGCGAATGCCCAGACGTTCACACTGGGCCGTAAAGCTCCCCACACAATATCGGTCAGATTTTGAAGCTCTTACATCCGGTGGATGGGCGCCAATACATGAAAAGGAGCAAGAGCCATGAACCAGAATCTAATCGAAGCGATGACCAGCATTGAGAGGGCGAGGGCCCTCCTGTTTGCCTACGAGAAGGTGTTCCTGGACCTGGACGTGGAGCCGGAGAGCCGGGAGCGGGCTGATATGGCCGTCAGCACCTTCTACGCCATCTGGGAGGCCGTCGACCGGGCGGCGAACCACTTGGATCTGCTGGACGGCGATTGCCGTGTTGTGGATGCTATCTACGCCGTGAACGATGTCCGGCGGCGGGCGAGCACCTTGACAACCGAAGAGTAAGTAGCAACAAGGGGGCTGGGGAAACCTGGCCCCCTTTGCCATTAAAATACTCCTAAAATATGCGCACGACTATTGACATACGCATAAAATAGGAGTATAATATAATCATAAAGAAAGTAGGTGTATCCGATGACGGTCAGAGAGGTCCTGAAGATCCTGCACAAAGACGGTTGGCAGGAAGTTGAGAACAGAACGAAGGGTTCCCATATCCAACTGCGACATCCAACGAAGCCGGGCAAGGTCACGGTCGCCTCTCACAGTGGAGACATTGCAAAGGGAACGATGAACAGCATCATGCGACAGGCCGGGCTCAAGTGAGGGCCTGGCACGATTCGAGAGGAGGAAACAATATGTTGAAGAAGGTCACTTATCTGGGGGTGTTTGAGCCCACGGAGGGAAGCGGGTACAGCGTGTACTTCCCCGATCTGCCGGGATGCACCAGTTACGGCGAGACCCTGAGTGAGGCACAGAGCAACGCCCAGGATGCTTTGGGGCTCCACCTCTACGGGATGGAGCAGGACGGTGATCCGGTCCCGACTCCCTCTGACACACCTGTGGTTGACCCTGAGACGGCGGATGGCTTTTTGGTGTGCCCGGTCACAGTGTTCCCGAGCCTGGTCCGGGACGAGCTGGACAACCGGCGGGTGAAGACGAACGTGACAATCCCTGCATGGGTGCGGGAGCTGGCTCAGGAGCGTGGGCTGAACTGCTCCAAACTGCTGGAGGAAGCTATACTTGATACAGTGGGGATTCGTCCGGTCAGTCAGTCAGCGCGAGGGGATCTATGAGTACCATGGAGAACAAAGGCTTCAGGGGTGGTAGCCAATGCTATATGTTACAATAGCGGAATTAGCGGCTCATCTGGATAAATATATTGAGATGGCCAAGGATGAGGACATCTTTATTAGAGAAAATGGGCAATACCTCGCCATGCTGACTGCACCTGATTTTGGAAAAGGCGATAAACAATATGGCCCTTTTAAAACAACGGAGGAAATGATGAAGTCTCTTGAGACTGAGGATATTTCCTAAAGTGGTCCAGCGTTTGATTATTGGCGTGGCGGCCTTGACTGTCACGCCATTCTCCTGTAAAATGCGAGGTGTATAAAAATGAATGGATATGCAGAAACCACCGTTTTCACGCATACCGTGAGGAACGGGGACGCCATGTTTATCGCGGGCGGAACCATCTGACAGCCGCAGGGCTGGAACGATGGCATACGGACCGGCCGGAACCTCCGGGCTTCCGTGTTCATACATTTGCCAGCCGGATATGGCCTTGTTCACAACTTATTAACAGAATGTTTACTCGTTCAAATACCCTGGGGAACTGGCGCGGCGGTCTTGACTGCCGCGCCATTCTCCTGTAAAATAGGGGCAGGAGAAAATCTGTGGGGATACTCGCCCCGCCGGACGAAGGAGACACGCCATGCTTTCACTATTGAAGGATCACGTCAGCGATGCAGCCGCTCCGCTGATTTTTGCCATCCTGTTTCTGGTCATTGTAGGCGCGGCCTTGTGGCTGACGCCCCGGCTGGCGAGGTGGCTGGATAAACAGGAGTCCGGACATAAGAGCTATTATGACGGGATGCTTACCGAGGACCCCAATGCACCAAAGGGAGAAGGGGAGACAGACGATGGAAAAACTGACTGATCTTCCCAATATCGGACCCAAGCTGGCGGAAAACCTGGAGAAAGCGGGCATTGAGACCCCGGACCAGCTGCGGGAGCTGGGAGCGGAGACAGCCTTTCTCCGTATCCGAACCCAGGCGGATTCCACCGCCTGCCTTCACCAGCTGGAAGCCCTGGCGGGAGCGGCGGAGGGTGTACGCTAGAGCCTGCTGCCTCCGGAGCGCAAGACGGAGTTGAAGGATTGGTTTCGCAGTTTGTAATTGCGGACAAAACGGCAATCCGTCAAAGAGAGGAGGTATGCTTATGGGGTCGCTGCTGCAATCGACAAGAAACACCCGCGCGCTTCCGGCAGGCACTCTGCGTTTCATCAGGAGTGATGTTCCGGAGCGCCTGACAGGCGCGGAAATCCAGTGGCTTCTGGACAATCACATCACGACTGTCGTAGACCTGCGGTCCGATGAAGAAATGTCCCAAAAACCGTGCTGCCTTGCCAGACAGGCCGGATTCCGGTATATTCACCTCCCGGTCACAGGCGGAGGCGATCCGCCGAAATCGCTTGCGCATCTGTATGCGGTCTACCGGCAGATGGTGGATGAACAGATGGAGCGCATCGTGGATACCATCATGAACGCCGGTACTCATGTACTGTATTTCTGCACGGCCGGAAAGGACCGCACTGGCGTTGTGTCGGCCATCATTTTGAAGCGTCTTGGGTTCAGTGATGAAGAAATCATAGACGATTACATGCAATCCAAAGACAATTTGATGGACATGCTGGCAGCTTACGCAGACACACATCCGGCAGTGGATCTGGAAATCATTGTTCCGCACAGAAAAAACATGGAGCAGCTGTTGGAATATTTAGAATCAGGCCATAAGGCCTTTTCGTTTTCATTCAGCAGCTGAATAACGGAAACCAAAGACAAGGAGTTACCTTATGTTCAAGGTTATCAAACAGGAGGGCCGCGCACGGCGGGGCCAGTTTTCATGTGCCCACGGCGGTGTGGTACAGACCCCCGTCTTTATGAATGTAGGCACCCAGGGGGCCATCAAGGGCGCGGTGAGCGCCCACGATCTGCGGGACCTCAAATGCCAGATCGAGCTGTCCAACACCTACCACCTTCATCTTCGCCCCGGAGACGGCGTGGTGAAGGCACTGGGAGGGCTCCATAAAATGATGGACTGGGACGGCCCCATCCTGACGGACTCCGGAGGCTTTCAGGTATTTTCCCTGGCAGGGCTGCGGAAGATCACCGAGGAGGGCGTCACATTTGCCTCCCACATCGATGGCAGGCGAATCTTCATGGGGCCGGAGGAGTCCATGCGTATCCAGTCCCACCTGGGCAGCGATATTGCCATGGCCTTCGACGAGTGTGTGGAAAACCCGGCCCCCTATGATTACGTGAAGCAGTCCTGTGAGCGTACAATCCGCTGGCTCCGGCGGTGCAAGGCGGAGCATGACCGCCTCAACGCCCTGCCGGACTGCGTGAATCCCCGCCAGATGCTCTTCGGCATCAACCAGGGCGGCACCTATGAAGACCTGCGGATCTGGAGTATGCAGGAGAGCGCCAAGGTGGACTGCGAGGGCTACGGCATCGGCGGTCTGGCGGTAGGGGAGGAGACAGAGGTCATGTACCGCATTCTGGACGTGACCCTGCTCTATGCGCCGGAGGACAAGCCCCGGTATCTTATGGGTGTGGGCACTCCTTCCAATATTGTGGAGGCGGTCTGGCGGGGCATAGACTTCTTCGACTGCGTGATGCCCGCCCGGAATGCCCGCCACGGGAAGCTGTTCACCTGGAGCGGCAGCCTGAATATCAAGAACGAGAAATACAAGCTGGATGAGCGTCCCATCGAGCCGGGCTGCGGATGCCCCGCCTGCCGCAGCTTCTCCCGGGCCTACCTTCGCCACCTCTTCAAGGCGGAGGAGATGCTGGCCATGCGTCTGGCGGTGATGCACAATCTCTGGTTCTACAATACCCTCATGGAGCGCATCCGGGACGCACTGGATGCGGGAGAGTACGATGCTTTCCGGGCAGAATACAGCGGTAAGCTGGGGGAACGGGTTTGATTATCTGGCTCAACGGCGCCTTCGGCGCAGGGAAAACCACGGCAGCCTTTGAACTCTGCCGCCGTCTGCCGGATTCCTTCGTCTACGACCCGGAGAACGTGGGCTTTTTTCTTCGGAAAAATATGCCGCCGGTGTGCCATACCCCTGATTTTCAGGACATGCCTCTCTGGCGGAGCTTCAACTTTCAGCTTCTGAAGGAACTCCATGCACACTATAATGGTCCGGTCATCGTACCAATGACGCTGGTCAGCCCGGCATATCACCAGGAGATACTGGGGCGCCTGGCGGACGAGGACGTACCGGTATCTCACATCATTTTGTATGCCCGCCGTGAGACCATCCATAAACGGCTGAAAAAGCGGAGCCTGGGCCGGCTGGGCAGCGAATCCTTCGCCGTGGAGGCCATCGGCCGGTGCCAGGATTTTTTCGACCGTCACGAGGCGGGCAGCAAAATCATGACAGACGGCCTGTCCGTTTCCGAGGTCGTTGAGGAAATCGCCGTGATCTGCGGCTTATCACTGACGCCGGAAAGGCGCGGCAGGCTTGCCCGCGGTATGGACCGCCTGCAAACCGCGTTTCGCCATATCCGCCTCTGACTGGCGGTACACGGAGCATAAGCGCAGAATTCCCGCAGACAGCCGCTTTACAGCGGCCGTCTGCGGGAATTTTTACCGTCGGGCCTTATTTTTTCTTCGGTTTCGCGGTTTCCTTCATGGCCACCGAGCAGGCCAGATCGCCCAGCACATTGCAGCAGGTAGCGCCCATATCGCACAGAGTGTTCACACTGATATAGACCCCCATAACTCCCGCAGGCAATCCCGCGATGGCGGAGAGCGCCGCAAAGGAGGCAATGGCTCCGCCGGGCACACCCGGGGTCCCGATGCTCAGCAGAGTGTTGCTCAACAGCACCACCGCCAGCAGTCCGAAGCTGATTTCCACGCCGCAGGCATTGGCAAAGAACACGATCATGAAGCTCATCAGAATAGATACCGCGTCCATGTTGATCGTGGCCCCCAGCGGCAGCGCCAGGGAAGACACTTCGTTGGGCACACCCATTTCATCGGCGCAGCGCTTGCTGATGGGCAGGGTAGCGGAACTGGAGCAGGTGCCGAAGGCATTGAGCGCTGCGGGCATGACCTTGGTGAAGAACTGTCCCACACCGTATTTGCCCAACAGCTTGACAATGCCGCCGTAGACAACCAGCGCATAGAGGAAGAAGGTCAAATACAGCGCAATGAGTACGGTGCCCAGGGCAAGGATGGTCTCCGTCCCGTTGGCGTACACCACGGAGGCGATAGAGCAGAACACGCCCACCGGCGTAAACAGCATGACCACCGAGACGATCTTCACAGAGATTTCATTGACCGAGTATACCAGCGTCACAAAAGGATCGGCCTTTTTTCCCAGTGCCAGGCAGGTGATGCCAACGATGACGGCAAACACCAGCACCTGCAGCATATCCCCGTTGGCAAAGGAGGCCACCGGATTGGCGGGAATCAGATTTTTTACCGTATCCAGCAGACTGGTGAACTGTGTGGCCGTCACATCGGACTCCACCATCTCGATGGTCACCCCCCTGCCAAGGCCCAGCATCTTCGGCAGGAACAGCCCCAGCAAACTGGCAAACAGGGTGGTAGCGGTGTAGTAGATGACAGACTGGGCGCCGATCCGTCCGGTGGCGGAGACGCTGCCGATGCCGTGGATGCCTGCCACCAGGGAGCAGAACACCAGGGGATAGATCATCATGCGCAGAGCGTTCATGTACAATCCGCTGACCAGGTCGATAACCGGCAGCAGGCATTCCAGACGTCCTGGAATCAGCAATCCCAGGACGATGCCCAGGATCAGCCCGATGAAGATCGCCAGGGTAAGGTGGGTGGATTTTTTCTCTTTCATAGAAAACAGCTCCTTTACACAGAACATACAGATATGGTCCCCGGCCCCGCCGGAGCGACAAAAAACGCCCGTCCTCTGCCTTGACAGAAGACGGACGCAGTGTCCGTGGTACCACTTCTCTTCACTCCGGCCCAATACAGGCGGAGCCTTTACCGGCATCAAGCAATGCCTGCTGCTGTAACGGGCAGACCCGTCACGCCCTGACGAACCTCGCTCGAGCGTGCCTCTCCGGAGCCATGTTCTCCTACCGCCGGCCTGTCCCCTTTCAGCGCACGGGAACTCTCTGTGAGGCGGAGGGCGGGATACTCTTTCCTTCATAGGGTTTCAAAAATATATGTTTTTTATTATAGAGGTCCATTCTTTTCCTGTCAATTGCCGATCTTACAGCTTCGGCGGCGAAGTATCCCATATTTTTGTGCAAAGTATCCGAGCCGGCCGCAGAAATCCGGTAGACTTTTCCTCATCCATGCGGTATACTAAGGGTAGCCAGCTGGTTATCTGGATACAGGAGGTTCCCGTATGCCTTGGTTCGATCGTTTTGACGCCCTTTTTGTCCCCCGCTTTCCCGACTGTGAGGTCCTCCGGGAGGAGTCCATGGACCGCCACACCACCTTCCGGATCGGCGGGCCTGCCCGACGCTTTGTCCGGCCTTCCGGAGTATCTGAGTGCGGGGCGCTGCTGTCCCTGGCGGAGGCGGAGGGCTGGCCGGTTCTGGTCATCGGCAACGGCTCCAACCTCCTGGTATCCGACGAGGGCCTGGACGCCCTGGTCATCCATACCGGCCGTCTGGAGGGAGTGGAGCGGACCGGGGAGCGGACTATCCGCGCCGGAGCGGGACTGAGCCTGGCCCGTCTGGCCTCCTTTGCCCGACGGGAGGAGCTGAGCGGACTGGAATTTGCCCACGGCATCCCGGGCAGCCTTGGGGGTGCGGTGTGCATGAACGCCGGAGCCTATGGCGGTGAGATGAAGCAGGTTCTTTCCGCCGTTACCGCCTGGTTCCCCGGAGAGGGCATTCAGCGTCTGGAGCCGGAAGCGCTTGCCCTGGGATACCGGCACAGTGTATTCAGCGAGCGGCGCGGTGTGGTGCTGGAGGCGGAACTCTCTCTGGAAGCCGGAGAGGGCTGTGGGATTGCCGCCCGGATGGAGGAGCTGGGCCGCCGCAGGCGGGAAAAACAGCCGCTGGAGTATCCAAGCGCGGGCAGCACCTTCAAGCGGCCCGAGGGCCATTTTGCCGGGGCGCTCATTGAGCAGTGCGGTCTGAAAGGCGTCCGGGCCGGCGGGGCCCAGGTGTCGGAGAAGCACGCGGGCTTTGTCATCAACGCCGGGGGAGCCTCCTGCGCCGATGTCCTGGCCTTGATCGCTCATATACAGGAGACCGTGTACCGGCAGACGGGTGTGCGTCTGGAACCGGAAGTCAAAATCGTCCCGTAAGAGCCTTTCAGCGGAGGATAGGAGAGAGAAAATGGAAATTCTGATTATTTCCGGGATGTCCGGCGGGGGGAAGAGCAAAGCGGCCTCTTTTCTGGAGGACATGGGATTTTATATCGTGGACAACATGCCTGCGGGCATGATTCTGAAATTTGCGGAGTTCTGCTCTGCGGGCAGCGGGCGGTACCGCCGTGTGGCCCTGGTGTACGATGTGCGTACTGCCGACACCTTTGATGAATTTCTGGAGGTCCTGGCCACCCTGCGCCAGCGGGAGTACAACTGTAAGCTCCTGTTTCTGGAGGCAGAGGTAGATACCATCATCAAGCGCTATAAGGAGACCCGCCGGATGCATCCCCTTCAGGAGCGGGCCGGTTCATTGGAGGCGGCGGTAAACCGGGAGATTACCCTTATGGCTCCCGTACGGGCTCAGGCGGACGCCATAATTGATTCCACCCAATATTCCACTGCCCGCCTGCGGGGAGAGCTGCTTCGCCTGTTCGGCGGCAGCCGGGATGCGGGGAAGATGCAGGTAAGCGTAGTATCCTTCGGTTTCAAGCACGGTCTGCCTCTGGAGTCCGATCTTGTATTCGACGTGCGCTTTCTGCCCAATCCTTTTTACATCGACTCTCTGCGTTCTAAAACCGGCCTGGAGGAGAAGGTACGGGACTATGTGTTTTCCTTCCGGGAGACAGGACAGTTTATGGAAAAGCTCCGGGAGCTGTTGGGGTTTGTCCTTCCGCTGTACCAGGAGGAGGGGAAGACGGTGCTTGTGATTGCCATAGGCTGCACCGGAGGACACCATCGCTCCGTAGCGGTGACCCACGCCCTGTCTGAGTATATCCGCAGCCTGGGCTATCAGGTAACAGAAAACCACCGGGATATGACAAGGACGTGAGGGCGAAAAGGAGAAAACAGGAGATATGACAAGATATATTAGAGAAAGCTTATTAGAAAAATTTGAATTTCAAAATTATGGTCATGCTCTGGAGATATTGCAGGACGCTTTTCCAAAAGAATGGAAGGAGGTGCAGGATTCCCTGGAGAAACTAACCATTTCCATTGAAGATTTACAGACCGCCGGAGGAAATGAAACCGCAATACCCAAAAAATTTGATGATATTCTATACCCCTTGGGATGGAAGGAAATCAGAATTACTGGCGATCTCTTAGTAAAGATGTACCCTAGAAGAGCCAATCAGCGAGGTCGTTTTTCAGATGAACCATTTGATGAAAAAACGATCACTGGTTATATCGATGGACATAACATTGATTTTATAAAAGGTAAAGTTGCATTTGATTTAGAGTGGAACAGCAAAGATCAGACATTTGATCGTGATTTACTTGCTATGCGCACATATTTTGATTGTGGTCTCATTGAGGTCGGAATTATAGTGACCCGATCAAAGGAGTTAAATGATGTTTTCAGAGAAGTAGCAGATAAACGCGGAAAATCGTTGATATCCAAATATGGGGCAAGTACAACATGGATGGGGAAATTAGAATACAGGTTAAAATCCCGCAGAAATGGTGGCTGTCCCATTCTGGCAATTGGCATTAAAAAACCGTGTGTAGAGGGGTATGGACTGTGACAAAGATAGAGTTGGCGAGAACAATAGAAGATTTCCAGCAATATACAATCGGGAAAAAGTATAAAACAGTCTATGCGGATCCGCCGTGGCAATTTCAGAACCGAACAGGTAAGGTTGCCCCGGAACATAAAAGACTGTCCAGATATAACACAATGCGGCTGGATGAAATCAAAGCATTGCCCGTTTCGAAAGTTGCAGATGAAAAGTGTCATTTGTATTTGTGGGTTCCAAACGCCTTACTTCCAGAGGGACTTGAGGTGATGAAAGCATGGGGCTTTGAATATAAAACCAACATTATATGGGAAAAAGTTAGAAAAGACGGCATGCCAGACGGTAGAGGGGTTGGATTTTATTTTAGAAATGTAACAGAAATCCTTCTATTTGGAATTAAAGGCGGTAAGAACCGGACGTTAGACCCAGGTAGATCCCAAGTAAATCTTATTCGCTCAATAAAGCGGGAACATTCTAGAAAACCTGATGAATTTATTGATTTGATTGAGCGCTGTTCATCTGCGCCATTTCTTGAACTTTTTGCAAGAGGCAGCAGGAACGGGTGGGACATGTGGGGAGATCAAGCTGCTGATACCTATGAACCTACCTGGAGTACGTATTCTAACCATACGATTGCAGCCAAACAGAGACCAGACATTCTGTAGAGCGGCTATGTAATGAGGTCATTAGAAGTGCCTATGAATCAAAATCAACTTTACCGGGGCCCCAGCGGCAAAGGCCCCAGGATCGCCGCCATTGGCGGAGGAACAGGCCTTTCCACCATGCTGCGCGGCCTGAAACGGCACACAAACAATCTGACTGCCATT
>Ga0224747_10173_pt1 | contig 12901 bp, 11 predicted proteins | sample LIM_F_Water_Pos_FD_182999 | JGI IMG/M metagenome (GOLD analysis project Ga0224747, IMG submission 182999) | Enriched cells from gastrointestinal tract of the lab mouse from Pacific Northwest National Laboratory (PNNL), Richland, Washington... | ecosystem: Host-associated > Mammals > Digestive... | reverse complement strand
ACAGGGTCTGTGGCGGGATATCTGGAAGATGAGGGTGTCCTTTACGGGAATTATTATGTGCGGGGAAAAGTTCCCGGGGTAGATTCCATCGGATTTGAAAATGGAGCCACACCGTTAGATTATGCCGAGTTCTGCAGCAGCGAGGGTGTGCCGGAGGCTTTTTCCCGATTTACGGTGCGCTTTCAGGTCGAGGGGAAAGAGCTGGCTTCTTTTCAATGTTCCTATGGAGAAGCCCTTGACAGGACTCTGATTCCGGAAGTGCCGGAAAAGGAAGGCTTCTATGGCGTATGGCCGGAATTTGATGATACCTGTATCACTGGGAATCTGGTACTGGAAGCAGGGTATGAGAAATGGATACCTTCGTTGTCCAGTGAAGAAAAAGATGTGGAAGGCAGGACACAGGTTCTCGTACAGGGAGAATTTCTGCCGGAAACCAGACTGACGCTGGAACAGGGACAGGACGGAGGGACGAAGCTTGTCATTGCGTCTGCCGACGGGAACGGGGAAACAGAGCAATATCATGCCCCTGTCCTGGTACGGGCACTTTGCGAAGATACGGAACATGCATTGGTGGAGGTATGGACAGATACCGGCTACAGCCAGATTCCGAATACAGTGCTGGGAAGCTATCTGGAATTTTCCATGGAGGAGCCGGGGACGTTCCGGGTGACCATTGTAGAGAAGGATAACAGAGGGAAAATTATTGCGGTATGTGCGGCGGGCGCAGTGGCGATGCTGTTTTTCACAGGGATATTGATCGGAAAAAAGAAGCTGTTGTCTGGTAAAGATTCCTCTTGACGGTACTGTAGCTGCATGGTTTATACTGATAAGAGAATATTGTTGTGATGGCCCCATGAAAGTTGATAAAAGTAAAATCCGATGAATGAAAGAGGCCAACTCATACAAAAGCAAAGGCAGGGACACAATCATGCAGACAGACTATAAGAACAGGGGACTGACGCTGTTAAAAAAGGGACAAAAAGGTATTATACACGCTATTTTCAGCCGCTTCGGGCTGATGCTGCTGTTGCTGGTGATACAGCTTCTGCTTTTCTTCACAGGCTTTCAGTGGTTCAGGGAGTTCAGACCCCATTATTACAGTGCAATGCAGCTGTTTTCCTTTATTGTGGGGCTCTGGATTCTGAACAGTCGTATCAACCCCACGGCGAAGATTACATGGCTGATAGTGATTGCGCTCATGCCGGTGTTCGGCGTCCTTCTGTTCTTATATATGAAAAGTGACATCGGACACAGAGTGCTGAAGAAACGGGTAGATCACATTATTACGGAGACGAAAGAGAACATACCGCAGGACCCGGAGACCATGGAACATCTGTCGCAGGAAAACAGGGCTGTGGCCGCACTGGCCCATTATATCGGCAGGAGCAGCTGTCATCCGGTGTATGACAGAACCGCTGTGACTTATTTCCCGTTGGGGGAGGATAAATTCGAGGAGATGCTGAAGCAGCTTCAGGCGGCGGAACATTTTATATTCATGGAATATTTCATCGTGGCGGAAGGGCTGATGTGGGGCAGGGTGCTGGAGATTCTGGCACAGAAAGCGGCGCAGGGAGTGGAAGTTCGTTTTATGTATGACGGTTCCTGTGAATTTGCATTGCTGCCCCGGGACTATCCCAGACGCCTGAAAGCCCTGGGGATTTGCTGTAAAGTATTCGCACCTGTGACCCCATTTATTTCCACTCACTATAATTACCGGGATCATCGGAAAATTCTGGTGATTGACGGACATACGGCTTTCACCGGCGGTGTAAATCTGGCGGATGAATATATCAATCAGGAAGAGAAATTCGGCCACTGGAAGGATACGGCCGTCATGGTGAAAGGAGAAGCGGCTAAGAGCTTTACCCTGATGTTCCTGCAGACCTGGGGAATAGACGAAAGAGAACAGGATTACGCACATTTTCTGTCCTGTCCCGCACTGCCGGTGGAGAAGGCGAAAGGATATGTCATTCCTTACGGGGACTGTCCTCTGGACAATGAGAAGCTGGGAGAGCGGGTATACATGGATATCCTGAACCGGTCACTCAGATACGTACATATCATGACGCCCTATCTGATTCTGGATGGTGAGATGGAGACCGCTCTGAAATTCGCGGCGGAAAGGGGCGTTGAAGTGGCGCTGATTCTTCCGGGTATTCCGGATAAGGCAATTCCCTATGCGCTGGCGAAAACCCATTATCTGTCATTGCTGGAATCCGGGATTAAGATATACGAGTATACGCCGGGGTTTGTTCATGCCAAAGTATTTGTCAGTGACGACCGGGAGGCGGTGGTAGGAACGATCAACCTGGACTATCGCAGTCTGTATCATCATTTCGAATGTGCCTCCTACATGTATGACACAGACTGCATTCCGGATATTGAGGCGGATTTTCAGGCCACACTGGCGAAATGCAGGGAGGTATCCCGGGAGACAGTCCGCAGGGAAAAGTGGTATGTGAAACTGACAGGATGTCTGGCGAAGGCGGTTGCGCCGCTGCTGTAGAGGGCGCTCTGTCTGAACGGGCATGCCTGTACATGGCAGAGGGAAAGAGGCAATGTCGGTTTTTGCTGACATGCCGGTATCCTTCTGCTATTCTCTGCTTATACCGGTGGACACTAAAACTGTCCGGAAAGCAGGAAACTCAGAATCAGAAAAGGATGGAATATCCCATGGCATTGGCACAGGAAAGAACATATACATAGAAGATATTTATGCCCTTCCGGATGGCCGGAGGGCGGAGCTGATTGACGGCAAAATGCTTATGATGGCTCCGTGAAAACTGCGGTATCGCATGAAAGGGACTGCGGCGACTGATGCAGTTTTTCATTCATTTTGTCAATATTACGCCTGCCGAGGATACATTCCAGGGGGCTGGAAGATCATAACAGAAAAACGATATAATGAAACGTAAAATTGACAAAAGAGTGAAAATGCGATTGACACATCCGGCATTTTCTGCTAGAATAAATCCATCTATTTCGGGAACATCTAATGAAATTTTCATAACCATTTCGGTGACGCTCCCTGTATGAGAATGGAATATGCCTGTTCCAAATGAATATGGTGGATTGCGGAGATGTGGTGATGGGGATTTTATGAACAGGCATCATACATGTTCTTCTATTCGCCAAATAGGAAAGGAGAACGGTATGAGAGAAAAAGGCATGAAAAAGAAACTGGAGGAGATGAACCTGCTGGATGATTTCCTGTTTGGTTCCATGGTGACATACCCGGAGATCGGGCAGAGATTTGTGAAGATGCTTCTGAAAACGATTTTGGGCAGGGAATTTAAGCATCTGGCGGTGACGGCCCAGAAACCATACTATGGTGCGGATGCGGATCTCCACGGAGCCAGGCTGGATGTCTATCTGGAACCGGAGGAGGATGCCGGAGAACGGGTGACGGTTTATGACATCGAGCCGGATCTGAAGGACAGGGATTCGGATGTCAGGGCGCTGCCGCGTAGAATGCGGTTTTATCATGGAAAGATTGCCGCAAGGAATCTGGATTCCGGAGCAGATTACGACAAACTGAAAAATGTGGTTATTATCATGATTATGCCCTATGATCCCTTCGGGCACAACCGTATGGTGTATACGGTGAAAAACAAGTGCGTGGAAGTGCCGGACATGGCATATGAGGACGGTGCAAGTACCCTGTTCCTGTATACGAAGGGGACGGAAGGGGTTCCGAACGAGACGATAAGGCAGCTGCTGCATTACATGGAGGATACAACCTATAAAAATGCGGTAAATGAAGAATTGCGGGAAATGCACAGGATGGTGGAGACCGTAAAGAAAGACCCGGAGGTGATCGGAATGCGGATACAACTGGTGGAAGATGTCATTATGCTGAGAGAAGAGAAGGCGAAATTGACGGAAGAGAATGCAAGGATGACAGAAGAGAATGCGAAGATGACAGAAGAGAATGCAAGGATGACAGAAGAGAATGCGAGGATGGCAGAAGAGAAGGTAAAATTGACGGAAGAGAATGCAAGGATGGCGGAAGAACTTATAAAACTGCGGAAAGAACTTGCCGGAAGAGAGACAGAAACTCCCTGAATATGGCTCAAATATGGGAGGAACTGGCAAGGGGAGAAGCGGCGGACCTGGCCATTCACGGGAACCAGAATTTAAAACAGGAAGGAGCAAACAGCATTTACGATTTTATCCGCCAGTACCTTGATGAAGGGCTGGCGGTGAAAGAATTCAATATGAACTGTTGCCACTGCTGGCAGAAATTCGATGAGGACGAAAAATGTTACTTTTCTTCCTGTCGCGACTGATGCAGTTTTTCATTCATTTTGGCAATATTACGTCTGCCGATGATGCATTCCAGGACCCATATCAGAATGAAAATTGCGGCAAACATTCCGAAATAGCGAAGGAAACCAATAAAGCTGTGTTCCATCCAGCGGGTAAACCAGGCCACAGGCATCATGACAATGGAATTAATCAGAAAATAAATTCCGGTCTGTTTTACAAGGCTCCAGTTTTCCATTTCCCATAGGACCGAGGTGGCCGAAAAGCTTAAACCCAGTAAGGCACAGAGAGCGGTCTGAAGAACGACTGCACGGATTTCGCTGCCCAAACTTAAGACCAGCTCGGGCACGCAGGGAGAATAATAGCCCTGGCCCCACATCAGAGAACCTGCAATGGAAATAAGATATCCTATGGTGATTCCGATGGGAATTCCAAACAGACTGCGTAAAATAATTTTTTTCTTTATTTTTTTCTGCATATTTTCACCTCATATTCCTAATATTTTCTTGATTCTGGAAACATATCTTCTGGAAACATAAGTTACTGTTCCGTTCAGGAGTCTGACACAAATCGTACCTGTAAAACTCAAATCAAAATGACGGACTTTTTTCAGGTTGATGATTTCCGAATTTGAGATACGGACAAAACTGTCTGCATCCAGACGCTGCTCAAATTCGTAAATTCTGAGACGGCAGGTGTATTCGCCGCTGTCTGTCACAGCAAAAACTTTTCCGTTATGGGCATAGACTCGTATCAGATCTGCCTGTTCCAGTACTTCGATTTTGCCGTTTCTACTGCCTGAAATTACCTGCGGCGTATTTTCCGACAGCTTTTCGACAATGCGGCTGACTTCCTCTGTCACGGAAGCAGTTCTGATGAGAATCTCAGGTTCCGTACAGGAACTGTCTATAACAATTTCAACCCGCATCTGACCACCACCTTTATATGATTTTGAAATGGAAAAAGCGTTTGCATAGTCTGTATTATAGAAAAAGTGTACGCTGATTTCAACAGATTTACCATAGTCGGTTGATTGGGAAGGATAAGTGGCTATTGCCTTCCGACTGAGAACAGTGAAGAAAAAAATCCAATGGTACAGGAAATAAATTAAAGCATGATAAAAAAATATATGTTATGCTTTAAATATGGGAATCTGGATAAACAAGGTAAGGAGTGCAGAAGAATGGAGATACAATTAAAGGAGAGAATGCTGCCAGTGATCCCCGTCCTCTGACCATGCATATACCCCGCCATATTTTTCCCCGCAGACATTACCATGCATGTCCTTGGCAATCATCCGGTACATGGCGCCGTCCCTCCACAGAAACGGATCCTCCAGCTCCACATCCCGGTCAAACAGCGCCTCCTCCGATCGCTCCGTGTAAGGCCCGTCATATCTGAGAGCACGCGCTGTGTGAAGTTTCATCGCGCCATGAAGCAGACCTGAATACGGCGGCTGCTTATATGCTCTGGATTTATAAAGTAACAGGACGCTTCCGTCAGGCTCCACGCAGGGCGCCGGATTGGAGGTCAGCATATTATCCATATGGTTGGGCCTTACCGGAAGCACCGGCGCCGGAAACCTTTTCCAGGGCCCCGTAATATGATCTGCCACCGCAATGCCTACCCGCTTATTGGCTCTTGCAACGATAACCCTGGGATCCTCCGGCCGCACATCTTCCCCCAAAGTCAAATCGGCAAAAGGATGGGTACTGCCCGTATAATAAAGCACCCACTTATCTCCCTGCCTGGTAATATGGGGATTGTGGGTCATTCGTCCGTCCCAATACTGCGGCCCTCTTGCAGGCAGCACCGTCCCGGCCCACCGATAAGGACCTTCCGGGGTATCGGAAACGGCCCGCACTACCTCGGATACCAGCAGCCATCCCGGATGCATGGGGAACGCTTTAGGCCACCTGGAGGCAAACATATGATACCTTCCATCCTCTCCTTTTGCCACACTCCCGCACCATATCCAGAAATCTTCCATGCGAAATCCTCCCTGTAACGGGGATCACTGGCAGCTGGTGAGGGGAGAGCAGGCTTATTCCCGCAGAATCCTTTGGGAAGACGGAAGGACGGAGCTTATGGGGAATATGGAAAGGCCCTTTCTCCTTTTTGAGGAGGGGAAGCCGATCTGCCTGTTTTTCGCTGTTTCCAATGGAACAGACAGTTTTCGCGATGCCACGGATACCTGGAATATGGCGGTTCCGTTGAGATATACTGCAGACTGCCAGGATTTACAGTAGTGTCTCCGGGAAAGTACTTGGCTGGCAGGTCTAAAAGTCACTGCTTAAGGCAGTGACTTAGTCGGGTCGCACTGCAAATTTAACCGATGCGCAGTATAAATTCATCTGTGAGGATGGGGGATAAAATGTATTCGATATTATTAGTGGACGATGAGCCGCTGGCGCTGCGGGGAAACCGAATTATCATCGAAAGATCCGGTCTTGAAATTGCCGGGCTGTATGAGGCGACAGACGGACAGGAAGCGTGGGAATTTCTGGAAAATCATACGGTGGATCTGGTCATTACGGACATCAAAATGCCCAGGATGGATGGGGTATCGCTGTGCAGGGAGCTTTTTCTGGCGGGAAAGCAGGTAAAAATGGTGATTGTATCCGGGTATGCGGATTTTCAGTATGCCAGGGAGGCCCTGCGGTATGGGGTGAAGGATTATATTCTGAAACCGGTCCAGCGGGAAGAACTGATTCAGTCAATTTCCAGCGTTCTGTACCGGCCGGATACGGCGAAAAAGGATGAGTTTGCCTATATTCCCCACGGTGAACTGGACAATATACTGACGATACTTCAGCAGGGGCTGTGGATGGGGGACGAAGGAGATATAGAGCAGGGCCTTGCCATGTACCGGGAGTCCATGAAGCAGATCAGGGAGGATTATTGTCTGAAAGCTTCGGGTGATTTCTGCAGACTGCTGTCGGAGAAGCTTTCCCTGAAAACGGGACATACCCTGACGGCGCGGCCGCAGCTTACGGAAGGCTGTACAAAAGAGCAGATTCTGATGCTCACGGTAGATTTTGTGACGCTGTTAAAGAAGGAACTGCGCAGCCGCAGAGAGACGGATTATACAGATGTGCTGCTGGATATGGCAAATAAGTATCTGGAGGAAAATTACGCCCAGGATATTACCCTGGCCGACCTTGCGGCCAAGACAGGCTTCAGCACAAATTACTTCAGCAGTATCTTCAAGGAGAAGATAGGAAAATCTTTTGTGCAGTGCAGGACGGAATACCGGGTAGAAAAGGCAAAGCAGCTGCTTTGCTGGAGTGGAAAGAGTATAACGGAGATCGCGGCGGAAGTGGGATATAATGATTTTACTTATTTTAACCGTGTATTCAAGGAACTTACCGGACAGACCCCCGGAGGATTTAAAAAGAGCAATGCTGTCCGGAAAGCAGGCAGAGAGGAAAAAATATGAGCCGGCTGGTTTTTTTTTATAAAGACAGGCCTCTATTTCAGCAGTTCATCATTGCGTTTATCGCTGTGATTTTATGCCCTATTTTATTTATGATGATGTTCAGCTATTATAACGGGGCCAACGAGATAAAAAAGAGGTATGAAGAATCCTTCTGGAAGGCGGCGGAGGCGGTTAACAGTGATATCCGTGAAAAAATCGAAGAGCTGAACGAGCTGACGCTGCAGATGGTAAGCCAGAAAGAAATCAAATATTTCGCATTGCAGAGATCGGACAATTACTATGAAAAATATGTAATAAAGCAATGGGGGGAGCGGCAGCTGTTTTTAAGGCGGTTCTTATCACAGAATAATTATATCGGGCGCGTGAGCATTGTGGGGGATACCGGGATAGAATACAGCTTTTACGGGGATGAGGGACAGGAATATGACGGCGATTTGTACGATCACGCAAGTATTGTGGAGAAGGCGGATAAATACCGGGAGATTCTTCCGGCGGATGGCAGGAGCGCAGTGTTTCTGAGCCATTTAAAAGAAGGGGCACATGTAAATTATCTCACGGTGGCAAGAAGATTTTCGGCGGATTCCTATTTTCAGATGGGAGGAACGATTTTTGTGGAAATACAGGCCGCCATGCTTCCCCATATTATGAGCAGTGTGGCGGCGGGGGAAGTCTGGGTGGCGGACGGCGACGGCTATCTGGTATATCAGCCGGATACAGGTAAAATCGGTTCCCATATCAGTGAGTATATGGAAATGGAGCTGTTTGACGAAGAGAGGGGGAGCTTTACGGTAAAGCTGGGGGGAAAGCCTTTCTTTATGGCGTACGTGAAGGATTTTCCCAGTGGGTGGATCAGCATATTTACCATTCCGGTGGACCAGATGGAAAAGCCGATTCAGTATCTGAAGACACTCCTGCTCTATACTTTGGTTATTGCCCTTCCTCTTACTCTGCTTTTGGGATATTATTTCTCCAAATCTATTCTGGAGCCGATCCATCAGCTGGAATGGTATATGAAAAGGCTGGGGCAGGAAAAATGGGAGAAGGTCATCGGGAGTATTCCGGGCAATGAGATTGGGACGCTGATGCTGCAATACAACGAAATGGTAGAACAGATGCAGGAGCTGGTGGAAAAGGTGTATAAAGCGGAACTGCAGCAGTCTCAGGACAAGCTGGCAAAGCGGAATGCTCAGCTCCAGGCCCTGCAGACGCAGATTAACCCGCATTTTCTCTATAATACTCTGGGTGCCATCAATACGTATGCCATGGAAGCGGACCAGAGGGAGATAGAGCAGATGGTCAATATGCTGGGGAAGATGCTGCGCTATGCGGTGCAGAACCCGCTGGAGCCGGTGAAGATCGCGGATGAGGTGGATCATCTGCAAAGCTATCTGACCATCATGAAATATCGCTATTGGCTGATGCCGGAAATAATCTGGGATGTGGATTCCTGTATGGAACAGCCCATATTGCGCCTGACCATTCAGCCGTTGGTGGAGAATGTATTTCAGCATGCATTTGGAAACGGTATCAGGGAAGGACATTATATCTGTATCCGAACCCATAAAGGAGATCAGGTTCTGGTGGAAGTGGAGGATAACGGAATCGGCATAGACGGACTTGCGCAGGGAAAGTATTATCGCCTGGATGAGGTCCCCGGCGTTACATTCGGCATAGGGCTGAATAATGTGAACAAGCGGATACAGCTGATCTATGGAGAGGCGTATGGAATTATTCTGTACCGCAACGGGACAGGTGGGACGACAATACGGCTGGTACTGCCAAATATATGACAAAAAGACCAAAAAGAGAGTGCGTTGCACTCTTTTTTTGACTTTTTAACAAGAATAATATTGAAGAAATCGTAAAAAAATACAATTTCAGAGTAAAATAGTCAAGGTTTTTAGGGCGGAATTTTTATATAATTTTTTTTAACAGTTATGGGAAAACAAAAAAGAAAAAAGAGGTGAAGGGTATGGCGGATGTGCAAAAAAATATGGCACGCAGAAGAAAAAAAGGGAAGCGGAAAAAATATCGAATGCTGTACATAATGGTGGTCCCAGGGATTCTGTATTTTATCCTGTTCAAGTACATTCCCCTGCTTGGCAATGTAATTGCTTTCCAGGATTACAACATCTTCAAGGGAATCTTCCATTCAGCCTGGGTGGGGTTGGAGAACTTTAAAATCCTGTTTCAGTACGGCGACTTCCTCCCGATACTGAAAAACACCATTATTATTAACCTTTATGATCTGCTTTTCGGCTTCACGGCGCCTTTGATTCTGGCATTGGTGATCAACGACATTTCCAGCAGCTGGTTCCGGAAGGGGGTGCAGCAGGTCGTATACCTTCCCCACTTTCTTTCCTGGACGATTCTGGGGGGAATCGTGATCACCCAGCTTTTATCCCCATCGCAGGGACTGGTTAACATGCTGCTGAAGGGGATGGGGATGGAGCCGATCTATTTTATGACGGAGGCATCCATGGCAAGGGCCATTGTGGTATTGGCCGGAATCTGGAAGGACATGGGATGGGGTACGGTGGTATACCTGGCCGCCATGACAGCCATAAGTCCCAGCCTCTATGAATCGGCAAGTCTGGACGGCGCGGGAAAGTTCAAGCAATTGATTTATATTACGCTGCCGGGGATTGTGCCTGTTATCATCACTCTGTTCCTGCTGCGCATCGGACATTTCCTGGACTTCGGGTTTGAGAGAATCTGGGTATTCCAGAATGCGTCCAATGTCTCTGTCCTGGAGATATTTGATACCTATATCTATAAGGCAGGATTACAGCAGGGGCGTTACAGTTACACCACGGCGGTAGGACTTTTCAAATCTGTGGTAGGGTTCCTGCTCTTATACGGCGGGAATATGCTGAGCCGGAAAACCACAGGGGAAAGTCTGTATTAGGAGGTGCGTATGAAAATCAAAGTCAATCCTGCACGGAAAACCTATATCTATATCAGTACCGCGTTATTGATCCTGCTTTCTCTTGCCATGGTGCTCCCACTGCTTAAGGTGGTGGCGGAGAGCTTCAGCGGAAAGACTTATATCGAGCAGAATAAGGTATTGTTCTGGCCAAGAGGATTTAATGTAGAAGCATATAAGAGGGTATTCAGTAATCCCAATATATTCGTGGCATTGAAAAATTCTGTTGTGATCACGGTGCTGGGAACGCTGATCAACCTGTTTATGACGGCTATGATGGCGTATCCTTTGTCCAGGCCGGAATTTAAACACAAAAAGCCCATCCTGATGATGGTGACGCTGACCATGATATTTACTTCTCCCATGATCCCCTCTTACCTGGTCATCAAGGGTCTGGGGCTGGATAACAGCATGTGGGCGATTATCCTTCCGGGAATGATCAGCGGTTACAACTTTTTCATTATGCGATCCTTTTTTGCCGGGATTCCGGGGGAGCTGATCGACGCGGCGCGCATTGACGGCTGCGGGGAATTCAGGGTCCTCTGTCAGATTGTCATTCCGCTGTCCAAGGCGGTGATGGCCACCATGACCTTATTTTACGGGGTGAGCCATTGGAACGCCCTGCAGCAGCCGCTGATTTATCTGCGGGATCCGAAGAAGCATACGCTTCAGATCAAGCTGTATCAGATATTAATGGAGGATAACATCCCCATGGTGGATGTGGGGCAGGTGGAACTTGCGCCGGCCACTGTAAAAATGGCGACAATTGTAATTGCGACAGTTCCGATCCTGATCGTATATCCTTTTTTGCAGAAGCATTTTGCTGCGGGAGCTACATTGGGTTCGGTAAAAGAATAAAAATAAATTCATTGAAGGAGGCTATCTATGAAAAGGAAGAAATTAATGGCAATGCTGATGGCAGTGTCGGTGTTTGCAGGAGTGCTTACAGGCTGCGGGAATACTTCGGGGTCAAACAGCGGTACCAGTGAGCAGGGACAAAGTGAAGCGGCACTACAGACGGAAGAGTCTGCGGAAGAAGCCGACGCACCACAGGAAGAGACGAAAGAGCCGCTGAAATTTACCATGTCCATTTCCAACGGGTTGAATGAGTATATTGCCCAGTCACCCGACATCAATCAGGACAAATGGGTGAAAGTATTTAACGAGCGTTACAATCTGGATCTGACTTTAAAGCTTTTGGACCATAAGAGATTCGCGGAAGAAATGCAGATGATGTTCGCATCTGGGGAAATTGCGGATGTGGTGAAATGTTATGACAACTATACATCCCCCAGCATGTGCCAGTCTGTGGAAAACGGGGTATTTATGCCATTGGATGATATCCTTGCCACCGCGGAGGAGAAGTATCCCAATCTGATGAAGACCATACCGGAAAATGCATGGGACTATAATAAATATAACGGCCATATTTACGGGATTCCGGTAAGCTACTTATCCAGGGCTACCAGAAGGGCTACTTATATCAGAAAGGATCTGCTGGATCAGACAGGGCTGGGGATTCCCACCACATTGGATGAGTTTGTGGAAGTGCTGAAGGCATTCCGGGATATGGGCGTGGAATATCCGTTTGCGGGAAGAGAAAACTGGACTTACACGGACATCTTCTTCGGGGCCTATGGCGTGACCCCGCTTACCTGGAACTTAAATGAAGATGGGCAGCTGGTGCCGGATATGATCCGTCCGGAAATGAAGGAGGCGCTGGCTTTCCATAAAATGTTAAAGGATGAGGGCCTCATGGACCCGGAATCTCTGACCACCAACAGCAGCGACTGGCTGAATAAGATTTACACCGGTAAGGTGGGACTGTTTGACCACAACGGGGGCCAGTTATACGGATTTAACAGCAGCCTGCAGCAAAACGTGCCGGAAGGGGAGTTTATCCTGATTCCCAGCCCGGTGGGACCTTATGGGGACCAGGGTACCTACAAGTATTCGCCTGTGTTTGAAAGTATTTTTATCAATAAGGACTTCCCGGAGCCGGAACGCATTTTTGAGTATCTTGACCGGATGAGTACAGATGAGGAACAGGATTTCATGGCCTATGGCATCAAAGGGGAAGACTGGACGGAAGAGAACGGCCAGGTGCAGTATGAATATCCCACTGACCAGGTGGGCATTGCCGAAATCAGCTTCCGCAAGACCATGGGGCTGGTAAGGGATGATTCCTATGATTCCAGGCTGCTTCCCTTCACTCCCGGCGGAGATGATTTTATGGACTGGGTGGAAAATGTCAGCAGCAAAGAGGGAAT
>Ga0224747_10172_pt1 | contig 12924 bp, 9 predicted proteins | sample LIM_F_Water_Pos_FD_182999 | JGI IMG/M metagenome (GOLD analysis project Ga0224747, IMG submission 182999) | Enriched cells from gastrointestinal tract of the lab mouse from Pacific Northwest National Laboratory (PNNL), Richland, Washington... | ecosystem: Host-associated > Mammals > Digestive... | reverse complement strand
TTGCTTTCTCTGTTCAGAGGGAAAGATGCTGCGCCGATTTTGTGGATGGGGGATCAGAAAATAGTTATTTATTCGCTTGTTATTGCGATGATTTGGCAGGCTATTGGTTATTATATGGTTATGTATATGGCAAGTATGGCCAGTGTTCCGGAGAGTTTGTATGAATCGGCGAATTTGGAAGGGGCGGGAAGGATTCGCCAGTTTTTTGACATTACCCTTCCGCTGATTTGGACAAATATTCGTACCACACTTACCTTTTTTGTTATCAGTTCCATTAACCTGAGTTTCTTGTTTGTAAAAGCAATGACGAACGGCGGGCCGGATGGAGCCACAGAAGTATTCCTGAGCTATATGTATCAGCAGGCATATACCAACTCCTCTTATGGCTATGGTATGGCAATCGGTGTGCTGGTATTCGCATTCTCCTTTGCGCTTTCCGCTGTTGTAAATGTGGCTACAAAACGTGAACCGTTGGAATTCTAAGGAGGTGGGATGATGAATAATAAGAAGTTTGCTGTAAATGATAAAGTGATAAAAGTAGTTATATACATAGCATTGATTATGCTGGCAATCAGTATCATTGTTCCTGTTGCTTGGGTATTTATGGCATCCGTAAAAGAAAATTCCGAGTTCTACGGCAATCCGTGGACATTGCCTAAGGAGCTGTATTTCCAGAACTTTTCCGATGCGTTTACAAAAGCCAGCATGGGCTCCTATATGGTTAACTCGGTGATTGTTACAGCATTGGCATTAGTCCTTTTGCTTGTAATTGCTTTGCCGGCGGCTTATACACTTGCAAGATATAAATTCATGGGAAGCAAATTGCTGAATATTTTATTTATGGGCGGCTTGTTCATTAATGTAAACTATATCGTAGTGCCTATTTTCCTTATGTTAGTAGATGCGGATAAAGCAATGAAGTCCTGGTTTGGGTCAGGGATATTCTTGAACAACCTTTTTGTTACGGCATTGGTATATGCATCTACTGCTCTTCCGTTTACCATATACCTTTTATCAGGGTTCTTTGTAACGATACCAAAGGACTATGAAGAGGCGGCATTTGTGGATGGAAGCGGATATTTTAGGACGATGGTTACGATAATGATGCCGATGGCAAAACCGAGTATTGTTACGGTTATCTTATTTAATTTCTTGTCCTTCTGGAATGAATACATTATATCCATGACACTGTTGACAAAGGATAACAAGACTTTGCCGGTTGGTTTGATGCAGCTTATGCAGGCACAGAAAGCGGCGGCAAATTACGGGCAATTGTATGCCGGCCTGGTTATTGTTATGCTGCCCACATTAATCCTGTATATTATGGTACAGAAGAAGTTGACACAGGGTATGAGCTTAGGCGGCCTGAAGGGCTAATGCAGCGGAAAACCTTTCGGATAACAGGAGGAAAAGGATATGAATAAATGGATAAATATAATCATAAATGCTGTGATATTTATAATAAGTATAGCGTTGATTTGCACACAGCAGAGAAAAGTTGGGCCGACGGGCCTTTGCCTTATGGTTGTTGGACTTGCCGGTATATTATTTTTGCTTTACCGCTATAACAAACAATATACAAAATAACCATGCATATAGTGTTGGCCGGGATGTACGGCAAGGAGGAGAATATGAGTATAACAGGAAGGCTGACGCTGCCTACCGATGTGGATATGGTGGATGAGACAATACGTTTAAAGAATTTGCTTGGGGCGGATGCTTTGAGGGATTGTGACGGAACAACAATGCCGGATGAGCTTTTGTCACAGGACGGGAAGAAATATGCGACTTATTACACCACAAGAAAAGATAACGAGTGGGCAAATGCGAATCCCGACGAGATACAACAGGAATATTTAATCAGCGAAAGAGTAACCGCGAGGGATACCAAGCTTCGCATCAAACTGATGAAAGGCTTCCATACGGAACAATTGAAAATCAACAGTATGGATAATCCGAAAAGATGGTGGGAAGTAGTTGACCGGACGACGGGGGAAGTAGTTCCGCCAACGAAATGGGAATATGATGCGGATACGGAGGAAGTGGAACTGGAGAGTGTGAAATATCACCAGTACACGGTCAGCTTTTTGGCTTTTCTTATATGGGATCCGGTGCATATGTATAATTTTATTACAAATGACTGGAAAGATGCACCACACCAGCTTACTTATGATGTAAGGCAGCCAAAGACGCAGAAATATGTGAAGGAAAAACTGAAAAAGTGGTGTGAAGAAAACCCGGATATCGACGTAGTGAGATTTACCACTTTTTTCCATCAGTTCACACTTACTTTCGATGAGAAAAAACGGGAAAAGTACGTAGAATGGTTTGGCTATAGTGCCAGTGTAAGCCCTTATATATTAGAACAGTTTGAGAAATGGGCAGGCTATAAATTCCGCCCTGAATTTATTGTGGATCAGGGATACCATAATTCCATGTTCCGTGTACCCAGCAAGGAATTTAAAGACTTTATAGAATTTCAGCAGATAGAAGTAAGCAAGCTGGCGAAGGAAATTGTGGATATTGTACATTCTTACGGGAAAGAAGCAATGATGTTTTTGGGGGATCACTGGATTGGCACGGAGCCCTTCGGGAAATACTTCGCAAATATCGGTTTGGATGCCGTAGTAGGCTCGGTGGGCGATGGCGTTACATTGCGTATGATTTCGGATATTGAAGGCGTAAAATATACGGAAGGAAGACTTTTGCCTTATTTCTTCCCGGATGTATTTTGTGAAGGGGGAGACCCTATCAAGGAAACACAGGAGAACTGGATAAAGGCAAGAAGGGCAATCCTGCGTTCGCCTTTGGATAGGATTGGCTATGGCGGATATTTGAAACTGGCTTCCGAATGGCCGGGCTTTATTGATGAAATACAATATGTAGTCAACGAGTTCCGTCTGATTCATGAGTATATGCAGGGCAGCAAAGCTTATACGGCTCCTTTTAAGGTTGCTATATTAAACTGCTGGGGGAACCTGAGAAGATGGATGGCAAATCAGGTCCATCATGCAATCTGGCATAGGGAAATTTATTCTTATGTAGGTATTATTGAATGTCTGAGCGGAATGCCTTTTAATGTGGAATTTATTACTTTTGACGATATCAAAAACGGGATTCCGGAAGACATAAAAGTAATTATCAATGCCGGCGATGCTTATACGGCTTTCAGCGGCGCGGAAAACTGGATAGATGAAAAAGTTGTAACCAATATCCGGGAATTTGTGGACAATGGAGGAGGCTTTATCGGGGTAGGCGAGCCGTCTGCATACCAGTTTGAAGGGCGTTATTTCCAATTGAGCGATGTGCTTGGTGTAGATAGGGAAATGGATTTTTCCCTTAGCACCGACAAATATAACGAACTCAATACGGAGCATTTTATTTTGGAAGATATCGAAGGGGAAATTGATTTTGGCGAAGGGATGAGCCGGATTTATGCCCAAGGGGAAGGTTACCAGATTTTGAACATGGATGGGGAATATTGCCGTCTGGTAGTAAATGAATACGGAAAAGGGCGAAGCGTTTATTTTTCCGGTTTACCTTATTCCCCGCAAAACTGCCGTGTACTTTTACGTGCTATTTATTATGCGGCAGGCATGGAAGAAGAAATGAAGAAGTTCTATGTAACAAATGTGGATACGGAAGTAGCTGTGTTTGAAAAGACAGGCAAAATTGCTGTCATCAACAATGCGAGGGAAGACAGATATACGGAACTCTACATTGACGGCAGGAAGGCTTGCAGTTTAGACTTAAAAGGCATGGAAATGCGTTGGGTGGATATGCAATAATAACCCAGCCAAATAAAAGCAGCAGAATAATTCCGCACCGGAAAGGCTTATACGGCTTTCCGGTGCGGAATTGCGTTATGGATTATGGCCTTTTATATCATAGGATTGGGAAGCCAAAAAGTTTCTCCGGGGCAGGGTCTGACCGGTTGCACAAAGGAGAGGATGCCCGTGACTTTTGCACGATGGAGAGGAGACTCTAAAATCGTGGAAGCCATTGCTGAACACGATTTTTGTTGTCAGAGGCTCATCGGAATGTTCCGTGCAATGGAACAGGCATCCTCTCCTTTGTGCAACCGGTCAGACCCTGCCCCGGAGAAACTTTTTGGCGCCTGGATTTACAATGAGGAATGGCTCCGATGGCATTGTTTGGCAGACAGAACAAAAAATATTGTATAAACCGGTTTTTTACCTTATAATGAAAAAGACGGAAATAAGATGGATTTGGATAAGGAGGATGGGAATGATTAAGCTATATGACGGCGGTGCATACCTTGTGAACGGAGTGGATATTATTCCGGATGGAAAAGAAGCGCAGGCGGCGGTTAAAGGAAAAACAGGGAGAGATATCAATAAAGAAGAAGCGGTGAAAGAAACGATTGCTTACCGTATTTTGGAGGAACATAATACTTCCGGCAATATGGACAAGCTGAAAATAAAATTTGACAAATTGACTTCCCACGATATTACATTTGTAGGGATTATTCAGACGGCGCGGGCATCAGGGCTGGAAAAGTTCCCAGTTCCTTATGTATTGACGAACTGCCATAACTCGCTTTGTGCGGTGGGCGGCACAATCAATGAAGATGACCATATGTTTGGGCTTACTTGCGCAAAGAAATATGGCGGTGTATATGTGCCTCCTCATCAGGCAGTTATCCACCAATACGCGAGGGAAATGTTAGCTGGGGGCGGACGTATGATTCTTGGCTCGGATTCCCATACACGTTACGGCGCGCTGGGAACAATGACGATGGGGGAAGGCGGGCCTGAACTGGTAAAACAGCTTTTAAACCAGACATATGACATTAATATGCCGGAAATAGTAGCGGTATATATGACAGGGGAACCGGCAAAAGGAGTAGGGCCTCAGGACGTGGCGCTGGCAATTATCGGCGCAGTTTTTGCAAACGGTTATGTAAAGAATAAAGTAATGGAATTTGTGGGGCCTGGCGTGGCTTCTTTGAGCGCTGATTTTAGAATCGGTATTGACGTAATGACAACGGAGACAACCTGCCTGTCTTCTATCTGGAAGACGGACGGGAAGATTGAAGAATTTTATGAAATTCACGGGAGGAAAGAAGACTATAAGGAATTGAACCCGGGAGAGGTAACATATTACAACGGTATGATAATGGTTGACCTTAGCAGTATAAAACCGATGATTGCAATGCCGTTCCATCCGAGCAATACTTATACGATTGAAGAATTAAACGCGAATTTGGAAGATATTTTAGATGATGTGGAAAAAAGGGCTGCGGTCAGCCTGGATGGGGCAGTGGATTTCACCCTGAAAAATAAAGTGAAAAATGGAAAGTTTTATGTAGACCAGGGAATTATTGCAGGCTGTGCAGGCGGTGGTTTTGAAAATATCTGTGCGGCAGCGGATATTCTGAAAGGTTCCTATATCGGTTCCGACGGATTTACGTTGAGCGTATATCCTGCATCTATGCCGGTGTATATGGAACTGATTAAAAACGGATGTGCGGCATCATTGATGGAGACAGGAGCGGTACTTAAGACCGCATTCTGCGGGCCTTGCTTCGGCGCCGGGGATACGCCGGCAAATAATGCATTCAGCATCCGCCATTCTACGAGGAATTTTCCTAACAGGGAAGGGTCTAAGCTGCAAAACGGGCAAATTTCGTCAGTGGCGTTGATGGACGCACGTTCTATAGCGGCTACCAGTGCAAATAAAGGTGAATTGACACCGGCAACGGATTTTGACGGTGTAATCGGGAAGTATAAATATCATTTTGATTCTAATATTTATGCGAACCGGGTATTTGATTCCAAAGGGGAGGCAGATTCGTCGGTGGAAATCCAATTCGGGCCCAATATCAAGGATTGGCCAAAGATGTGTGAACTGCCGGAAAACTTGGTATTGCGTGTGGTTTCGGAAATCCATGACCCGGTAACCACAACGGATGAGCTGATACCTTCGGGGGAGACTTCTTCTTACCGCTCCAATCCGTTAGGGCTGGCAGAATTTACGCTTTCCAGAAAAGACCCGGCTTATGTGGAGCGGGCAAAAGATATTCAGAAAGCGCAGAATGCGGTTATGGAAGGAAGATGCCCGGTAGTGGAAAAACCGGAGCTGAAACCGGTTATGGAAGCGATACACAAGATTTACCCCGATGTGGGAGAGGGGAATATAGGATTTGGTTCTACCATCTTTGCAGTAAAGCCGGGCGACGGCTCTGCAAGGGAGCAGGCTGCGTCTTGCCAGAAAGTGCTTGGCGGCTGGGCAAATATTGCTTGTGAGTATGCGACAAAGAGATACCGTTCAAATTTAATTAACTGGGGTATGCTCCCTTTCATCATAAAAGGGGATGACAAGCAGCTTCCGTTTAAAAATTTAGATTATCTTTTCCTGCCGGATATTAAGAAAGCCGTGGAAGAAAAGGCAGACTGCATCAAAGCATACGCAGTAGGCGATGGGGAGCTGGCGGAATTTGAGTTGTCCTTGGGAGAGCTGACGGATGAAGAGCGGCAGATTATCCTAAAAGGATGTCTGATTAATTATAATAGGGTTTCATAGAAAGGGAATATAGGGATATGAAAATGAAAAGGGCATTGTCCTTTATCAGCCTGTGCATATTATTCGTAATATGCATAGGCTGTACAAATATAAAGGGAGCAGCGAAGGAAAATACAGGAAAGGTGGCAGAGTCGGAAGGACAGGAGAATAAAGATGCCGGGAATAAGGCAGGACAGGAGCCGGGCAAAAACAGACCGGTTGAAAGCGGAACGGAGCCGGCGTCTGGGAAAAGCAATGTAAATATAGAAATTTCCGATATCGAACCGGTGCAGGTATACACTACGGCAAACGTCAACATACGCCTTGCGCCGTCAACGGATGCCGGTATTTTCGATTTAGCTCCCCGGGGAACCGTATATGAGAAAAACGGAGAGGGGGAAGGCTGGAGCCGGATAGGGATTGAAGGGCAGAATTATTATGTGAAATCCGATTATATAAGGGTAAAAAAATCGCCCGGCGAAGGCGGAGGGCATTTGATTGCCATTGATGCGGGGCATCAATCAAGAGGGAACAGTGAAAAAGAACCGGTAGGGCCGGGAGCGTCTGAGATGAAAGCCAAAGTAACGGGAGGAACGAGAGGCACGACTACCGGATTGTATGAGTATGAACTGACATTGACGGTTTCCTTAAAGCTTAAGGCTGAGTTGGAAAGCAGGGGGTATGAAGTCTATATGGTCAGGGAGAGCCATGATGTTGATATCAGCAATTCCCAGAGGGCACAGATGGCTTATGATTCCGGCGCGGAGATTTTTGTAAGGATTCATGCCAACGGTTCTGAAAACAGCAGCGCCAACGGCGCGATGACGATATGCCCTACGGAGTCCAACCCGTATGTTTCCGCATTGTATCATGACAGCAAACGGCTTTCGGCATCGGTTTTGGATGGTCTGACAGCTAGCACGGGCTGCCGGAAAGAAAGGGTGTGGGAAACGGACACTATGAGCGGTATTAACTGGAGCATGATTCCGGTGACGATTGTGGAAATGGGCTATATGACCAACCCGGAAGAGGATACAAAAATGGCGGACGACGGCTATCAGCAATTGATTGCTATTGGAATAGCGGATGGGATAGACGGATATTTTGAGGAGTAGAGAAAGCGGGATGTTGGCAGAAGAAGCGGCATAGATGATAGAAAGTATAAAGTATTTCCTCCTTGTTCCGATATATAAATTACAAGAATATGGTATTCTCGGCCGAGACCTTGTTTTTGAAATTTATGGCAAAAAGCCGGATTGAAATCCGGCCAGTAGCTGGAATGTGGATATGACGCATGATTTGGCAGAGGTATTGTGTGATGTAGCCGCAGAAAGAGCGGAAATGGAGGGAAAAAATGCGGATTGGTTCCTCGGATATAAGGATGGAGTCTTCAAGGAGTTATTGGTCCTTGAGTGCCAGAAGAACCAGTATAAAAGTTCTGGCAGGAAATGCGGGTTTACGGATGGACCCTGAAGCAGAGGATGGAACCGGAAAAGAAAGCATTATGGGAGAGGATGCCCGGGAGAAGTTTTACGGCAAGGAAGCCTATGCGGAGCAAAGGAAAGAACTGGAAGAGAAGCTAAGGGGAATAAATTCCCGCCCGGGAGTAGCAAAACTATCCTATACACAGAACAAAAGGGATGCGCTCAGCACGGTAAGGGATAGGTGTATGCAGTATTTGTTCAGCATCTTTTTTGGGGAAACGAAAAAATGGGATTTCGGAGAAGTCATCTCCGGGGCACAGGCAGCCAGCTTGTCCACCGGAAATGTGATAACGCAGGCTTTGGCTTATCATGATGAAACATATATTGAAGAGAAAGAAGAGACGGGCTTTTCGGCAAAAGGAAAGGTGCAGACGGCAGACGGAAGGACAATCGAGTTCGATATGAATGTGCAGATGAGCAGAAGCTTCCAAGCATATTATGAAGAGAACATTGTACGGATTGAACAAAGGATGGTAGATCCGTTAGTGATTAACTTAGAGGGGGATATAGCCGGACTGCAGAACCAGACGTTTTTCTTTGATTTGGATGCTGACGGAGTGGAAGAAGAGATTTCCATGCTGGGAAGCGGAAGCGGTTATCTGGCTTTGGATAAAAACGGCGACGGTGTAATTAATGACGGAAGCGAGCTGTTCGGCACGAAGTCCGGGGATGGGTTCGCTGACCTTGCAGCGTATGATGCGGACGGAAACGGCTGGATTGATGAAAATGATGCGATTTGGGATAAACTGCTGATTTGGACAAAGGACGAGAATGGCAAGGACAGATGCTATAAATTGTCGGAGAAAAATGTGGGGGCTATTTATCTGGGGAATGCGGAGACGGATTTTACCTTGACGTCGAAGGATAATACACCGAATGGACGGATAAGGAAAACAGGCATTTTCCTGTATGAAAATGGATATGCAGGAACGATACAACATGTAGATGTTGCCGCCCACGGGCAGGATGACGGACAAGGAAGCGGACGGTTCGATGCAGTGGGATAGAAGGGGAATTAGCAAACAGGATAAAGAATTGCCCCGATGTGAAAGCGGAGGAAGCATAAAACGGATACCGATACATAAAATAGTGTAGAGGTGTCCTATGGAAAAATTAGAGAATGTAAAGAATTTGATAAGAAACAGAAGGAGTGGCTCCGGCCCGGATTACCGGGATGCGGTTGCTGTCCTTCTGTTTATTTTTTTGCTCCCTTATATCGTGTCTTTTTTCTTCGGGAATGCGGGGATGGAAGCGAAGGAAGGGGAAACGGCAGATGTGCAGGGGGGAGAAAGGCAGGAACCGGGGTGGGATGAGGAACCGGGGCTTTTTCGGGAGGATATGGAAAAGGCGGAGTTCATTGTCTGTAATAAAACTGCTGCAGGAACAGAAATGATGCCTTTGGAAACTTATCTTGTCAGCAGGTTGCCATCGACGATTCCAATGGAATATGAAAAGGAGGCATTAAAGGCGCAGGCAGTGGTATTGCGGACGGAGATGATGCGCCTATATTATGATAACAGGGAAGAGGGGGAAGACGGGAAAGCGTATATTTATGTGGAAAGCAGCATTGTCCAAACAGATGGGGATACGTACCGGAAGTGCGTAGATGTGGTAAGGGATACAAAGGGGATGTATTTAACTTATGAAGGGATTCCCATCAATGCGCCTTATTTTGCGGTGAGCGCAGGAGCTACCAGAAACGGGAACGAAGTGTTGGGGAGTAAAGACTATGGCTATTTGAAATCGGTGGTGTGTGGAAGGGATTTTACATCGGAGGATTATGTACATAGTGAAAGGGTGAATAAAGAAATTTTTTTAGAAAGGCTGCGGGAATTTAGGCCGGATACGGTCTGGGAAGAGGGGGTTAGTATAGAAAAGGCATTCCCCATAACAAGAGACAGAGCCGGATACGTGTTGGAAATCGGTATGGGGGAAGACGCTATTTCAGGGGAACTGTTCCGGACGGCATTCATGTTAAATTCCTCTTGTTTTGAATTGAGGGAAGAAGGGGGATACGTAGTAATAAAAACGAAAGGGGTTGGTCATGGATTAGGGCTGTGCCAGTACGGTGCCAATGAAGCGGCAAAAAAGGGAAGCGATTTTATTGACATACTGAACTACTTTTTCTCGGAAATTGTCATAGAAAAAACTGAATAAAGAATCCGAAACAGGCAAAACTATCGATGAGGAATCAAAACCGAAAAGAAGAATCTGATATAAATTCTGTTAGGAGGAATGAAAATGAGAAGAAGAAACGGAAGCGGTGCCAAAAAGGAAAGGATTATTATGGTACTCTCATCGGTATTTGTGCTGGCTGCCTTGACAGCGACGGGATTATTTTTCAGGGGAAAGAGCGAGGAAAATAACGACGGTTATGTAGTTGATTTCAGCGCCATAGAAAATGAGTCTACAGATTTGGCACAGAATAATGGTACGGATATACAGGGCGTAATGGACGGGGCAGTAGCCCGTGATGCAGCGGGTACACAGGAATTGAATGAAAGCGCGGTAACAGCGGATGATTTGGATTACGACCCGTACTTTCAGGAAACAAATTCCCTGAATGTAGAAAACGAAGAACAGGAAGCAGAGAAGGACAAAGAGCAGGATAAAAAAGCAGAAGGAAAAAATAACGAAAAAGATAAGGAGAAAAATGAGAAGGGCGAGGAAGGGATGATTGATGAAAGCATTGATTCCGCAACTTTGGAAGAAGTAGCCCGGATGGAGGAAATGGAAGATACTATGGCGCTTGCTACTTCCACCTCTATCCAGCCAGCCCTTACTTTTGGCGATAATGATACATTGACATGGCCTATTGTAGGCAATGTGCTGATTAATTACAGCATGGACAAGACGGTATATTTCCCCACACTGGAAGAGTATAAGTATAATCCGGCAATTATTATTTCAGCAGTGGAAGGGGAAACGATTACAGCAGCAGCTAACGGGAAAGTAAACAGAGTTTATAGTGACCCGAAATTAGGGAACGTGGTAGTCATGGAACTGGGAAATGGTTATGAAGTAACTTACGGGCAGTTAAAGGATATCACGGTATCGGAAGGCGGTTTTGTAAATCAGGGCGATATTATAGGGAGTGTGGCGGCACCGACAAAGTATTATGTAGTGGAAGGCTGCAATGTATATTTTAAATTGACGAAAAACGGAGAACCGGTTAACCCTATGACAAAACTGAATTAGCGTGGATGGAAGAGATAAGCTATGGGAATATTCTGCCAATCTCTTCTGTGAAAATCCAACTATGCCGGGCATTGTATAAGGCCCAGCAGGGCAAAATCATGCCGGTGATATACACCGGCATGATTTATGACCTTTGGGGAACAAAGCAAAATGCAGGGCAGAACAAAATGCAGAACAAGCAAAATGCAGGGCAAACTAAAATATAGGGCAAGTTAAATAAAATATAAGATAGTGTAAGCAGTAAAGATAAGATGGCATGACTGGCATAATTGAAACAGAGAGGGTGAAGTTTGGATGCGGAGGTATTTGGTTAACGGAAGGGTGCTGACTATGGCGCCGGTGGAGGGAGGAAATAAGTAAACAGGAAAGAAACAGGAGTACCGGAATGGGTTTATAGGGATAGAGGACGGGAAGATTGTACAAATGGGAGAGATGGAGGAGCTAGGGAAGGTTCCTTTGAAAGATGGGCAAACGGATGTAATAGATGCCGGAGGACGGCTGATAATGCCGGGGATAATTGAAGCACACTGCCATATGGGGATTACAGAGGAAAAGAAGGGGATGGAAGGGGATGATTGTAATGAGAATGTGCAGCCCATCACCCCTTATCTTCGTGCCATAGATGCCATCAATAGTATGGATGCGGCTTTTGACGATGCCGTCCGTGCGGGGATTACTTCCGCCATGATTGGGCCGGGAAGCTCAAATGTAGTGGGCGGCCAGTTTGCTTTTGTAAAAACGAAGGGGAGAAGGATTGACGATTTGGTAGTCCTTGCGCCTGCTGCCATGAAGATAGCCTTCGGAGAAAACCCAAAAGTGAATTTTTCCGGTCAAGGGAAAATGCCCGTTACAAGAATGGCAATTGCAGGTATGCTGAGAGAAGAACTTTTTAAGGCGAAACAGTATATAGAAAAAAGGAAAAAGGCGGAGAAGGAGGGAGAAGGGTTTGAAAAGGATTTCCGGTATGAATGCTGGATTCCGGTATTTGAAGGGAAAATCCCGCTAAAGGCGCATGTACATCGGGTGGATGATATTTTTACGGCAATCAGGATTGGAAAAGAATTTGGGCTGAAAATGACATTGGATCATTGCAGCGAGGGGCACTTGATTGCAGAAGAGCTGGCAAAGGAAGGGTTTCCGGCGATTGTGGGGCCGGATTTGTCCAGCAGAAACAAGATTGAAGTGCAGAATGTGGCCTTTAAGACGGCAGGTATTTTGAGCGCTGCCGGTGTTAAGGTGGCTGTTACGACGGACCATCCGGTATCTTTAATCCAATCCTTGCCTATATGTGCGGGTTTGTGTGTGAAGTCGGGGATGGATGAGGATGAGGCGCTGAGGGCAATTACGATTCATGCGGCGCAAATATGTAATGTTGCGGATAGGGTAGGAAGTCTGGAAGTAGGGAAAGATGCGGATATCGTCATTTTTGACGGAAATCCTTTGGAGGTATCTTCAGAGGTTTTTTACACATTGATTGACGGGGAAATTGCTTATTGCCGGGAAAACATAGGGCATAAGCAGTGCCCATGAACATGGAATTTCATAGATAGCCGGACTTGGGTATTTACCTAATGGTATGTTAGGGGTATAATTTGAATATCATTAATTGGTAAAGAAAATGGAAGGATATGGTTATGAGCATGAAAGTTGTCGTTTTGACAGGAGGAATCAGTACGGAAAGGGATGTATCCCTTAGTTCCGGTAAGATGATTTATGA
>Ga0224747_10171_pt1 | contig 12939 bp, 18 predicted proteins | sample LIM_F_Water_Pos_FD_182999 | JGI IMG/M metagenome (GOLD analysis project Ga0224747, IMG submission 182999) | Enriched cells from gastrointestinal tract of the lab mouse from Pacific Northwest National Laboratory (PNNL), Richland, Washington... | ecosystem: Host-associated > Mammals > Digestive... | reverse complement strand
GGCGTTTTTGAACCGTTTTGCGGTACATTCCTGTTTCCGTATCTAAGATATTCGTTTCTCATTCTGATAATTTCAAGAATTATCTGCAACAACTTATTCATCATTGCCGTGGTGGAATTTACTGCGTCTTCACCGATCATTTAAATCGTTCCTTTCTGTCCCCAATGGGGAATCATTTTTTATTTTCCGATTTCTCTTTAATATACGGCATTATGTCGATAATATCTTTATCTGTACAGCCGTAAGCATATGGAGATACGTTTATCATTGCAGTTATGCTTACATCCGTTTCCGCAGCTTCACTCCAAGCATTCGGAAGAGTGAGAGGAATTACAGCTCTGATACCTATGCCGTTTACGGAAAATGCAGGAGATTTTTCCGCTTCGGTATATGCGCTGTAAAGAGGGGATATTTCTGTAAACGCTTTCAGATTATCTCTGCGGAGTATTGACAAGCTGCTTGTAACTGTGCTTTGATATGTGCAAATACCCTCTGCATTATCCACAATAAGCAAATGAGTATTCATAATAACATTTCTTTTTTCTCCGTTATACGCTCCGAAAATTTTTTGCTCGTCATCGGAATATGTTGCGGTATTTTTTTCGTGCTTAGAGCCGTAATCGACCGAGTTAGGATTGTACCCCCAATTATAGTAAAGCTGTGCAGGACTTACCGAAAGACTGTCGCAAAGCTTGTCAACGTCGGTATTATTTTTTTCAGCATACACGTCAAGCAGCTTATACGGATTCAACCGTATTAAATAGTATTCTTTATCGTCAATATCTTTATTGATATTGATGTTCTCACTGTAAAAGACTTCCCACATTTCGGGATTGAGGAAATAATCCTTTTCAAGTCCTAAAGTTCTTGCGTAATACTGATAATCTGTCATATCCGAAAAAGTCTTGCTGTCTGTCATATCTTCAATGAACCAGTCAATAGCCATTTTATCGCTTTCGGAATATTCTACCTCGGGAACAGGCGGCTCTGTAACAATAGTCGTTTCACTTTCGGCTGCTGATGTTTCTCCCTCGCTAATTAAAGGTGTAACCTCTCCCAAGGCGGGAGCTTTATGCTGACAGCCTGTTGCCGTAAGCATAATTGCCGCCGCTGCAAGAATACTGATTTTTTTATTTTTCATAGGCAATTTTCCTTTCGGTTTTATTACTTATATTATAACATATTCGGTTTTTGGATAACTTCAAAAAAATACTCCGCAAATCCATTCACAAACTGCAAAATACTTACACATACTGCAACAGAAATAAAAATCCTGCCAAATCGAAACACAAATTGCAACGGGTTTTTGACATATTATTCCATTATTTTTAAATATTAAATGTGCTTAAATTCTTTCTAAATTTTCTATGAACGCAGCGAGTAAAAAAGCTGCCGTGCAGTATGAAATGCACAGCAGCTTAGAAAATATAATATTCTCTTATTGTATTTCTATGTCGTAAAATGTTCCGTTCTCTAAATAACGACAGATTTCCTTATCAAAAAACTCGTCAAAATTATTGTTATATTCTATTTCTGAATCTTTGCCATATATGCTTTCAATTGACATTACATCTATTGCTGCCCCTACCTCATAAGATACTACACGGTGAGCTTTGGGATCAATTTTAATAATTTTAGAATCTTTTTCAACAAATACATTATGTGTTCCTTCACAAATTACAAAATTCCATTCTTTAGTATCTCCGACAGCATATTTAGAATCAGGATTAATTACAAAGTCACCTTCTATTTTTTCACATTTCACTGTAGCTTTATAAAACAAATAATAATAATTGCTAATTTTTGACGAATATTCCGGTATTAAAAATTTACCACGTATAGGTTCATATTCAACAGAAAGAATTTTCCAACAAGTTGAATCAATCTCTCCATCAATAAATGTTGTAAAAAGAGAATTACCAATATCCAATTCTTTAATATTGAACTTAGAATCAGAGCGTTCTTTATCAAACATCCTTTCTTCTAAAACTTCATTACACTCGGAAAAATCATATCCGTCAGGGTCAAGTATAACTCCCCACAAACCGTCAACCGTATATTCTTTCTCCTTTTCCTTGAAATAAACATTTGCATTTTCTGCTCTTAGATCACTATAATCAAGTTTTACAACTGCTGTATCTCCGTTTTTGTATCTGCCGTTTCTGTCTCCCTTAAATTCAACGTCATATTTTATAAAGTCGTTATCTCCCGTGTATTCGCATACAACCTTGCCTGAACCATTTTCCCCCTCAAAGGTAACGTTAAGCTCGCTGAATACATCAATAATATCATTTTTACCGCTCTTTTCCTCGAATTTAGAAGCGGTAGTGCTACTTGGAATATTCGTATTATCCTGCTTTTTTTCACAAGCCGACATTATCAGCGTGCAGCATAACGCTATAAAAACGAGTTTAATTTTTTTGTTTTTCATATTGAAAAACCTCCTTAAATTTAATGAGTTTATTGTACCACAAATGCGCGTTTGTGTCAAGCAGTTCCCCATTGGGGAATTTTACTTTCTGCGTTCATTGAACACACACTTTAAGCAATTATCGGAATCAGCTTCGCACATATCGCACTCCCCAAAGGTGCGGCAGAATTGCCCGCACCTTTTATCACAGTCTATAGAGTTTTTGCATTTAAAGTAACATTCTCCGTAAGTCAACCAAAATATTCTCATAATCAATACTCCTCCAAGTCTACTTTTTCAAGTATTTCATCAACAGCCTTTATACCAAGTATATTTTCGGCGGTAGATCTGTCGTTCATCAACTCTCTAAGCTCCGAAACGGTATTTATCCGCTGTGCTTTCAATGCCTTTAAGGTGCGTTCCGAAAGGGCAAGCTGCTCTATGCTCAAATCACATGACTTGTCATCTTTGGGCTTTTGAGAAAAATACATCTGCAAAGCCTTGTCAATGATGTCGGCGGCTTCATCGGGTTTGGTTTCATCGTTAAAATACTTACGGAAAGTGTCCGACGGAATAGATATTTTAATAGGCTTCACGGTAATATTATCAATATTCTGCCGTGTCTTTTCTATATTTTCTTTATCAAGTAATTTTTCAGCTTGAGCTTTAGTGCCATGAAAATCCGTAAAAATCTCGCGCAGCCATTCAGCCGTACTCATACTGATAATTACGGTATCGTGCCATACGTTGTCAATAACTATGCCTTTTCTATATTTTTCAAAAATAAATTCAAGCGCATTTTTGTGTATGTAGGAAAGTTCCACCGCCGCACGTACCGACAAGTCTTTTGAATCGACCGCCAATGTAAATTTGTCGCAAGCTTCAAGCAGCGCATTCACGCGAATAAGCCGCGCAACCGTATTTTTTGACAAGGAATATTCCTCGCCCGTAATGGCAAGCTTGCTTTTCTTCTCCGTATCCTCGCCGCCGTCAGTATTCTCAAATTCGATAAGCTCCTTTGCAATTTCCTCACGCTTCGCAGGATCGAACATACGCGAATGACGCATTGCAATAACCGCAGCCTGTTCCGAAACGGACAGATCGTTAAAACCACGCTGCATTGTATTTGTCTCGATAACGTACATTTCCGCTTCATCATCGGACAAACCCTCTTTAATTATCCCCGGAACAGTTTGCAGTCCTGCCAATTTGGCGGCGTTGCAGCGGTTGTGTCCCGCAAGAATTTCATACCTGCCCGTGTCGTTGGGAGCAGGACGGACAATTATCGGCATTAAAATTCCGTTCGCCTTGATACTGTTCACCATATCTTCAAGCCGTTCGCCCTCGTACAGCTTGAATTTGTGATTATGGTAAGGGATAAGCAGGTCAACGGAAATTTCCTTTAGCTGTGCCTGCTGTGTAATAAATGCGTTAATATTGAATTTTCCCATAGCGTTTTCCTCCTTGGAATCTGCCGCCGCAGAATTAAGTATAGTATCATTTTTACTTGTGTAACCGCTACACATATCCTCCGACGGCTTAATACAATTCTCGTCATTATTTATGCAGTCATCACAAATAGTTTTTTTCGTTTCAATGCCAATCGTTTTATTTACTGCGTTTTCCTTTGCGATCTGAATACGTATTAAAACAATTTCCCGTTCTTTTTCCTCGGTCATATCCTTGCGTGTACCGTTACTCCAAAAGAACCGATCTTTAACAAGTCTGCGTGCTTCCGTTCCTTTTTTGTTTTTCTGAAAATTCAAATCGAAAATCGCAAGTCCAAAGCAGTCGTTAAAGGAATAGCATTGACCAAAATCCGAAGCTCTCCATTCATCGGGAATACGATTGCCATACTCCGTTTTCTCTATACCGTCAAGCGAATTGACGTAATTCATAACCCGTCTTACAAAAGAAAGGTCAAGGGAATACAGCTTGCAGGACGAAAAATCTCCTTTTTCCGTTCCGATACAGCACCTTGTCAGATAGGTGATTTTCGGCGTTGCTCTGCACTCGCGTTTAACGACTTCTTTTGTTACCCAATCCTGCTCCGTCACAATAAACGGACAACCGTAACATTCGTGCTGCGGCGAATAGTCATTCAGAACATATCCAGTTGTTTCGGCTTTTGAGGACTTTTCAAACGTCTTGCCGCACTTACATATGTATGTCTGCATTTTCTGCACCTCCATTCCCCAATGGGGAAATTTTATCCCCCATACCTCATAAGCACCTCTGTAGCAAGAGCCTTGTATTCCTCGCCGAGCTTAGTGTTGTTCAGACACAAGCTGCTGCACTTCTGCGCCGAGTATGCGGCTTCAACGGAGCGGCTTATGCGTGTTTTCATCAGATTGTCGCTGTACTGCTCCGTCAGAGCTTCCATAGTATCGCGCGTCATATTCGTACCGTCAAGCATTGTAGGCAGTATGCCTATAATTTCAAGCTCGGGATTTACCGTACCCTTTATCTGCTCGATAACGTCCGTCAAGCCTTGCAAGCCGTTAAGCGCAAACTTCTGTGTCTGGACGGGTATCACCACGCCGTCAGCCGCCGTAAGAGCGTTCATCAGCAGTACGCCGAGAGAGGGGAGACAGTCGATTATTATGTAGTCGTACTCCGCAAAACGGTCAGCGGAAAGAATACGCTTTAAAACGCTTTCCCTCGCAAGAGCCTGTGACAGATAAAAATCTGCCGAGGAAAGGTTAATATCCGAGGGGACGTAATCAACGTTATTCTTCTCGTTGTGCAATATCCCGTCGGGAATCTCGCTGCCCCGAACGGCTGTCATCATCATATCGTTGATGTTGGGACTGCCGTTGTCCTCATAGCCGAGATATGCCGACATATTAGCCTGCGGGTCAAGGTCGATAAGGCAAACCTTTTTGCCGATAAGAGCAAGAGCCGCCCCGAGATTGACCGTTGTGGTTGTTTTTCCTACGCCGCCCTTTTGGTTGGCTACTGCAATTATTTTCTTACTCATTTTTAATGTCCTCCTGTTATTTATTTTCAACTGTGTTCGGGATAGCGAAGTTTTATTGCCTCCCAATAGTAGGGCGCATATTCGCTGCAAAAAATATTTGCGACGGAACAAAGACTTACTTCATCATCGGGACACCAATCGGTATGCCCTGTAAAAAGATTAAATGCAAGACGGGTAGTCTTTTGAGACGTGCTTGTTTGCCAACCCTGTTCTAAGGCTGAAAGGTCTATGCAGCAATCCTCAAAGTTATATAACTGCTCAATATGTTTGCTGCATACCGTGTCAAGGGTGAGCAAATAGGCAAGAGCCTGTCGGTAAACGTCTTTATTATCTGCCGCTCCCATTCTTTCAAGCAGCGAATAATACTCATTTTCGTGTTCTTTGGTTCTGAAATTCATCGCTTATTCCTCCTCGCTTTCTTCTTCATCATCTTCGGGAAAGTTCGCTACCCATATTCTGTATGCCGTGTCCTCCGCTTCAAGCGTTGTCATATTAAGCAGCCGCATAGCTTCGGCAGGGTCTTTCTTTTCAGCTTTCAGATATTCCTCCGAGTTGGTGTAACGAGCGATATAATTCTCAACGTACTGTTCCGCCGACTTCTGAACGTTTTCAAGATGTTCTTCAAGAATACCCTGTTCAAGCATTGTCTTGTAAATATCGGGAGCATGGTTTTCAAGTACCTCCCTGCGCTGTTCTGCGTATTTACCTTGTACCTTAATTTCATTGTTAGCCATAACGATTCCTCCAGTTTTTAAAAATCAACATTATTTTTCATATTGTTATTGAAATTGCACTTACGTCAAAACTTGAAATCTGCTTATCCCCATATTTAACTATTAATTTATCGGCGGTCATTTCTGCTGCGTTTTCACAGTCGCTTCCGAAATATAGATCAACATCAGTCAAATACAACGGACTCTCCATTAACTCAAATAATTCTTTAATGGTCATAACTTTTCCTCCTTTATCAACATTTCACAATTCCCCAATGGGGACTGCCTTACGGAACAAGCCCAATGTCAGCGGACACATCAAGCAGCTTTTCCTTTAACAAAATAATTCCGCTTGAAATAAACGTTGCTATCACGGGGAGTAATATTGCCGCTGCACCCATTATAGCAGCCGTCAGAGCCATATTGCTCTCTGCCATAATCCACATAACGATAGCCGCCACAATTGCCGCGCCTCCCGCATAGAAGCCTAATCTCTGCAAGATTGCCGAAGCAAACAGAGCTATAACGCCAATAACACCCACTACTGCGGCTATCAGATACAGTACCGCCTTTGCCAAAAGCTTTACGGGAATAAGCAAAATCGTTGTCATTTTCATCAGCCTTTCCTTTGTCCCCAATGGGGAATTTCTTACTGTAATTATATTATAGCACTGTTGACAGTGTTAGTCAATGATTAAAACTTACAAAGTTTGAGGGAAAATTTTGTTGATTTTAGCACTGTTGACAGTAAACATAATGTGATATAATAAATACATAAAGCTATGAAAGGTCTGATATTATGTCCGAAAACGCCGCTCAAAAAGAATCGCACAGAGCAAGAAATTTAAAGTGGGACAGAGAGAATATGCGTACTCTTTCCTGCCGCGTTCGCACCGAACAAGCGGAAGTGTTCAAGCAATACTGCACCGCTCACGGAACTACCGCGGGGGAATTGCTGAAAAAATATGTGGGCAAATGTATTTACGAGTACGGAGAAGAGCTGCGGAAAGCCGATCAGGAGGGGGAAAAGCAATAAATGTCTAATCTTTCTTTTTCAGATTTTTTAAATTTATAAGTTCGTCTACAGTGCTTCTTGCCTTACTCCAGAGTTTGCAGGCTTCAAGCGCCTCACGTTTGGCATAAATTTCGTTGACGGCATTGTCAATAACTTCCGAAATGTAAGAAAATTCAAATAACCGCTGCCGTCGCGATCGCAGCAGTGCCATACTGTTACCTTTTTGCCCTTAAAAAGTGCAATAACAGCGGTCAGATTTTGTATATCCGCACATAAAGCCTGTCTGTGTCTTGCCGCTAATTCCTGTTTGAGATTTTCAAATCGCATATTCATAAGCATAACTCCTTTCGATTTATGATTGATAACACTCAAAAAACTTGAATAATATTATCATAATCATCCGTATCCATTAACGCACAGCCGCAAACACATATTATTTTACAGCAGCCGTTGGTTGAAACAATCGACTTGTTTACGTGATAATGTCCGCAAATATTCACTTTTATGTTGTTTTCTTCAACATACTTGCTTATGCCTTTAAATCCGCAGTGTGCATTGTCGCTTACAGCGCCAAGTTCACCGTACATAGTGTCGTGAGAAAAAAGCACATCGCAGTGCGGAAGCATATCGGCTGCTTCAATGCTTTCAGCCTGTGTCATCATAGCAAATTCACCGCTTTTATATCTATGACTTCCTCCAAAACCCGCGAAAAGCAGCTTGTTATGCTGTATAACTTTGCCATGTATATCTGAAATTCCCGAAATTTTAGGGGTTTCCCAAGTATCGTGATTTCCTGCAATTCCGTAAAACGGCTTATTTACGTATTTTTGTATTTTAGTAATTGCTTTCGGTGGATTGTCTCCCAAAGAAACACAAAAAGCGTAATTATCAGACGGCGGAATACAACACATTTCGTCATCGGTGGGAATACCGTGTAAATCTGAGAAAACCAATATCTTCATACTAAATGCCTCCTAAAACGCATAGCAAAAATCCTCAAGCTTGTAGTCCGAAAGCCAATTATACAGCGTGGACTTCAAATAGCTTCGGGGATTTTTCATTTTTGTTTCGGCAATTATCCCCTCCCATTTTTCCTCAAATTCCCAAATACAGTCGGAAAGCGACGACGTTCGTATCAAGCTATTAAGCCTGTCTATAACACCTTTGCCGAGGACATACCCGTCCTGTATCCTTGTTTTTTCGGCGCAAGCCATTTCCGCAAGCGCACCAATGACAATATCGGCAAAATCCATATGCCGCTTGTCCGTATCGACAGCGAAATAGCTGTACCCGAACAGGAAGCGCAAAGCGGTACCCATAGCAGCCTCGTCATTGCCAAGAGCATAGGGAATATAGCAGTCCTTTGTTTTTCGGCTTTCCTCGTCAAACTCCGCGAAATCGTCCTCGGACTTTGGCGGGTCGGAAGCAAAGCGGTATGAACAGCGTTCGGGAATGTAACCGAGCGCACCGAGTATCTCACCGAAGGATTTATTTTCAGCGGTGCAGTTCTCTCCCTCAATCGGTCTATCACGCGCCTGCGCGGGATTGATAGATTGATTGAAATCAGTCTCGATAAAGTCAGTCTTGGTATTATCAGTCTTTATTGTGTCGGTTTTTCCGATGTCTTGACTTCGTTTTTTCGGAACTCTTGACTTCTGATTTTCCGATGTCAAGACTTCGGTTTTTCCGACTTCATGACTTCGGTTTTCCCGATGTCTTGACTTCTGATTTTCCGATGTCTTGACTTCTGCGGTTTCTTCGTCAGACGCTTCCTCGGATTCATGTACAAAATTTTTCACATAAATAAGCGCAGGACGCCCCATTCCGCGATTTTTACGCGAAATAAGTCCTATTTCTTCAAGTTCCTTGAAAATTTTTACACATTTATCATTGCCGCAGTTCATACATTGTCTGGCTTCGTCTTGAGTAAAAATTATGTATACACGATTTTCCTCGTCAAGCCAATTGTTTTTTACAGATAATCCTATTCTGTCGAGCATAAGACTGTACAGTATCTTAGCGTCGCAGGACATAGAAACAAACGTCTTGTGAGTAAACAGAAATTTAGGCACACGCAGAAAAGAAAATTGTTCCGCTTCATTGCCGTAATAGTAATCAAACATGGTCACACGTCCTTTTTATTTGAATATCCATTTATTTAAAACGGATATTCTCTCCGCATATTTTTCTCGCCGACAATGGGTATCAGACTGTCTTTCATAAATATAGGTACGTTGGCAGACGTACATATATTGCCAATCCACGTCTTTTCGGGAACAACCTTGTTTTTGCGGTTACCCGTTTCCGCTCCGATAATAAGCCATTTTACGCCGTTAATTGTTAATGGAGAAATGGGTGCAAACATTGGCTCAATACTCAAAAAAGTATTAAATGATTTTTTACTGATAAAATAATTTTCCATTGCTGTTACTGTTGAGCCATACCACATATTATCACTGCGAGGGAGCTGCTCTTTGTCGGCAAGCTCTTTATACCGCTTAGGGTTCTTAGTTAAAAACAAGTACCTGTGCTGCGGAGCTTTCCTGCAAGCCTCGAATATAGCTTCTATCCATTCATCGGGAATCCAATCGCCGAATAAGTCTGCCATTGAGCAGACGAAAATTGTGCGCGGCTTTGTCCATTTCTGCGGAATGTCAAGGCGGTAACGGTGGAATGTTGGACTAAAACTATGTGGGTACGGCAAAGTCTTCCCTGCTTGATTTCTGATTGGCTTGTTTTCCTCGAAAACATTTGAGTATTTCTGTGTGCCGCCAAAGCGCACAGCCATTTTTCTTGCATAGCAGTACGGACAGTCATTGAAACACCCCGTCACGGGATTCCAACTGCTGTCGCACCACTCTATTTTTGTATTATTCATACTCAAAAATCCTCCGCAAGTTCAATAGATGTATTATTTTTTATAAAATGAGCTTTCAATGATCTGAACGAGTTCCAAAACGGATAATATGTATATACGGTTAATTTCCTTTCAACCTCCTCACGAACCGCCTTGCACTCCCTTTTAAGCTTCTTCCTTTGCTGTGCCGTAAGTAAGGAGCTTTTATGCTTAAAACAAAACCTCCTGCGTTCCTCGCAGTCCTCAAGACACCATTTCATTTTGAATTCTCCGTCAATAAAGACAGCTAACACATTATGAAGCGGCTTATACTGCCTGACTTCAACGACTACGTTGTATCCGTCAATCTTTAATTTCACATAGCCGAACGGTGACGAGAGCTTGTTCTCGATTTTTGCCCATTCTTCCTTAGTCATTCTTTTTCACACCTTTCTCTTTCAAACGGTCACATTAATGCCGTTGACCGTAACGCTCGGATCATCAAGGTCTATAACAAGACACCTCCTGCCGCCGATAACACTTGTACGCACCTTGTCAACTGCATAACGGTTGATATTTACGGTAATTTCGGGAGTAGCAAGCACAATCTTGTTCTCCGCAAGATTTTCGGCGGTAAGTCCGTCTGCTTCGCCTACCTTTTCTTTGAATACGGCGTGGAGCGAATCAAGCTTCTCGCTGCTTACTCCTGCGTCGAAAAGAATACTATGTAATTTATTTTCGTCAATAATCGGCAGTTCCGTTTCGTTTTTGGCATTGTTCGCAATGTCGCGTACAGCCTCGTTAATTTGCGTGATGACGGTATAGCTAAGCTCGTCAGCCGCAACGTCTGTGAGGACTTGTCTGAACGTCTCCTTTTCGCGCTGAAACGACATCACGAAATTGCAGCCGAGAACGTCCTCAACTATTGAGAGATTGGGTCTTTTAGGCGTTTTCGTGTAGTACATAATGTTATTCAAATCGGGAGCGCGGTCGCTGAAAACAGGGAATAAGAAGCCGTCTGTGGGGGTCCTGCTTATGATGAGGTCTGTATTAGCTTTTTTTGCGATAGCGCTGCCGTTGAACATCAAGCCGTAATCCTCCGTACATACGGGGCAAACCGCCGCGACAATAAAATTGTATTCGTCTCCGTCTCCGTCTCCGTCATAGCTTTCACCTTTAGTCATAATGCTGTAGGTGCAGTACCCCATTATAAGGGTGTACGCCATTTCATACTCCATATTATCAATTATCCGAGTAAGCAGCTTGTCATTGGCAAGCTCGTCTTCAAGCTTACCTTTAACGGCGGCGTAAAGAACGTTCTGTGCGCCGTCCTCCTCGTATTCCTCACGGGGGAAAGCGTACTCTGTGAGGTTTTTGCCTACACTTCCGCTAAGTACCTTTTTTAAAGTTTCAAGCATTACCGCGCCCTCGTCCTCGGGAATAAGGGCATACAGCCTGTTATCCTTGCAGCGGACGTTTTTCTGCGGGTCTACATAAGCCGATACAATGTGATTGAGCGTGAAAAATCCGCTGTTGTCAGTAAAATTCTTTTTGATTTCGGCAACTTCTTTTTTATTCATTTTCAGTTCCTCCAGTTTCAATTTTTCTCTTTATTTCTTTTAACACTTTTAAGGTAAGTCAAGCGTGTACAGTACTTATAGCTGTGCTGCCACCAATTACGGCGTATCTTAAACGCTCCTCAAAATGCTTTATAGTTTTCTGTAGGGTCTGTTCGTACATTTTGACTTCATCATCTGACAATTCTTCCTTATTCATTCTTTTTTGCACCTTTCCTTTTAGGTTTTTTCTCCTGTTTTACAAATGATAACATACCGCTTTCATCTTTGACGGGCGCATAGTCGTAAGGAGACCATTCTTTGCCGCAGGAATCGCAGCGGAAGCCTGCATATTTTATAACCGGAGGACAGGTCATCTCACCGATTATCTGTCCCATAGTATCACCGTCCATATTAACGCCGTCCTTATACATCTGGTGTTCCGCGACAAAATAATACGTTGTTGCAATTTTTGCCGTTACTGTGCTTTCACCGCAGAACGGGCATTCAATGGGTTCACCAAGATTTTTATTCATAAGACATTTTCCTTTCCGTTCCCCAGTGGGGAAGCCTTAAAAATTTATTCTATTTAATACTGCTCTGATAATCGTTTATTTTGTCAATAAGCTTTTGGTTTTCCTCCGCAAGCTTTTTCTGCTTATTCACTGCCGACAAATACTCCGTAAATAAATCCTTTATAGATGTTTTGGGGGTATATTCAATTCCATTGACTTCTATACAATCTGCAATAACAGCAGAACTTTTATTACCGCATAAATTTATATTTCTATTAAATCCATATACGTAAATATTACTTTTATAAAAGCTAACAAAATTACTGTCATTTTTCCAGTTTGGATAATATCTTTTCAGCTCACGGTCATTAGACTTTACTACAAAATCAAGTACATTCATAGCAGCTTCTTCTGAAAAATAAATATCATCACCGTTTAAGTAATATTCGCTTTCGTTTATATTGCAACAAAACCTTGCTTCCTTGAAATTTTTATTTGCTTTTGATACCGAAATGGGTGTTGCGCGAACAACCGTCTCATCTTTGAAATTGATTGTCCAAATATCTGTCTGCTTGGATAAACCGTAAGCTTTAAGTCCGCAAAGCTTGTTCAAAAGGACTAAAAAGAGAATGTATGCTGTCAATCCTGCCACTGCTCTTATACCCATATTTAGGAGGGTTACATCGTTTAATTCAACATATTCTTTGCCTATAAAAGGAATAAATGCGCTTGCTCCCACTGCAAAAATTCCCCACATCAACCCCATTTCTTCACTAAAAAAGTCCTTTAATGCAAGTATGATTTTATTGGGTACGTTTCTGTACCGTTCATCTTCTGAAATTATTGGAAAACAAACCTCCTGTTCTGCAAGCTTGCAATCGGAATCTGCTTTAATTTTAATTTGCGGCAACAAA
>Ga0224747_10167_pt1 | contig 13036 bp, 9 predicted proteins | sample LIM_F_Water_Pos_FD_182999 | JGI IMG/M metagenome (GOLD analysis project Ga0224747, IMG submission 182999) | Enriched cells from gastrointestinal tract of the lab mouse from Pacific Northwest National Laboratory (PNNL), Richland, Washington... | ecosystem: Host-associated > Mammals > Digestive... | reverse complement strand
CGTAACCCGAAAACAGGGGAAGAGATTCCAATCACGGCTCGCCGTGTGGTCACTTTTCGTCCAGGGCAAAAATTGAAAGCCAGGGTCGAGGCCTATGCTGGAACCAAGTCATAACGACGAACTACCGGCAATTCCCGGCAAACGCTACTTCACCATCGGTGAGGTCAGTGAACTCTGCGCGGTCAAGCCCCACGTTCTACGTTACTGGGAACAGGAATTCCCACAGCTGAATCCGGTAAAGCGGCGGGGTAACCGTCGCTATTACCAGCGTCAGGATGTGCTGATGATTCGGCAGATTCGTGCGCTCCTGTACGATCAGGGCTTCACCATCGGTGGCGCACGTCAGCGCCTTTCTGGTGACGAAGCCAAGGACGACACCACTCAGTATCGTCAGCTGATCAAACAGATGATCGCCGAGCTCGAGGACGTTTTGCACGTGCTGAAGAAGTAGGGCTAAGAAAAAGTTGCCTTATTTCAAAAGCTTAATGTATAGTTCCTCCCGCTTTCGGTCACCCGAAAGCATCGTCGGGGCGTAGCGCAGCCCGGTAGCGCACTTGCATGGGGTGCAAGGGGTCGAGTGTTCGAATCACTCCGTCCCGACCAAAAAATCCCTAGAAAATCCAGTCACTTAGCGGTGACTGGATTTTTTTATGGGCGCTTCACGCGTAGAAGCGTAGGGACTTTTGCGGGACTTTTTTTCATCCTGCCATTCTCCTCAAAATTGTCAGGGCCGGACCGCGCGAGTCGGTGGCCGAAATCCTGTTGGCTTCATCGATCAGTTTGCCCAACTCGGCGGCTGAGTAGTGACTGGTGATGCTACCGTTCTTGTGCCCCAGCAGAGCCTTCCTGTCTTCCTCCGTTACCCCAGCTGCCCGAAGTCTTCGGCCGAAAGTGTGCTTCAGATCGTGAACGCGGATCGAAGCAAATCCAGCTGGGGCAGGGCGCATAAAACGCTCTTGGAACTTCTTCGCTGCTCTGACCCTGGCTTTCTTCCATGCCGAATCGTTCATTCGGTGAACGGGAGTGGCCTTGCCGTTTCGATCGGGTTGTCCGTAAGGAAATACCCAAACCGGATCAAGTCCACGCTGTCCCTCGATGACCGACTTGGCTACGTTGTTGAGCACAACGAGGCGCTCGTCGCCGTTCTTGACCCCGGAGCTCTCATGTCGGCCACCAAAATCTGCCGGTATGAGAAACACGCTGGTGTTGAGCTCAGGAATCGGTATCTCCCAATCCCAGCGAAGCTTCACAACCTCCTGCTCTCGAGAACCACTGTTGACCTTGTACAGGGCCATGCGGCGCAAATGATCAGGCAGTTCGGCGAAGAGAATCGACTGCTCTTCCCAGGACATCGGGTAGGGCATGCGTCTGGTTTTCTTCTCTTCCAGCTTGGTGATCATCGGTACCACGTCGAGCCAGGGACGCTTCTGCTCATCACGCCATTTTCGGGCGCACAGGTTCAGAATGCGTATGACGCGCTCCAGGGCAATGTTCACCGTGCGGTGTGAAACTCCAGGCTTTAACTTGCCATCGCTGGTTCTGCTGCTCTTGAGTCGATCCCTTATGTAAGGAGCCAGGGTCTCATCATCGACATGAGTCAGAGGCTGGTCGCCAATATACGGATCCAACTGCTCCAGATAGATGGCCGTGAGGCCTATCGACGGCTGATCCTTGTACTCGATCAGGTAACGCGTAGCGGCTTCCCGCCAGGTTCTGATCGTGCGGACGCCATAGATCTTCTGTTCCCGGAGCTTTTCCAGCTTGTGTATCAGGTACTGCTCTGCCTCCTTCCTATCGCTTGATCCAGTGCTTTCCTGAATTCGCTGACCTCTGAAGACCTTGTCGATGTGCCAGATCCCGTTCCTTTGGTAGAGGCCGCTAATGGTTTTTCGCGCCATGTTTTTTCTCCTTGGCGCTCGCTGCGGGAGTGATCATCTCCCTTGGCACCTTCCTTTTCAATGATGGCCCGGTCGATGTAGGCGTCTGCCCAGGCATCCAGCTCTTGCCGATCAAAGCCGATGCCTTGCACTCCAATGCGGAATTCCCGCACGTAAGGCCGGACGGTTTTGTTGAATTCTGTGCGGCACATGCCTAGGTAGGCGGGGGCCGCACTGGCTCGCAGGATTCGGGGTGGGCAGGTGATCAAGCGTGCGGCTATCTGTTCAGATGATGCGGGCATGAATGTCGCCTCCTTGTTGGCCCTGATCCGTGCTGCAGATGCTGTCCGCTGCTCGCTGCGCGAACAACGTGGTGGAGGGGGCTACGGAGGGTTTGGTACAACAATCGTTTTGGCTCGGTTTGACCTGATGGATCGTGGTGTATGGCCTGTCTTTGGCTAGTACGGTGATATCAGGCTTAAGGATTGATGCGTGTCTTCCGAAGAGGTATCCCAGCAACCTGGTTCCAGTCCTGGTGGCCCAGTCAGTCGTGAGGAGATGTACGCAGAGGTGTGGCGGCTTCCCATGACCAAGATCGCGGATCACCACCGTGTTTCTTCCAGCTTCTTGGCGCGCGTGTGTGCCCGCATGAATGTCCCGCGGCCGCCGCGTGGGCATTGGGTAAAGCTGGAGAATGGAATATCGAGTCCTCAGCCATCCTTGCCTGATGCTGGGCCTGGTGACCTTCAGGTATGGCGCAGGGGAGATGCTCTTGGTGCTGTTTCTCGACCGGTACCGAAGGCACCTGCACCGCGCAAAATCAAACCCGAACAGCTCCGCATATCGCGATCAAGTCAGCATCCTGTTGTCGTGGGGGCGTATGAGGTCTTTGAGCAGGGGCGCGTCATCGACCAAGGATTCCTCAAGCCAGGTAGGCAGCGCCTGGTGGATGTCGTGGTGACCAAGCCTCAGCTTGAGCCTGCCCTGACGCTGGCGAATCAGTTGTTTCTCAAGCTGGAGGCTGCCGGCCATCGCGTGATGTTTGCACCGAGTGACCGAACCTATGCCCGGGCCTCGTTTGATGAGCATGAACACCCACCCAAGAAGCCAAGGCACCGGCATCCGGCGTTGTGGTCACCATCCAAGCCCACAGTGGTTTTTGTCGGGACGGTTGCCATTGGGCTGACGTTGTTTGAGATGACTGAGGAATTGGAGGCCCGCTACATCGATGGCAAGTACATCTCCACCTCCAAGATACCGTCGCAGCAGATGCGCCGCTTGAGCTCAACCTGGAACTGGTCGACGCGCATGGACTTTGCGACCGGCCGCCTATGTATAAGGGCGTTTTCGCCATATCCGTGGACTGATTGGTCTCAGAGTTGGAAGGAGGCCAAGCAAGGCTCGCTACGCGGCCAGCTGGATGAGATCGTCCAGCAGCTCACGGACGCCTCGCCTGTAATTGCCCGATTGGTAGAGGAGGCCGAGGAGCAGGCCAGAATTCGGCAGCAGGAGTGGAAGGAGCAGATTCGCCGGCGTGAGGAGAGGGAGCGGATTCGACTGCAAAACGAGGCAAGGGAGCAGGCGAGGACTGATTTGTTGAGTGCCATCAAGCATTGGGATGACATAAAGCGGATCCAGGCTTTTTTCAGTGACGCGGAGAGCTCCGTATCGAATCTGTCCGAAACCGAGCGATGCATTGCTATGGACAAGCTCGCCGAAGCGCGTGAGCTTGTTGGCGAGCTGGATCCGCTGCAGGCGTTGCTGGAATGGAAGGGGCCGAGGGAGCGCCTATAGCAATGTTCAAGAGTTCCTTGTGAGGTTTATAAAAACTAAATATTGCTCACTATTGGTGAGTATTTTTTGGTTTTTATAAACCTTCTTCTTGCCGAAGGTTTAGAAAAGCTCTATTTTGCTCACTATGAGTGTGCAAAAATCTGAAAAACTAAACTCCTTGCTTGCAGGGCTCGGCGACAGCGATCTGGTGTCCAGTAGCTGGTTGAAGGCTCATGGCTACAGCAGCAACCTCGTAGCGCGATATATCGCGAGCGGCTGGCTGGAGTCGCCTGCGCGTGGAATCTATCAACGACGAGGCGGGCGTCTCACCTGGGCTGCTGTAGTGCGTGCGTTGCAGGAAGGAGAACGATTGCCGCTGCATGTTGGCGGGCGTTTTGCCTTGGCTTGGCATGGGCACGAGCACTACCTGCGGTTGGGCGAGCGTGAGAGGGTCACTCTATATGGCCCAGGAAGCCTCCCTGCCTGGGTGGAAAAGCTTCCCTTGAAGGCTGAGGTGGTGCTGTGCGGCAAAAGCCCATTCAATCTGCCGGCATTGTCATTCAAGGCCGACATGGATGACGAAGCCCTAAGGAATCTTGGGCTCGAGTGGGTGGATGCTGATGGCGACCGCGGCCGCATCGTAGTCGCGACACCTGAGCGCGCAATCCTCGAGCTGTGTGATGGCGTGTCGGGCGCGTCGCTCGTTTATGAAGTGGATGCGCTGATGCAGGGCGCGGACACCCTTCGTCCCCAAAGGGTAAACATGCTGCTGCGACATTGCACCAGCATAAAAGCCAAGCGCTTATTCCTAGCCCTCGCAGAACGCCACCAGCACGCCTGGGTGGATCATCTCTCGTTGGACGGCGTCTATCTCGGGAAGGGGAAGCGTTGTCTGGTTCCCGGTGGTCGCTTGAACCCAACCTACCAAATAACCTTGCCGGCGGATCTTGATGAGCACCTGGGATAAGCGCTACACCGACCGAGTCCAGTTATTGGTGGAAATTCTGCCGACCTTGGCGAAAGAAACACGATTTGCCCTCAAAGGGGGTACGGCGATCAACCTGTTCGAGCATGACTTGCCCAGGTTGTCTGTGGATATCGATCTGACCTGGTTGCCGATGCAGGACTATGCGGAGGATGCTAGTCAGATCTCCGATGCATTAGAAGGTCTGGGAAGGGCACTTGGCTCTGCGCCATTAAGGCTACAGGTACAAACATCAGCGCCCGAGAGAGGTGGCTTCATAAACAGGCTGATAGTGAGTCGTGGACGAGCCCGAGTCCAAATAGAAACGACTCCGGTGATGCGCGGCTCCGTGCATCCGGTACGTACAATGGTTGTCCAGCCGCAGGTCCAGGAGGCCTTTGGCTTTGCCTCGATCCAGGTGCTCGACTTTGCGGATCTATATGCGGGGAAAATGGCAGCAGCATTGTCGAGACAGCATCCGCGCGACCTGTTTGATATCGGCTTGCTTCTAGAGGATCCGCGCACAGATGAGCGCCTTTGGCGAACCTTCCTGATATACATGACCTGCAGTCCGAAGCCTGCCTGGGAGATGCTGGTTCCCAATGAGCCCAAGGATTTCGAGGCGATATACGAGACCCACTTCCGTGGTATGACTGCTGCCCCTGTCAGCTCAGAGATACTGCTGGAATACCGCGCCAGGCTTCTTCGACAAATTTCAGAGTGGCTTACCCCGCAGTCGAGAGCATTTCTGGAATCAGTCGAGATGGAGAATCCAGATTTTGACTTGATCGAGTTGCCACAGGCAGCAGAGCTACCTGCGATAAAACGGAAACTGCAGAATCTTGCTTCACGATCAGCTGCGAAGCGGGCTTCCGACCATTCTCAGTTGCAAGCGGCCTTCGAGATGTTCAAACGTTGATAGTGTCTGCAGGCTACCCAGGCATGGCAGTCGGCGCCGGCACTTTAAATTCCGTAAATCTGGATAAGTGGCATTAAAGTGCCTTTATTGCTCCATAAATGCACAAAATCGGCAACTTAATGCCGATTTTGCTTCGTAATATCGAGAGCCACAGTTTCCACATGGTGCATGTCAAGAATTCCTTTAGCTTGGCTCTGGTCCCCAGATTTTCTTGATTGAGACAGGAAAATCTTAAATTTTGGCAGTTCAGCTGATTTTTTCTTAATTCATTCAGGTCGATTTCGTCCGAGTGCCTTTGGGGCGAAGGTCCGCGCTCACGTTTGTTACCAGCGCCTTCGGAGGCAAGGTCTTTACAGGCGGCCAGCCAGGGTAAAACGATTCGGTTGTCAGCTCGTTTTACCAAGTCTCCTGAACACCCGATCCCTCACCATGAACGCCTCCAGCATGTACGGAACGAGCGTCAGGGCGTCGACCTCTTCACCGTAGGTCTGTGAGTGCTGTGCCGCGTAGCGCTTGAGGTCAGCCTCAGGCTGGCCGGACAGGTGAAGGTCAGCTTCATGTTCTAGGTTTTCGTCAGTGGGCCGAGACGTAGTTTGGTCGTGCTCATTGCAGGCTGCCTGTTCAACGTCTTCGAAATTGCACTCATCTGACCAGGCAATTGCATTGATGCTGACCACCCGCTTGCATTCGACTTGAACAGCGGGCGGCAGAGACGCGGAGGCAGAGACCGCCCCATTGCTGCCGGTAGCAATAGGCAGCAACCGGCCAGGAGCAGTCAGTCTTCCGTTAATAAATCTGGCTCATCCCCTTCGAGGTGATCCTCGACTGAAAATGTGCTTTGTAATGATGGCTTCCTAATCTCACTGCTCAGAACTAGGATGGAACCTTGGTAGCCGTTTCTCGATAGGGACTGTCCAGTGATAAAGCAAATCATTCTGCGAGGCGTGACTAGCTATTCCCCGGTTACGAATTTGACGATCGGGCCGCTGACCAAGGTCAACATGTTCTACGGTCACAATGGCACGGGTAAGACCACCATCGGTAATTACCTCCAAGATCCCGGCGACCTGATTTACTCCGACTGCGACGTCCAACCTCCAAACCCTGACCGTGAGCTGGTGGTCTACAACCACATTTTCATAGATAACCATTTTCAAGAGAGCTCGCAGCCCGGTGTTTTCACCCTCAATGAAGGGAACATTGAGGCAGAAAATGCATTGCTAGCTGCGGAGGCGGAGCTAAAGAAACTGGCCGATCAGCGGCAAGCCGAGGTGGATGCTGGTAAGGCCCTAGCTGCGACCCAAAAAGCGAATAGAGAAGCGTTTCTAGATGATCTATGGGCGTTGAGAAAGCAGCACGACAGCTCAGATTTGAAGTTCTGTTTCACAGCCTTAAACACTAAGGAGCGCTTGGCGGAAAAGGTCGAAAGCCTGAACCTAGAACCTGTGTCAGATACATTCGAGACATTAGCTCTGGAGGCAGGTGAGCTACAGTCTGCAAGTGATCAAGAGCGCCCAGTTCTTCCCTCATTCAGTTTTCCGGAGCGGGATGTTGAGCTCAGCCCATTGTTGGAGGAGGCTATAAGTGGCTCTAATAATTCTTACCTCAGCGAAATAATCAACAACCTTGGAAACTCCGACTGGATAAAACAGGCCTTTAGTTTCGTTGATAAAAGTGACGATACGTGCCCTTTTTGCCAGCAGAAGCTCCAAGCTGATTTCTACGAAGAGCTCGGCAAAGTTTTCGATCAGACCTACCAGAGAAGAATGGAGGATCTGGTTGCGTTGAAAGACAGGTATGAAGCAGGTGCAGCCCGGCTGAAGGCACAGTACCTACGACCTGATTATCAGATGCCAGAATTCGCGACAAGCATCGCCGCACTTGAGGTGCTGCTGCTGAAAAATTGCCGTTTGCTAGCTGAAAAGCTTGCCACCCCCTCAGTCCCAGTCGCCTTAGAGTCGTCGACCGAAATACTGGATAGCCTGAACTCTTTAGTGAAGGTTGAGCAGGATAAGACCACCGCCTTCAATCTCAAGGTAAAAGACAAAAAGACTCACCTAGAGAAGATCAAGTCTCGATTCTGGAATTGTTTAAGAGTTGCGAGTGACTCCATGCTTTCTAGAGCCAAAGCGGTGCGGGACGAACTCGATACACAGATTAAAGCTAAGCGTCAGGCAATTGAATTGATCAAAAGCCAGGCTCAAGAACAGAAGCAAATCATCACTGAGAACAGGGCAAAGATAACCAATATTGACCAGTCGATAGACAGCATCAACGCGTCGCTCAGTACACTGGGTCTCAAAGGTTTCTTGGTGGTGCGGGAGGAAGGCGATTTGCCCCGTTACCGCTTGGAAAGACCGGTTCAGCAGCAGGGCGTCTTCAAGACCCTGAGCGAGGGCGAAAAGACGTTGATTTCGTTCCTGTACTTTCTAGAGGTTTGCAATGGAGACCTGGATAGCAAGAGCGGTAAGCTCAAGACAAATCGCGTCATCGTTATTGATGATCCAATCTCCAGCCTGTCGCACAACTATGTTTACGATATCGCATCGTTGATCTATCGGAGGGTGTTAAGCCCAAAGGATCGGTTCAAGCAGGTTTTCATCCTGACCCATAATCTTTTTTTCTTTCATGAGATGCTCAAGCATCTGAAGAAGGCTGATGATTGTTCGTTATTCAGAATCACCAAGGCGCAATACAGTAGTGTCGTACCAATGAAGGCAACTGATGTGCAGAACGATTACCAATCCTTCTGGCAGGCGATTAAAGACGCCCAGGCAGGTCGAACCTCAGTATCTGTCATCCCCAACATGATGCGGAATATCCTTGAGCACTATTTCAATTTTGTGCATAGACAGGATGAGCTCGCAAAGGCATTGCAGGAGTTGGCTGAGGAGGATATTGAGTTCAAGGCGCTTTATCGCTATGTCAATCGTGAATCGCACTCCGATGCCATAAATCTTACAGATTTTGGTGAGATCGAGCCTGGCCATTATGTTGAACGATTCAGGCAGGTGTTCGTACGCACTGGTTTTGAGCAGCACTACGAGAAGATGATGGCCTAAGCGAACAGCTTCAGATTTATTTCCCTACGTCCGTTCTGGCCGCTTTGAGACTGTCGCATTAGACCGAAGTCGGCCAAGAGCGGACATAAACAAATACCTCCTTTTGTGCTGGGTACTTACTCACTCTCCAAACAAAATTTTCAACACTCCCTTACGGTATGCGTTAACCCGGATAGTGTCGTTTTCCTCACTGATGGACGAGACAATATTTCGGCGATCTAGCTTCCTTACAAAATCCAAATTTCTATCTGTGCGATCCAATTTTTGGCGCGTATTGGCCTTTATGAATTGACAGTAAGGTTCGGGCGATGCTCTTAATGCGCTAGTGATTTCCTGGTCACTTAACAAGTCTATGAAGTTATAAAGTATCTCTATTACAAGTTCGGATAAGGAGCAGTTTGCTAGGCAATAAGCCACAAGATCCCTATTGTGGTTTTCTGTGTCGAGGCTACGTGTGGCAAGGTATCGAGAAACTTGGGGAACGACATTTTCGCCGCTCTGTAGTTCATCGAGTTTGATCATCTTGAATATGCTGGCCTTCTCGGTGCTGCCAGTAAGGGACTTGAGCAGGATCAACTTTGCCGCGATGTCTAACGGATATTTTTCTGCTTGAGGTAGATATTTACTTATGTGTCTTTGGATCAATGCGGCTCTAAGCTCGCTTGATGAGGCTGTGCTTGCAAATGATTCCTCATTAAAACTGACCTTCCCAAGTCGAGCGAGAGACAAGTTTCTATCCTGCGGATTCCCAGAAGGGAAATTCTTATAAATATAAGGAGAGCATGCAATGAGCTTGGTGTAATTGGAAATATCAATATTTGTATTTTGGATGATGAAGAGCGAAAGTGCTCTACTGTCGTCATCACCACTTTGTGATGACATTGGAATTTCAGTGCCTACAAGCTTGTTAACCACCTCATCTCGATCCAGCATCTCATTTAGCCTGTCATGATCAGAGTTTTCATACAGGAAATAAGTGAGTATGTTGGCCCAGTTAATGACGACCTTTGCACTGAACAGCAAATCACGCCAAATGTAATCAGGGGCATCTTTGAGGTTTTCAAATATGTAGCTCTGCTTCAGGGCAAATTGCGTAGCCAGGTCTGGGTCAGCTTCAGGGTGGTTAAGGATTTCCAATATTGAATCTTTAGACTCTTCAGTATTGCTGTCAATTGCGAGGCCAACATCCTCAAGGTACGTATCAATGTTATCGTAGATATAGGCCTTGATTGTTCTGTCTTGGGCTGCGCTGATGGCTGTATAGTTTGATTTTCGCGGGTCGAGCTCAGGCTCTACTGCGCCGCCAGCCTCTTTCAATAAGTTTAAAATGGCGTAATTTATGTTTTCCACAGTTATTGCATAAAGAGAGTTTTCATAGACGTAACTTAGAACGTCATCGAGCTCGGCAAGCGCTTGAAGCTCTTCGATTTCCACTCGAAGAAGCTTGAGGGCCTCATACCCGCTAGTAAAAGATATATTTTCAGAGAACACTAGAGGAGCATGCGTAGATAGGTACCTACTCAACACGCCATTGGGGTTCATGTTTGTGGCTATATGTGAAGGACTCACGTGTGAAATTATGAGAGCGATGTGCCGGGGAGCTTGGTCACTGTTAATTGAGGCTATACCATAGCCCGGCCAGTTCTCGGCCACGGCTCTTGTGAATCTATCTACAGATCGACCAGAAAGCCAATAAGCTTGAAAGAACCCCTCTGAATCAGCAAAGCGTTTTGATATAAACTCTACTGCGCTTATGATTTTCGCGCGATTCGATTTTTCCGAGGTCAGAAGATAATCAACAAGCGGTACATTAAGGACGTACTCAGCACCAAAATCTTCATCACGCATTTCTGCTACGACTTCACTGGGTGTGTCGATTGGAGCAAGCGGATCAACTGATCTAAAATCACGGATGGTCTGAATGAAGTTCCAGTCATTACGAGACATGCGGCCTTCATGGAATATAGAGATGTATAGATGGTATGTTTCATCTAAATAGCCATTTCTAATAAGATAATTTAGCAGTCTAAAGTCGCCAATCTCCGAGCTACTTGCTATTTCATCAATCTCAGACTCGGCAGCTTTAAGTAGATCTCTCAGCGGCTTTCGCGCAAGCTCTGATTTTTCTTCCTTAAGAGCTTCAATCTGATTGTTTAGCTCGCTTCGTCGCTGTGAGCTCTTATTTTTTATTCGCTCATACCTGACTTCAAACTTTGTCCCAGGTATAGCCAGCTCTTCAATCTCTCGGAACGATGAACCTATCTCTACGTCCCTAATTCGGAATTGTCCATTCCAAGGAACAAGTGCTTGAACACGAATTGATTTTTCGTTGTAGAGCTTTCTGAAATTATCCCACTCCAGCAGCTTCTGGAAATCCAAGGCCTCGTTCTCGGCATATACGAACTTAATATTGTAGTCCGTGTTTCCACCACACAACTGGCCCCAGAAAATTCTAACCAAATCCTCTTGTGCAGAGCATATTTCGGCTTCCGAGGCGCGTATTAACTGCCTAAGCGTCTCAATCCTCACGTCCGTTTCGGCAGCGGCCCGTGCGATCAACTGGGTGCGCAGCTCTACTATCCTCAAGAGGGCTCCTTTACCATGATGGAGCGCTTCAAAATCTTTGGGGTATGTGTTTTTATACACTATCATTGCAAAAAGCTTGCTCAGGTTAGGCACTCCACCTACCTTGCTTTGGTATATCAAGAACTCATTGCTAATATTTTTAATTAGTCTGTAGTCATCCAAGTATAGAGAGACATCACCCAGAAGTCGGTTATCTATTTCCTGTTTGTCGCCTCGATCAGTCATGCATTTGGAAAGCATCTCGCGGGAGTTTGAATTGTTTATGATCGGAACAATAGGCGTGATGAAGTCAAAGAATTTTGCCCTATCCTTATTAAAGAATACATCGTCTTTTATTGCGTAGATGAATTTTAATGGCTGCGTTTCTTTGAGTATGCCAGCGCCCGCCCTGCGCCTAGGTCGATCATTTATTATTTTATTTATTTCGCGTAGTTTGATGAATATTTCAGGGCTTCCGAATCTATCTAGGTCTTCGAAAATGACTGCGTCGTAGTTTTTTTCCTCGAAGAAGTAAATAATCTCATCAAGGTGCTTATTCAGAATAGAGCTTTCAGGGGTTCCATCTAACTCTACCTCTCCATTCTGGAGCGATAGCCGTTTGACAGATAAAGAATGTGAGGCTCTCAATGCGCGAGCAATCAGTTGTGTGAAGTAAGATACAGCATACAGAGCACTGAACGCCCACAGTGGCTTCATTTCATGCAGGGACGTGACACCGAAGATGGACCCTCTTTCTCGGTAGAGATAAAAACATATAATGATCCAGAAAGCGAAACCGGCTGCGTTTACGTTAAGCCAGCGAGGCTTCGAAATTCTTTTGAATCTTGAATATGGTAGCGCGCTTGTCTCTGAACCGTAGAGCATTTGCTGAAGAATGCTGCGCTCTATTTTGACTGTAATTTCATCAGATGAAGATGAAGATCCTGGGTCGGCATTGAAATTTGGATCACTGAACGTTGCCAGTGAGATATTTAGAAAGCTATAGGGAGAATTCTTCTCATATGTCTTGATAACGCTAGTCTTACCGGAGCCATAAGGGCCGGTTATTGCGACATTTCGGACCGCTGAATTCCTCATGGCGAAGTCCAAAGCCTTCCCATATAGCCCATCGATATCAGCATTATCCACTGGCGCCAGGTCGAAGAAATTCTCAACAATTGGCTTTTCGCGTTCTAGATACCATTGAGCACGTTTCAATTTCTTAATGGTATATATATTTGCTAGCAGAGTCTTGAAACACTTCAATTTTGTCATCCTTGAATATTATTAATCCGCTCGTTATGAATAGACGAATCTGAGGGAGTTTCAGGGCTGCAGTGGCATTATGCCTTCTTTCGACGGCAAAGGAAGCTGCACGAGCATTGCTGGGCAGGCCCTAGCTGAGTCCCCCAGAGCATGACTATCAGTGAGCTCGAAGCAGATATTCGTGGTCAGCAACGGCTGCTCTTGGCCGCAGCTAGCCTGTCGGATCAGGCAAAAGTCGGCCAAATAGCAGACAGTAGCTAACGGGTGAACACCGTACTATTTGATCGGGCGAGAAATCTAGTGATGGCTGCCAGCACGGTTTCCGGGTGCTCCCGATGTGGTACGTGTCCGCAATCTCGCAGAATCTGTAACTCACTAGGGCCGGATGTCAAAGCACAAATACGCTCGGGATGAAGCCGTGAACCGTATTCGTCATGATCGCCATGAAGGGCAAGCAGTGGGCACTCGACCTTAGCCAGCTGCCCATCCAGGTTCCAATAGTTAAAGGCGTCCGACAACCAGGTGTCGATCCAGGCGCGCAGCACCCAATCTGCTTTTTCGGCGTGATAGCGCTGTAGCCGTTCCAACTGCCCCGGCATTGCGAATTGCC